>TARA_R100001460_G_scaffold41830_3_pt1 | contig 10904 bp, 13 predicted proteins | sample TARA_R100001460 | Tara Oceans TARA_R100001460 (sample SAMEA2622190) | marine metagenome | biome: marine biome (ENVO:00000447); feature: surface water layer (ENVO:00002042); material: "saline water (ENVO:00002010), including plankton (ENVO:xxxxxxxx)" | depth 5 m | reverse complement strand
AGCAAAAATAGTTGCAGCTTACACAGACGGAACAAATTTAAATGAAATTGCTCTTAATACTTTAGGTGGTACAATCGGAACTGCTCAAATTGCAGACGATGCAATCACAGCTGCAAAAATTGCTGATGATGCGGTACTAGCTGCAGCACTTTCAAACAATGCGGTAACAGCACCAGCTATTGCAGCTAACGCGGTTACTACAGCAAAAATTGCAGATGACAATGTTACTACTGCAAAAATTTTAGATGACAACGTAACTGCAGCAAAATTAGCAAACACTGCTGTAACTGCAGGCTCATATACAAATGCAGGATTTACTGTTGATGCTCAAGGAAGACTAACTGCAGCATCTTCAGGTGCAGCGGCAGGTGGAGACTCTTTTGATTACACACTTGCTATTGCAAGTCCAGGACCCGTATCAACAACTTACTCACCACTAACTCCAGGCGTTACGGCTGGAATTGGTTATGCAGGTGGAGGAGCAGGAAACGGTGGTACTAGAAATGATCCAGTAAGACCAGGAGGCCCAGGCGGTAATGGTGGGGTTGGTTTCTTTGCAGTATCAGTACCTGGAGGATTATCTGGTCAAACAGTTAACATCGGTGGCGGTGGAGGATCATCTCAATTTGCAAACGTTACAATAGGTGGCGGTGGAAATGGGGGACCTAACGGTGGTGATGCAGGCGGAAGAGGATCGCCTTTCTCTCCTTATCCTAACCAACCAACTACTGGTGGTTTATCAGGATTAGATCCAAGTGTTAACCAATTTAATCAAACAAATTTATATGATTTAAAAGTTGTGTTTCCAGTTGTAAAAGCACAAGGTGTAAACACAGATGCTTTATCAAACTCATTCCCAGCGGCAAACTCTGGTTTCTTCCAATTAGCAAAAACTATGGGTGGCCCAGGTGGAAGCCCTAACCAATCTGCACAAAATGGTGGACCAGGTTATATGTTCTTCTGGGAGAAAAATGGAGGTGGATTCTAATGGCAGCGGTAATTTGGAATGTTGAAGGAGTAAGTCCTATTGTTTTTTGTAAAGACGATGCGGCAAGAGATTATGCTTTAAAACATGAAACTGGAGCAAGTGCTACTGAAATTTCAGATGAAGATTTTAATGCTCTTGTAAGAGGTGAAAAAGTAATTGATTTTGATTCAAGACATAATGCAATTACATACACTGACAGACCTGGTGCATGTGCAAATCTTGATAGATTTAAAGATGAACTTGAAAACTGTAAGAAAAAAATTCAAGAACATTTACAATTTCACAATGAAGAAGTAGATCAACCACACAACACTAGATATCAAGCACATCTTACAAACATTGAAACTGTGAAAGCTGAAGCTGATGGTGGTGCGTTAAGTGACAACCCATCTTGGCCAATGGATTCTTTCTATAAATATATGGAAGGAAGATTTGGATCTGCTGTAAGTCACATGGAAATTCCAGTATAATTTACTAGAACTCCTTTTCATTTAGTATATACATACTCTGTATGTTTGAAAATAAGATTGTCTTTAGGGCACTCAATGAATACATTGAATGGTCAGATGTCAAACCTGAACCAGTTTCTGTAAATGTACCAGAATGGTATAAAAAATTGGAACACAAATTAGGGCATTTTACAGTAAAAGGTTGTTTACCTTTTATGGATACTCTAACAACTGGATATATTCTAAGAACTCCACAAGACTATTATGTGGATATGAAACCCAAAGAAAACCCAGAAAATGATGAAGATAAATGGGAATATAAAATTCAACAGGGTTTTTCAATGGCTCCTCCATTTTTACAATCACAATGGAATTATTTAGGTATAGGAGCTGAAGCATCTTTTCATCCTTTCAAACAATTACATGGCTCTCCTCTTAAAGAAAGAAATTTATCAAACAATTTTTTTAAGTTTGAAAACCCATGGTTTATTGAGACACCAAAAGGTTATTCATGTTTGTTTTTACCAGTATTAAATAACAATGATGATAGATTCGAAATATTAGCAGGTATAGTAGATACTGATATGCACTCCCATAGAGTGCAATTTCCATCAGTATTTAACGGTTGGAAATATAAAAATGGTTATCAAGGTACCATCAAAAAAGGTACACCCTATGCTCAAGTAATACCCTTCAGAAGAGAAAAATGGAAAATGGAAATTAAACCAATAACCAAAAAAGAAATAGATGAAAAGGATTTTAAAATCTCTACAATAAGATATAAATTTATAAGAAGTGTATGGAACAAAAAAATAACAAAATAATTCTAAACGATACTCAAAAAAATTTATCTGAATACGTAAAGGTATACGACAATGTAATACCAATACAAAAATTACAAAAGTTATTGAAATGGCTTAATACAGTTCAACCTGATTATTGGGAAGCAGGAAAAATTGGAGATACTGGTGATGGTGGTAAACTTGATAAATCTTTTAGAGTTGTTGATTGTTTACCTTTATGCACTCATCATAACTCCATGACAAATGTTCATTATACATATTTTTTTCATGAAGTGGTTATGCAAATAGTAAGAAAATACGTAAAGGATACAGGCATAGAGTTTTGGGATTGCAATGTTTCACAGCTAGAAATTTTAAGATACACAGTTGGTGGTAATTATAAACCGCATGTTGATGCTAGTCTTCTATATCCAAGAAGACTAAGTTTTATATATTTATTAAATAATGATTACGAGGGAGGTGAATTACATTTTCCAGATATTGGAAAAGTTGATTTGCAACCAAACAGATGTGTTATTTGGCCAAGTAATTTTATGTATCCGCACGGAGTCAAACCAGTTACAAAGGGAGTAAGGTATAGTTTAGTATCATGGATAAATTAAAAACACCAATACTTGTAAAAGATTTTATAACTCCAGAGGAGGCTTTTTTCTTTCATAGTTATGCAAAATTAAATTTAAGAAATAACGCAGGTGGGTTGTCTATGGCTGATGATGTTGTGACTAATTTTGATGCATCTCATTATGCTGATCCAGCTACAGAGATTTTATTAGTGCAAAAATGGAAACGTATGGAAGAAATATGTGGTGTAAAATTGTGGCCTACTTATTCATTTTATAGGATGTATGTAAACGGATCTGAATTAAAAAAACATAGAGATAGACCATCTTGTGAGTATTCTGTTACCTTACATTTAGGATCTGATAGTGTGCCATGGAAAATGTGTGCTGATGGCAAGTGTTTTGATTTAAAACCTGGAGAAGCAATAGTTTATAAAGGTATTGATTGGGAGCATTACAGAGAGGGACCTTATGAAGGAGATCAATACAGCCAAGTATTTATGCATTATGTTAATCAAGAAGGTCCTCATAAAGATTGGAAATTTGACAAAAGACTTCGGATAGGTTTAAGAAGATAAGCTTTTATGCTATAATCTGGCATGCCATTAACTAACATACAGATACGACCAGGATTTAACAAACAAGTAACTGAAACAGGTGCAGAAGGTCAATGGGTTGACGGAGACTTTGTTAGATTCAGATACGGACTACCTGAAAAAATAGGTGGTTGGGAACAGATTTTAAACTCAACAATTGTTGGAGCAGTAAGAGAACAGCTTATTTGGGCTGACTTAGATGGTAGAAAATATGTTGCTTTAGGAACAAACAAAGTATTGGTTATATATTTTGAAGGTGCTTTCTATGATATTACACCTCTAGATACTCCAATTACAGGTGCAACATTTACAACCGTAAATACAAGTGCCACTGTTACTGTAAATAAAGTTGGACATGGACTGACTGAGGGAGACTTATTTACTTTTACAAGTGTTACTCCTCCAGTAGGAGCTGGATACACAGCTTTAGATTTTACAACTAATACTTTTCAAGTAGTAACGGCCACCGTAGACACCTTTACTATTACAATGGCTTCAGCAGCAGGCACTACAGTAGCTGCTAGTGGATCAGCTGTACTTAATCCTTATATTGAAGTTGGTCCACTTAATCAAACAGCTGGTTATGGTTGGGGAACATCTTCGTGGGGAGGTCAATCAGGACTTGTCACAACTCTTAATGGATCATTGGCTGATGACACTCAAGGTAACAATGGATCGGCAACCAACATAACAGTTACATCTACAGTTGGTTTTCCAACTAGCGGAAGTGTTAAAATAGGAACAGAATTTATATCATACACAAACATTTCAGGAAACGATCTCACTGGCATTACTAGAGGATCTGGAGGTACAAGGACAGCTCATTCAAATGGAGCTTCTGTAGAATACTTTACTGCTTGGGGACAAGCTTCAACTTCTACAACAGTATTACTAGACCCTGCTTCTTGGTCATTAGATCATTTTGGAAGCACTCTTGTTGCAACAATTAAAAATGGACAAACATTTCAATGGGAAGCAATATCTTCTCTTCCTGCTGCATTAAGCACACGAGCATCAGCTATAACAGGTGCTCCATCCACATCTGTAATGTCAATTGTATCTGAAAGAGATAGACATTTAATTATTTTAGGAACAGAAACGACCATAGGAACTGAGGCTACACAAGATAAAATGTTTATAAGATTTTCTGACCAAGAAAGTTTAAACACTTATTTACCTACATCTACAAATACTGCGGGAACTTTTAGATTAGACTCTGGTGTAAAAATAGTTGGAGCAGCAAAAGCTAAAGATTACATATTAATTCTAACTGATACTTCTGCGTATATCATGCAGTTTGTAGGTCCTCCATTTACTTTTTCTATTAGACAGGTGGGATCTAATTGTGGATTGATTGGCCAACACGCTGTTAAATATGTTAATGGTAAAGTTTTTTGGATGGGTCAAGCAGGTGGGTTTTTTGTTTACGATGGTACAGTAAAATCATTACCATGTTTAGTAGAAGATTTTGTATTTACAAGTAAAGGAAATAACTTAGGAATTAATTATACAGCAGGAGAACAAGTATATGCTGGACTAAATCATTTGTATGAAGAGATAACTTGGTTCTATGCGAAGAATGGACAAGAACAAGTAGATAGAGTTGTAACTTACAACTATACTGAAAACACTTGGACTACAGGATCACTAGCCAGAACTTCTTGGGCTGATGCAACATTATACGATAATCCTTATGCAACTGAATTTGAACCAACATCAGTGCCTACATTCCCTATTGTACAAGGAGCAACTAATGTAAATGGAGCTTCAGTATATTATGCACATGAGGTGGGAAACAATGAAGTAGATGCTCTTGGTAACAAAACAGCAATACCTGCATTTATAACATCAGGAGATTTTGATTTGTCAGCAGGTGGTGATGGACAATTTTTTATGAGCATTAGAAGATTTATACCAGATTTTAAATTACTTACGGGCGATGCACAGATAACAATAAACTTAAGATCATATCCACAAACTAGTTCTGCTTCTTCTCCGTTAGGTCCATTTACAATCAGTGCGTCAACTGATAAGGTGGATACACGTGCTAGATCAAGATTTGCAAGTCTCAAGGTTGCTAATACCTCTACAGACCAAAATTGGAGATATGGGACGTTTAGAGCAGACGTACAACCAGACGGTATGAGAGGATAATGGACGATATACTATTACAAAATTATAACCAAGACCTTGCACTTCAAGCTAAATACCCCTCTTTTGAAGCGTATAGAAGCTTTATGACTAATCCTGAAAGAGTTCAGGGCGGAGGTATTAATTTAATAAGAGATCAATTAAACAGAGACTTTCTTCAAGGTGGACTGCTAACAGATGCTAAACAAAGTTTAGGAGAAAGTTTTGATACTCTGACTAACAGAATGGGTAATGTTGGACAAAATATAAATCAGTTTGTTACAGAAACTGTTCCTTCTGGATTACAACAAATAAAAGATTTTTACAGAAAATTACCAACTCCTGGTAATTTGGTTATGGGTGCAATTGATGCTGCAGATAGATTTGATGATTTACCAATGCAAGATAGAGAATATATAACCTCTATAATGGAAGGAGCAAAAGCTCCAGGAGGACTTGAGGGTTTTTATACTGATCCAGGAAGCGGACTTTTGAAAGATGCCATGGGTAAAAATGTTAGAAGTTTAAGAGGTAATTATGCAGAGTATATTAGAAAAGAATACGATAGAAGATTTAATGAACAAAATCCTAAGTATGTAAATTACACTACACCTTTACAGTTAGCTAAAAATTCTTTCATACAAAAACAATTCCAAAAACAAGAGGAGTTAGCAGCAAAAGAAAAAGAAAAACTTGCAGCTGAAAATAAAGTGAGACTTGGAGATTATCTGGTACAAGATAAAAGTTATAAATCAGATCCAGCTTTATCTGCTTTAGGTAGAGAAAAATACACAGGTCCAGGTATGGCATTTGAAGCAAGGAATACGGGGACTGGTAAAGGACCTAAATAATGGCTAGAGTAGATATACAAATACCAGAACCAACACCTGAATATACTGAAGAAAACCAAAGACAGGTTGCTCAATCTTTACAAACATTAAAGGATAAGCTAAACACATCCTACCAAAGAGAAATTAAAAATGAACAAGATGCATTCAATTATTTTTTAACATGACCATACAATATAAAAATCAAGGTTTTAAACAGACTGATACAAGCAAGACTACTGCACTAACATGTCCTAGTGATGCAACAATAATAGTTAAAAGCATTTATGTTGCAAACAATGATGCATCATCAGCTATTTTAGTAAACATGAATTTAGTAGATTCTTCTGATTCGAGTGCTGAGTATGAATTTTTTAGAGATGACGTTGCAGCCAAGACACAAGTTAATGCTGCACCACAAGGTTTAAATTTAGAAGCAAGTGATGCAATAACCATACAAGCAGCAACAGGTAGTAGTAAAATTCAAGGTGTTATTAGTTATGCTCAAATAGACAGATCTCAGGAGAATGGCTAGACAAAAATTTACACATTTTGTACCCAGAGATAAACCTAAAAAAAGAGGTCCTGGTCAACATAAAAAAAATAAAAATAAACACGAAAAACGGCAACAGAAACATCAACGCTACAAGGGCCAAGGCCGTCCATGAGAAATCCTCATCAACAATCTTTTCAAAAATTTAATGAGTTTTTAAGCACCCATCAAGTAAATTTAAAAGAATGGGATATGTTTGATTTGTTAAAAATATCAAAAAGATTTCCTTATCAGTTTCACCATGGGCATGAAAGTATTTGTCTCATAGATAATCTAGGAACAAAACTAAGAAAAGAATTATTTGATATATACGGCTTTTTAGATTTTGATAAGTTTAAAAATTTTTATGATAAAGGATTTTCATTTATTATAAGTGATGTGCTTGATATAAGTGATGAACTTAAGGAGATTGAAAAGGTTGCTTTAGAAACATTTGGTGTAAGAATATGTGGTAATTTTTATTTTTCTAAAGGACTCAATAATCAAAATGTTTCTTTTCCAGAACATACAGATGATTATCCTTTATTTATAAAAAACATATATGGAGAATCTCTTTGGAGTATTGGTAATAAAGAGGTAGTGGTTAAAGATCAAAATGTTCAGTTCATAAATAGAATGACTCCACATTGTGTAACTTCTATAAAAGAACCTAGACTATCTTTAAGTTTAGCTATATATAAACAAGATTAATTATGAAAATTGAAACCACAAAAACAACACTTAACTTGTTATTTTCAAATGATGAAATAGAAAAAATTAAACAAGAGGGTGTAATGACTATTCGAAATGCAAATAAAAAACATTTTATAAATGCCATGGTTGATCAGATGATGAACATTTATAAAACAATGCAGGATAGTGAATATGCAAATTTATTTACAAAAGGGAATACTATAGAAGAGGAAGATACTACTCATGAATACAAAGCTGAATTAAATGTTATTGATAGAATTTTAGAAAATAATAAACATTATACTAACGTTATACAGCTTGCAAAGTTTGCTAATTTTAAATGGAAAGGACTTAAGTTATTAAAAGATCCTATGAGTTTAACTATATATCAACAGATGCTGCAGGATATTAAACCGAAAACAATATTAGAATTTGGTTCAGGAGAAGGTGGTTCTGCTTCTTGGTTTTCTGACATGACAAAAACATTAGGTTTAGATACAAGAGTTATTACTGTAGACAATCAGGAGATCCAAGACATACCGAATGTTGAATTTATAAAATTAGATGTTAACAATATAGACTCTCATGAGTTTGAAAAATACGAATCCCCTATGATAGTTATTGAAGATTGTCATGTTAATATGCAAGGAATTATTAATAAGGTGTCGCCTATGATGGCTCCTGGTGATTCTTTAGTTATAGAGGATACCATAGAACCAGAAAAGTATGATATACTTAAATCTTGTAATTTAACTTCATTTAGTAGAGATAGTAAATATTGTGACTTCTGGGGAAAAAATAATTCTTGGAACTACGATTCATTTTTAAGAAAGGAGAAATAGTATGACTTTAAGAAAAATACCAGCTGAAGCTAAAGAAATAATTAAACATAAAAGAACAGGAAAAGTTTATGATAGCAAAGCTGATTTTGACGCTGATGTTGCTGATCCCAACACTGATACTACTGCTGATGATTTTAGACAAGACTTGGAAATCAAAGTTACGAAAGTATCTATGGAAAGTCTAACTAAGGATAATGATAGCTAAGCAGGTTGAAGATTTTATTCCTAGGTTAGATTTTATTTTACCTGAATTAAAAAAGATTAAATTGTACGATCAGGAGTCTCTTAATTCTTTAAGAGGAACTACTGAGACATTTCCAGGCTTCAGAAGCTTACCATTGGTTGAAACAAATCCTTTTTTATTTGAATACATTAATTTTTTGATGTTTTTTAATAGGTTGATCAAGCCAGAGGAAGTTAAATTTATTACCCATTTTATACAGCTAAGACTAGAAGAAGATAACAAAAAAGAATTTATACATAGAGATTTTTATGAACTCGCTTCTTTAGTATATTTGTCAGAAACAAATTTAAATTCTGGGACACGTTTATATGATATTAACAAAAATATTATTAATGATTTTAAGTTTGTAAAAAATAGATTAATAATGTATTCTGGCATTTATTTACATATGGGTTATGGACATCATGGTACAGACATTGAAAATGGTAGACTTACCCTAAACAGTTTTATAACATTAAAATAATGAATCCTAGAGGTGCAACAGAAATTCAAATGGAAATGCTTCATAAGCATGTATCCAAAGATTTGCTAGACAAAGTACAAATATGTACATCAATACCTGGTAAAGTTCCATTAGACCCTAATAAAGTAAATATCTTATGGCAAAAAAATTCTTGGGATCAACCTAATCTTCAAGCTTTTTTCGGAAACAAAGAAAGGCATAAAGAATATGATTGGTACGTATTTAATAGTCATTGGAACTATGAGAAGTTTAGATATTTTTTTGATATTCCAACAGAAAAATCATTAGTAATTAAAAACGGTATTGATTCTTTTCCACAAAGAAAAGTATATAAAAAAGGTGACCCTATAAAATTAATCCATCATTGCACTCCATGGAGAGGCTTAAACCTTGTACTGAGGGCCATGCAAGAAATAAAAGATCCTAATATTACTTTAGATGTTTACAGCTCCACACAAGTTTATGGAGATAACTTTAAAAATAACAATGATGAACAATTCAAACCTTTGTATGACCAGGCAGAGAAATTACCAAATGTAAATTATATTGGCTACAAACCAAATGAGTATATAAGAGAGGTGATGCCAAGTTATGATATGTTTGTTTACCCAAGCATATTTGAGGAAACCTCTTGTGTGTCAGCATTAGAAGCCCTAGCAGCAGGAGTTCATGTAATTACAAACAACTTTGGTGCTTTATATGAAACATGTGCTGAATGGCCTGTATATATTACATACAGTAAAAATTACAACAGCATGGCAAGAGATACTGCAGCAGCAATACAAATGGCAGCAACTTACTTACATACAGATTACATACAAGACCATTTAGAGGAACAACAAAAATTTTATAAAAGATTTTATAATTGGGACAAAAAAGGTCATGAGTGGTCTGGCTTTTTGGAAGGGGCTATAAATGAAAGAAACAATAAATAAAGATACTTATCAAACCTTAAAAGAACTTAAAATACAACCACCTCCTTACGAAAAATCAATAACTCCAATGTGGAAAGAAGAGGTAGAAACAGTAAAACCTTATTCATTATATGTTGCAACACCAGTGCATAGCAATGTTTCAATCCATTACACACAAGCATTACTTGAGCTTCAACAATTGTGTATGAAAAAAAAGATAAGAATAACTTTTTCATTATTAAAATCTTCATTAGTAACCCAAGGTAGAAACTTATGCGTATCTGGTTTTTTAGCATCTGACTTTACACATTTATTATTTGTAGATTCTGATATTTATATGGAGCCAGAATCAATATTAACTATGATAGAAAAAGACAAAGATGTTATTTCAATTCCTTACCCTTTAAAGACAATGATGTGGGATAAACTATATAAAAGAATGGAGAATGGAGAAATAAAAGGACCAGGAGATATACCAAAAAATTTAAATTGTTACCCAATGAGAGTTGCAAATGCAAAAGATATACAGATTGAAGATGGTGTTATGGAAGTAACGCACAGTCCAACAGGGTGTATGTTAATTAAAAGAGGTGTTTTTGATAAGATGATAAAGGCTTATCCAAATCATAATATTGTGCAAAAGACTGTTATTAATGGTAAATATATAGATAGACCTCATTTATGGAATTTTTTCGATACCTTACATGACCCAGATACTAAATCATATTTAGGTGAAGATTTTGCCTTTTGTAAGCGTTGGAAGGACATAGGGGGCAAGTGTTACACATATGTCAATGACTCAATCGTACATGTGGGGGAGCATCAATATGAAGGTCGTTTTGCTGATGAGTTGAAACCGAGGT
>TARA_R100001460_G_scaffold25765_1_pt1 | contig 10937 bp, 15 predicted proteins | sample TARA_R100001460 | Tara Oceans TARA_R100001460 (sample SAMEA2622190) | marine metagenome | biome: marine biome (ENVO:00000447); feature: surface water layer (ENVO:00002042); material: "saline water (ENVO:00002010), including plankton (ENVO:xxxxxxxx)" | depth 5 m | reverse complement strand
CCCCATGAGTGATAAGAAAACCAAACTAAAGAGAGAGAGAAGCCTTACTGATAGGCAAGAAAGGTTTGTCGTGGAGTACTTAGCCTGTGCCAACGGCGCGGAGGCAGCGAGGAACGCCGGCTACAGCGAACACACAGCCAGAGAGATGGCAGCAGAGAACCTTACAAAACCTCACATCGTTGAGGCAATTGAGGCTAAACGGAGCGAATTGATGCGGGATACAGAGGACAAAGTGCAATGGCTGATCCAGCGCCTCGAGGCAGAAGCGACCAGCGATGAGAACAACGAGGCGACAAGAGTTCGCAGTCTCGAGCTGTTGTTGAAGGTTCATGGTGGATTCGCTCCAGAAAAGACCGAAGTAACCAGCTACGAAGCGACCTTTCTGGCTGATTTGGACGAGGACTCAGTCCAACAGCCCAATAAAATCAACGAGTTACACTGAAGGTGTCAAACCTTGGGAAGGTTCGGCACCAATCTGACGGTCAAAATCGGGCCGACTACTGCACGGATATCGAGGGCGGGGAGGTAGCAGATGGAGCCAAGTGCCGCGGCAAGACTATGCAGTTACATGTAGGACATCTCAACCAATCGAACCACAATTTCATCAACCCCTAGGGGGGGACCAATCCCACGGAGGGGGCGGTCTAACTGAGAGTACGTTATGGCAAAAACTAGTAAGCATTATTTTAGAGACGGCACTGTGCATACAGGGGGGGTACACAAAATGGCGGACGGGGCCCTGCATTCAGGGGCGCGTCACGGCAAAAACAGCAAACCTGTATTTCATTTCAAGGATTTATCTGCGACTGCCAAGAAGAAGGCTAGGAGTAAGAAGTGAAACGTAGGTTCGCTTCGGTAGCTAAGACCAAGTCTGGCGTCGCTAAGAAGTACCTGGCTGGTGCTAAGAACAAAAAGAAAAAGGAAGCGGAGATCCTCGACACCAAGGAGAGATACCGCAAAGGGTTACCCATTGACATTAAGAGAGTGAGTAAGAGCCGTGCCGACCAAAGCAAAACCAAAAGCAAAAGCAAAGCCAAAAGCAAAAAGTAAAGTGAGTCAGTCTGACGAGGCGTTCTTACGCAAGAAGGCTGAAGGCTCGCGTTTCAGTTACGGGACTCTGAAGAAGGTCTTACAGCGCGGTAAAGGCGCTTATTTGAGCTCTGGGAGCCGTAACGTGTCCATGACGGCATGGGCACGGGGTCGGGTGAACTCCTTTGTGAGCGGCAAGGGAGGGGCTCGTAAGGCGGATAAGGATCTACTGAGTTAGGAGGAGAATATGCCCAGTTCTAAGTACAGCCCGAAGCAGAAGAAGTTAGCTCGAGTAGCGAAGCCTAGGGACAAGATTACGGGTGCTGACTTTAAGGCGTTGAAGAAGTCGAAGAAGAAGAAATGACGGACGCGAAGTTAAAGGCTGCTGGTGTCAGTGGTTATAACAAGCCTAAGAGGACGCCGAATCACAAGACCAAGTCGCATGTTGTTGTGGCGAGGAAGGCGAATGGTGAAACCAAGACGATTCGTTTTGGTCAGCAGGGGGTCACTGGAGCGGGTAGTAACCCGAAGACGGCGAAGGAGAAGGCTCGGCGTAAGAGTTATTACGCTAGGCATGGGCAGAGCAACGATAAGTTTTCAGCAAAGTATTGGTCTCACCGGACCAAGTGGTAGTCGAAACAACAAGAGGTGATTAATTATGCCAATGGGTAAAGGAACGTATGGATCGAAGGTTGGTAGACCTAAGAAGAAGCCAATGGTGAAGAAGGCTAAGAAGAAGGTGAAGAGGAAGGCGTATTGAAGAACATCTTACTAGAGCGCTTTTGCTATCACCCCACAGCCACGTTGGGGGTTGTGCGTGTTGACGATGAGTTGTTTTACAGCGTTGAGCGACCTTGGTTAGACAATCGTGTGGGTGTGAGCTGTATACCTACTGGTGTTTATGAGATGGGTTGGCGTGAGTCTCCTAGGTTTGGAGAGACTTGGCACATCAAGGATGTTCCTGATCGGACATATATTTTGATTCATGTGGCTAATTTTGCACGGGATGTAGAGGGTTGCATTGGATTGGGATTGAGTTTGATGGGTGACACGGTTGCTGTGAGTGAGAGCAGGAAGGCGGTTGCTAAGTTTGAGATGCTGACCAAGGGTCAGGATTGTCAATTGACGATTGAGAATGATCCTTACGCAGCGTTGATTTAGTTATGCAGATTGAGGAAGTCGCCAGAAAGTTGAAGGGTAGCTTCCCGCTGTATGCTAAGAACATCCTTCGGATCATCACTAAGACGGGTGAGATAGAGCCTTTCAGGCTGAATCCCGGTCAACAGGCGATTCATAAGCAGCTAGAGGATCAGCTGAAAGAGCGTGGTCGCATACGTTCTTTGGTTTTGAAGGCTAGGCAAGTAGGTATCTCTACCTATGTCGAGGGGCGATTCTTCTGGCGTATCACTCAGACGCGGAATGCGAATGCGTTCGTACTGAGTCATTTGGCTGAATCGACCAATAGCATCTTCAACATGGTGCGTTTTTTCTACGATCAGGTTCCGCACCCTGCGTTTAAGCCGCCGATATCGAGTCAGTCTGCGCAGACGTTAGTGTTTGAGGGGCTGAACTCGCGGTATAGGGTGGGTACTGCTCGGTCTACTCAGACGGGTAGGGGTCAGACAAACAGGTTTGTGCACGGCTCTGAGGTCGCTTTCTATCCCCAAGGTGCCGATATTGTGGCGGGTTTGCTGCAGACTGTCGGGGCTGAAGGGTCAGAAGTGATCTTGGAATCGACTGCCAACGGTGCCGGTGGATGGTTTTACGACCAGTGTATGAAGAGTCTGCGGGGTGAGACAGAGTGGATTGTCTGCTTTGTGCCTTGGTACTGGATGCCCGAGTACGTCAGGAAGCCGGATCCCTACTTCGAAGCTACTCCAGAGGAGTACAAACTCGCTCAACAGTACAGGCTGACAGATGCACAGCTGTGCTTTCGTAGGGCAAAACTCGATGAGCTCGGGTCTACAGACCTGTTCCGGCAAGAGTACCCGTCTACGCCGATTGAAAGCTTTCTCACTTCTGGACGGTGTTTTGTAGAGGATGTTGCTCTGCGGGACGCCGAGAACGAGTGTTACACCGCGGACTTCAGGGGAGACTTCAGAAACGGTGAGTTGTCAAAGCACTCTGCTGGGCCCTACAAGGAATGGTGTAAGCCGATAAGAGATGACAGTTACGTCATAGGCGTGGATGTCGCAGAGGGTTTGGCGTATGGGGACTACTCATGCGCTCAGGTTCTGGATTCGCTAGGGCGTCAAGTTGCATGCTGGCACGGGCATATAGATCCGTTTGAATGGGGCAACGTGATCGGGGCCCTAGGTCAGAGATGGAACAACGCCTACGTTATTGTCGAGCGTAACAATCATGGTCTGACCACACTTCGTCGGTTGCAAGAGACGGGCTATCCCAGCTTGTTTGTTGAGTCTTCAGTTGATGGTGCCTATGGGGATCGGATGACTAAGAGAGGTGGCTTTCTAACGACCTCAAAGACTAAGCCGTTGATCATCGATAACCTTGCCGCACTGTTGCGTCAGGGTGAATCTGGCATCGCAGATAAGGAGCTGGTGAACGAGTTACGGACCTATGTCATTGACGAAAAAGGCTCTTTTAATTCGCAACAAGGTTGCTATGATGATCGAGTAATTGCATTCGCAATTGCTCTGCATGGACTCGCAAGCATGCCTCGCGCTCGAGGCAGCACCATTCAAAAACGCTACGCAAGTGTGGACAGTGTAGCCGGATATTAGAATGAGCGAGGTCCGACTAGTCGAAGACGCGCCGGAGGAGACGGACGGCAACCAAGAGCAGGAGATCACCACCCTGGGCTCCCGTTTGGCTGACGTATTCTCTGAGTACAAAGACTCTCGCAAAGAGACTGAGAACGAATGGTTAAAAGACCTTCGTCAGTTTCAGGGCATGTACGAGCCTGATGTCCTAGCTCGCCTGAACGAGTCAGGAGCTCGCAGTAAAGTTTTCGTAGGCTTGACCAGAACTAAGGTCATGGCTGCATATTCCAGAATTGTCGATCTGTTATTCCAGCACGGTGATTCTTTCTTTGGCATTGAGCCAACCCCCATCCCGCAAATAGATCCCCTCAAGTCTATGCAGATGAGAGAGCTGGCTGCATCGCAAGTGATTGCTGCTTTGGTGAGAACCGATAGTGGCATGGGTCCAGATGGGAACGAGGATCTCATTGAAGCGCGGATGCAAGAGCTCGAGGGCGAGTTCAGGGATGCCGAAGAGGAAATTGCTCGGGCCGCAGCGGATCAGATGAAGATCGAGATCCATGACCAGCTGGTCGAGGCGAATGCAGAGCAGAAACTTAAAGAAGCCATTCTAGAAAGCTGCATCTTTGGCTCGGGTGCTGTGAAGGCTGGGACGGTTAGGATCGATAAGGTTCAGAGTTATTCCAAGATGATGGACCCAGAAACCGGCATGTCTGGTTTTGCGTTGTCTCAGATAGAGAAGGCAATGCCCGAGGTTGAGTCTGTCAGTATTTTTGATCTCTACCCTGACCCTTACTGTACGACTTTGGACGATTGTGAAGGGCTGTTCCGGCGTCATGTGCTGACTCGTTCGCAGCTAAGAGACTTGGCTGACCGGCCTGGATTTGACGGCGAGATGATTCGCTACCTGATCAAGCACAACCGTCAGGGTAACCACACCGAAGAGGAGCATGAGAGAACACGCCGTCGTATAGCGGGGATCCATGACCATACGGAATCCTCTAACAGATTCGAAGTGATTGAGTACTGGGGTGAGATCGACGGCTACGAGCTCGAGGAGTACGGCGTAGAGATGCCGGAAGAGGCTGATCTAAGCGACTACTACAACAGCTGTGTTTGGTTCTCCGGAGGCAAGGTCATCAAGGTGATGTTGAATCCGATTATGGGAACGAAAATCCCCTACCATATTTTTCCCTATGAGAAGTCTCCCCATCAGTTCTGGGGCACGGGTGTGCCTCGCATGATGCGCGACTCTCAGGTGACGATGAATGCGGCGACTAGGATCTGGATAGATAACCTAGCGCTGAGCTCAGGGCCCATGATGGAAATCAATACTGATCTCCTAGCGGCCGGAGAAGATCCCACAGACATCCATCCTTGGAGGGTTTTCCTCCGAGAGGGTGGTGACGGCTCTATGCCAGCTGTGCGGTTCTATCAGCCCATCGCAAACGCGAACGGGCTCAACCAAATCGTGGAACTGTTTCGGCGCTTCGCAGATGAGACGACATCTCTGCCGTCGTACACCCACGGTGAACAGACCAGAAGCCTTAATAAGACGGCAACTGGTATATCGATGCTGATGGGCGCAGCCAATGTGGCGTTGAAGAGCACCATCAAGAACATCGATGATTTCTTGTTAGAACCTATGATTGAGGCTTTGTTCCACTTCAATATGGAGTTTGGAACCAATGAGAAAGCCAAGGGTGATCTCAAGGTAATCACCAGAGGTAGCACTGCTCTGGTACAGAAGGAAGTGCAATCCCAGCGACTACTCCAATTCTTGTCGCTTGTAAGTAATCCCATGGACGCGGCGATGGTGGATCGTAATCAGCTACTGCGAGATATAGCGCAAAGCTTAGATATTGATCCCGACGAAGTCATTAAGTCTGAAGAGAGGTTACAAGCTGAACAAGCACTCCAAGCTCAAGCTATCGCCGGAGCAAGCGCAAGCGGTTCTATGGCTCAGGAATCAGGACCAATGGAATTTGGTCTCGGACCTGTGGCGTAACCGACTAGCGAACGCTTCCGCGAACTTAGAACAAGCAGACGATACGAACTTTAGGTTCGAGCAAGGCCGTGTCCATGAGATACGGAATTTGCTCGAGCTCGAAGAACAGGCGAAAGCCGTTCTTGAAAAGGCGCGGACCCCTAGTGGGATATCCGCAATTCAGTAACGAACATCCCAGAGTGGACTCGTAGGAAATAAAAATGGCAAAGGTAAATCCAGAGCAACTTCAAGCAGAAGCCAAAGAACTGATGGATCAAATGACAAACGCAAATGCTGAGCCCGAGGCATCGGATACTGAGCAGGAGCTGGAGGAAGTGATTCAAGAAACACCCGAAGAACCAGAGGAGAGTGTTGAGGTTCAGGCTGAAGAGGTGAGTGAAGAGGAGTCATCAAGCGGCGAAGACTCCACTGAACTATCCGCTATCGATGATCGCATCGAGAAGGCGGAACGAGCTATGAAAGGCGCTCAGCGGAAAATGACTCAAGCCACTCAGGAGGCGGCAGATCTACGGAAACAAAACGATTCCCTGATCCAAGCTTTAGCTGAGCTAAAGAGTCAACTTGCAGAACAGTCTCGGAACACTGAAGGGCTGCAGAAGCTGAAGGAAGAATATCCGGATGTGGCATCACCCTTGCTGGACGAGATACAGCGACTGCAAGAACGGTTAGATGAACATTCCGCTTTGAACGTTAGAAGGGATGAGCAACAACAACAGCTAGAACAGCAACGTGCGATGGAAGCGCATTTTGATCGTATACGGCTAGTTCATCCGGATTTTGAAGATGTGACAAACACTTCAGATTGGGCTGTTTGGTTAGAGGATCAAGACCCGCTCACTCAGGAATGGGTGCAGCAAGGTAACTCTAACGACGTAAACGCTGTTCTTACTAAGTTCAAAGTAGACATGGGAGTCAAACCGGCAACGCCGCAAGAGAAGACTTTAGAGCGAGCAAAAGCGGTTGCAGAACCGAAGATGCCTAAAGCTCGAAAGTCCAATGTGGTTGGCGAAAAGAAAACCTGGACGGTTGATGAGATCAAGAGGATGCCTAACGAGTTATTCGAGAAGCACCAAAAAGAGATTTTGCAATCGTATAAGGCTGGACAAATTCGCCAATAGTTTTAACTCTTGTGAGGTAACTTAACATGGCATTTCCAACATTCAGCTCTGGACAACAGGCGTTCATACCAGAGATTTTTAGCAAGCTGTTGCAAGCTAAATTTTACAAGCAGTCTGTTCTTCCTGCGATTTCAAATAACGAATACGATGGCGAAATCACGGGTCAAGGCGACAAGGTAAACATTCGCACTACTCCTGCGATTACGATCAATGACTACACTGGTTCGATCTCGAATCAGAGCTTGACCTCATCAACGGTCGAGTTGCTCATCGATCAGGCGAAGTACTACAGCTTCCTATTGGATGATATCCAATCGACTCAATCAGACATCGATCTGTTAGAAGCCGCCAGTGCTGACGCTGCAGAAGGCATGCGTGTGGCAGTAGAGACTGCTGTTTTGGCATCTGTGGTATCTGGTGCAACTACGATTGAAAGTAGCACTACCACAATCACCGCAAGCAACGTTCTAGAGCGCATCCTTGTTGCTGCTAAGACGTTGGATGAATTGAACATCCCAGAAGAAGGCAGATTTATTGTCTTGTCTCCTGAGTTCATTTCTCTGCTCAAGCAATCAGAACTGCGTCAAGCAAATCTGACTGGTGATGACACGTCTCCTTTGAGAAACGGAAAAGTTGGTGTTGTAGATCGATTCACGGTCTATCAAAGCAACATGCTTTTCACTGATACCTCTGGTTCTACCTCTGGCGCAACTAACGTGCTGGCTGGTCATCCGAAGGCAATCACTTTCGCATCTCAGTTCACCAACAACGAAACCGTTCGACTCGAGTCAACTTTTGGCTCAGCCGTTCGAGGCTTGAAGGTTTACGGCTCTAAGGTCGTAACGCCAGACGCCCTTTACGTTTGTAAGTGGACCTAGAAATAGGGAAGGCACGGGGGGAGTTATCTCCCCCCATTTTCTCGAGGAATAATCATGTCAGAAGAGAATGTAGAAGCCCCTGAAGAAGAGGCGGTTCAAGAGGAGCTGATCGAAGAAGAGGTCGAGCAGGAAGTAGAGGTAGAGGAAGAAATGTCTGTCGAGGACATTCCGCCTGAAGTGCCTGAACAAGAAGATTCTGCTGAGCCCGTCACCAAAGATGAAATCTTCGAGGATGCCAAAGAAAAGTTTGATGTTGAGTTAGATCGACGCATGAAGCTTTCAGAGCTCAAAGAGCAATGGAGAAAGCTTGATGAAGGTCAGTCAATGGTCGAGGACGCTCCGAAGATGCGCATGCCTAAGACCGTTAGAAACGTCTTTACCGGAAACGTTTTGGCGTACAACGAATACTTCAAGGGTAACCCAGATCTCGAGATAATCGAGTGGGAGGACGGTGATGGCAACGACTAAAGTCGTAGATGTTCTGGATCGTGCTTCGATTATTTTGCAGGACAATACCAACGTTCGGTTCCCAAACGCTGAGCTTTTGAAGTTCTTCAATGATGCGCAGAAGGAAGTTGTCTTACATCGTCCTGACGCCAACATGCAGAACGTCAACAACTTCACTTGTGTTGCGGGTAGCAAACAGACCATTCCAACAACTGGATTGCGTTTGATTGACGTTGTTCGGAATGTCGGTGGTAGGGCGATTACTCAGGTAGATCGAAAGATTCTCGATGAGACGTTGCCTGACTGGCATGAGACTGCTGCAGATGCCACTCGAAAGATTGAGCATTTCATTTTTGATCCTGCAGACCCCAAAAACTTTTACGTTTATCCGAAAGCAACCACGTCGTTTGATCTGGAAATAATTTTCAGCGCGGCACCATCAGATGTGTCGATCAGTAACTTTAGTACAGACACTACGGTTATATCGCTAGACGATATCTACGCGAACTGCATTTTGGATTACATCCTGTTCAGGGCGTACCAGAAGGACTCAGAGTTTGCCGGCAACGCTCAGCGATCAATGATGCATTACCAGAGCTTCGCTAATGCGTTGGGTGTTAAGGCGCAAATAGACGGAGCTCTAGCTCCGGTTCCAACTACACCTGATGTAAATGTCGGTAGAGCGTAATGAAGTTCAGAGACTTCGCAAATTTGGTGAGAACCGAAGCGCCTGGGGCACCTGACTTTCTTATCGAAAGATCGGTAAGAGACACTGCAATTGATTTTTGTAGGCGCACTGGCGTCTACATTCCGGAGCCCGAAAACGTGACGGTAATCAAGGGTGTGAACGAGTATGAAGTCACCATGCCCAGTGGCACTGAGCTCAACTACATTACAGACGTTTTCGCCAATCAGGTGAAGCTGCAGCCGGTTAGTTACAACTTTCTGCTAGAGAAGCTTGGCGACGAAACGGAGCAGGGTACACCTCGTTACTACGCCCAGAGAGACAACACGTCTTTCTTTGTAGCACCAATACCCAGTGACACAGATACGTTTCGGGTTCTTTACTCTGTAAAGCCGACCAGCACATCTACCAGTTTGCCTGATGCGATAGCAAAGGAGCACCAAGAGACGATTACTCAGGGCGCACTCTATCGTCTGCAGATGATGCCAAACCAGCCGTTCACCAATCCTGGCAACGCTTCAAACAACAAAGTTTTGTACGAGCGAGAAGTCGGCAGAACGGTTCGGCAAGTCAAGTACGGCTTCTCCGGTGGGTCGTTGAAGGTCAGATATCGGGAGTTCACATAATGGCTTACAGCAACACTTTGAACTATGTGGTTGGGGATACGCTTCCTGAGCTCACGTTTAAGTTAAAAGACAGAAACACCGCAGCAAGTGGTGCAGTTCTAGATGAAGAGGACAGCAACACTTGGGCTCCCATATCGATTACCGGAGGTTCTGTAAAGCTTCGGATTCGTCCTGTCGGTGACACCAATCTTTCTGCAACCCTTACATGCGCGATTACTGATGGCGCTAATGGAACTTGTGCTACCGACTTTTCAGTATCAGGCGGTGGCAGTGTGTTCACGGCATCCGGCGTATATGAAGGAGAGGTGGAGATCACTTTCTCGGGTGGCGGCAAGCAGACGGTAAACGATCTGCTGAAGTTTAAGGTTCGGGACGATTTCGACTAATGCCCTCTCTAATTACCATATTGAGGGATTTGCAGCTCGACGCTGATGCTCGGGCCCTAGAGCTATTGTGCGAGAAAACCGACCTCCAAATGGCAGATGTCATTTTGGATCCGGATACTCTTAATCAATATTTTAGAAGTGGTCATATCACCACACTGCTTGATTCTCCTGCTGTTAACTTCTCAAAGTTAGCGGACTCCGATTCTTTCAGTATCGATGATGTTCCGGCATTAGGTTTAGGCTTAGGAAAAACAGATTCTCTATCTATGAGCGACACCCCGTTGGTGTCGGCTCAATTCAATCGATCCTTCACTGATGCGTTTGCACTAGATGACTTTACGTCTGTAGATGCCGTCGTTAAGGACATGGCAAACGCTAAAACAAACGTCTTTGGTTTTGCTGATGATCAGGCTTTTGGGATAGGTAAGGGACTGTCAGACAGTTTCAATTTCGCCGACGCCGTAGATTCTTTTGTGATCGGGAAAGGGCTGACCGACTCCCAGCCTATGACAGAGTCGCTGTCTAGAACTGTGCAGTTTGTTCGCTCATTCGCAGATGCTTTTGTTATGGATGACGCAGCGACGATTGACGCGCTGCAGAAAGATACGAATGCACTCAAGCAAAACATCTTTGCTATGGGCGATTTGTTTGCGCGTACCGTTTCTTACAATCGTCAGTTCGCGGACAGCTTCGCTCCAGTTGAGTCGCATGCCGTAACTTTTTCGAAGTCCGCGGCAGATGACACGTTCACCCTGTCTGAGTCTCTGGCATCAACGGTTGTATACAACAGAGCATTCAGCGACTCACAGGGTTTCGGCGATGCAGTAGATAGTCAGGATGTCTCTAAGGGTTTATCCGATACACAGGCACTGACTGAGGCTCACGTTTCCAGCGTCAGTTTAGGCAAGACAGATGCTGTAACTCTTTCTGAATCTCCAGCGTCAGATGTAGGCAAGGGTCTTACTGACTCTGTATCTATGTCTGAATCCCTAGCTAGAACTGTTGCTTACGCTAGATCGTTCGCTGATGCGTTCAGC
>TARA_R100001460_G_scaffold78296_4_pt1 | contig 10942 bp, 10 predicted proteins | sample TARA_R100001460 | Tara Oceans TARA_R100001460 (sample SAMEA2622190) | marine metagenome | biome: marine biome (ENVO:00000447); feature: surface water layer (ENVO:00002042); material: "saline water (ENVO:00002010), including plankton (ENVO:xxxxxxxx)" | depth 5 m | reverse complement strand
ATATTGCCAATAAGTGGGTCACTTTTAAACCGGCGTTGACACATCGAGAAGTGTACCGCCCCTGGGGCCTTTATGACTCTATTGATAGGGGGGAGCGCTACCAAGTGAAACGCATAACTGTGAAGTCCGGCGCGAAACTGTCCGTTCAAATGCATCACCACCGTGCTGAGCATTGGGTTGTGGTGAGTGGAACGGCGAAAGTTACCAATGGCGAGAAAGAATTTTTGGTTACTGAAGACCAGTCTACTTATATTCCTGTGGGACAGGTTCACTGTTTAGAGAATCCCGGGTTGGTTCCTCTGGAATTAATTGAAGTGCAGTCTGGATCATATTTAGGTGAAGATGATATTGTTCGTATTCATGACAAGTATGGCCGTGAAAAACTTAGATCTAATTAATGGATTTGGCTATATTTTAATCAAACATTATTTCCTGTAGCTCTATTCGTGAGTTCAACCAATAACTACAGCTGTGCTCATTTATAGCGCTCCGGAATATTCATTCCAGAACACCTGTGCCAGTGTCTGGTAGCTCCGGGGTTTTTGGGCCGATTATTTAATTGACCAACCACTCGATTGATGTGGGTTTGAGGAAGCTCGGCGAAGTTTGCGCCTTTAAGGTAGTAGTGGCGCGGCAAGCCGTTCGTGTTCTCGTTCGCGACTGACCTGCCCCCACTTACGGCGATGCTAGGAACACAACATTACGCTAAACCCACGATGTTTTATTCAAGCCAAGGGTAAAGCTGAAATATAAATATTGTTCAATACTGACATAAGAGATTGTTCTATGGAGCTTGTTCCGATTGTTTCTTTCCCTAAATCGGGAAATACATGGCTTAGATTCATGCTGGCGCACTTAGTTCGTAGCGATAAATCAAGACCTGTCACATACCACAATATAAATGCGCTATCGCCAACGAGTCATATTTTTACTACTACAGAAATTGCTAAGAACTTAGTGCCTGGAGCTCCCGTTTTTATAAAAGAGCATGCTAATTATTACGAAATGGAAAAGTATCCATGGGAACGTGCAATTTATGTTTACCGAGACGGCTTTGACGTACTATATAGCTACTGGAAATTTATTGATGCGCAAGCGCCCGGGCTGTATAAAAATATAAACCGTTTTGTTGAGGGATACTGGATCCATTGGGGGCACTGGGGTGATCATATTATGTCTTGGCGGAAGGGTGGGAAAAGCCATCAAAAAGTTCTATTCTTAAAGTATGAAGAATTGCTTGATGACCCTATTTCTGCAATGAGGAATTGCATTGATTTTTTAGAAATCAATGCGAGCAATGAGCTGGTTGAAGAGGCAGTAAAAGAAAACACGGCAAGCAGAATGAAAAAGCTTAATGATAGTGCATCTTTCATGAACGCCCAAAATGAAAACTTCAACTTTGTACGTAATGCACGAAAAGGTGATGGGTCGAGGCTTCCAAGTGATGTTAAACAGAAGTTTCTTGAATATTGGTCAAATGACTACTGCATGCTTTCGGAAGGGTATATAGAAACAGGAGATGATATACGAAATAATATTTCGACACAAAAAAGTGTTAATATCATAACCAAGATGCGAGTACGTTTAAGACGTTATTTTTATGGAGTTAAAAGAAAATTTATTCAAAAGTTTTAGGAAACCTAGATCGATCGATGTCAATAATATGAAGTAGAAGTTCAATAAATAAGACTTATAGATTTTTCCGCCTGTTAAGAAGGAGAGATTATCACACCTAGGCACTTTGTGGATCAGCATATCCTTGGCCTGATTCGATTTGCAATATCAAAATTGCCGTTATCAACGTTCATAACATCGCGCCGTCTGGCACACTGCGGCACCGAAAATGTTGTGACTTGAAAAGTTAAAGCCGCGAGAATTAAAGCCATAATCCGACCTAAAACTTGAACAGTTAGTCATGTATATAAACAAGTCTTCGGTTATAGCGAAAGTTCCGGCATCGTGAGTTGGCAAGAAACACTAATCAGCAAACTCCCTGGAAGTGTTCAGTACCTTATGGTCGACGTAGAGTATCTTCTGGTATAAGGAGACGCAGCGCGTCTATTTTTGGGTCAAATGGTGAATAGTGGGAAAACGCAAACGACGCAGTAGCGGTAGCGTTTAAACTATGGGTTTTGGCTGAATAAATTGGTATTCATTAAGACTTTTCTTTGGTATCTCATTAGGAGGTGTTTCTTGACTAAATTTATAGTTAATGTTTTCTATAAATTAAAGATAGACCTTTTGGTTCAGTATATAGTTTCAATTATACATTTGTCAGGCGTAAAAAGACTGGAGCATCGAACGAGAATGACTATACGGTTTGTGAGCCAAGGTGAGGGAGGGCTTATTATTGGTGGCGATGTTTCTCGTTTTAGTATTTGCAGTACCAGTCACTTAAAATCTGGAACATTTATTGAATGCTCCGGTGGCGTCGTTATTGGAAGTTATTTTCACCCTGGGCGAGCGCTCACAATATTCTCAACTAATCACAACTATAAAAGCACAAAGACAATTCCTTATGATGAAACAGCTATATTAAAGCCTGTTAATATTAATGATTTTGTATGGGTGGGAGCTAATGTCACGATTGTACCGGGTGTCACAGTAGGGGAAGGCGCCGTCATCGGGGCAGGTTCCGTAGTTACAAAAGACGTACCCGATTATGCTGTGGTTGGAGGCAATCCAGCAGAAATAGTATCTTACCGAGATCGTGAGCTATTTCAAAAATTAAAAAAAGAAGGTAAGTTTTTCTAATTATTCGAATGATTTAATGACTACCTTCTTTGTATCTTTTTTATCTCGGCTTGCCACACGATGGATAGGGATAGCCATTCCGCCTTTCAGATTTAAGTTATTCAGCAGGAATAAATAAAGCATGTTATAAATATATTTGAAGGCTAAGTATTATAGCGCACAAATAGGTTTTATAAGCAATTAAATTAGTTGTAGGAATTTTTATATGCATGTTATAACTTTGGCAACATGTCACAATCGACGTGATATGACGCTACAGGCACTTAAGGACTTGCATGCCCAAGAGTTACCAAGATCGATAACTATTGAGCATGTCATTGTGAATGATGGGTGTACTGATAATACGGCAGAAGCGGTTTCAGAATACTACCCTGATGTAGAAGTTTTAACAGGAACTGGACAGCTATATTGGGCTGGCGGAATGAGGTTCGGCTGGCACCAATCTGTAAGCAGGAAAAAATTTGATTATCTTTTCGTTTATAATGACGATATCCGCCTACATAAAAACTCATTGAGTAGTTTAATAGAAACAAGTGTTCAATTCAAAAAGGACGGAGGTTCCTTTAGTCACGCCGTTTCCGGTGCTTTTTGTAGTTCAGACGGTAACGTTACTACTTATGGTGGAGTTGTTGCTAAATCAAGGTTGAACCCTCTCCGGTTTGTTAAGGTTGATCCAAGAAATGACAATTATCAAATTGTTGACACTGTTAATATGAACGCGTGCCTAATAAGCTCCGATGCATTAGAGCTTGTTGGATTTCTTAGTCCTTTTTATGAGCATAGTGGCGCGGACTATGATTTTGGGCTTAAGTTACGAAAGGCGGGAGGGACAGTAATGTTATCTCCTGGATATGTTGGGTACTGTGATAGAAATAAGAATCAGGATAATTTCATTGATAAAGAAACAAGTCTTATTGATGCTTACAAGGTGGTCTTAAGTAAGAAGCGAGAGCCATTTATGCAAAGATATCACTATTACAAAAGCCATGGTGGTGTGTTTTGGATTTTTAATTTTGTAAAATTTTATCTATCATTTCCGTTCTATTTCATAATTAAAAAATATCTGAGATTTTAGAGATCAGAATATCTGACTTTTTGTTTTGGGGCTATTTAGAGTGCCAATAAGTCATAAAATTCTCGATAATGAGTACTACTTGGTAGCAGCCGTTGTCGCTTGTAGACAATAACTGAATCCGAATGTTGAGCGCCTCGAGGTGATTCATTTTGATGGATTATGACCCAAAGATCTTGTATTTGTGTGATTTTGATTTAACACGAAATTCAGGTAAAGATAGAGCTACTCGCCAAAAGCTTGCTGCTTTACGGGAGTGTGTGTCGTTTTTAAAAGTTATAAGTAATGGGTTTGGAAAACGATATCGAATAGCCGCAGTTTTCCTTCTTGACCTAAAAGCTTGTTATTCTCTGATAAACTATAAGCCAGACCTATTTATTAGTCGTGGATATTCCGGTCTTCTAAGTATTTTTCTGTCTAAAATTTTACGAATCACCACCGTTAGGGAAGTCCATGCTAGTGCAATTGAAGAACTTAATCTGTTGCCGTATAAAGGCTTTAAGTTGAAGGTTATAGAGTCTATGACAAAACTTTCCCACTACCTAGATTGTCTTTCGGATATAAGAATTTTTAATAACCCAGACCTTCTTGAGTATTATAGGAAATCTGGCTTGGCTACGGATAAGGATTTTTATGTATACAATGGTTTCGATCCTAATTCTAGAAGCGCTTTGTCTAAGTCTGAAGCAAGAAAGAAATTTGAACTAGGCGAGTCCGAAAAATTAATTGTATTTATTGGATCTGCTTCTAAATGGCACGGAGTCGATTACTTGGTTGAGCTTCAAAAGGAATTTAATAATTATGGCGACGACATTAAAATTATTTTTGGTGGTGGGGATGTTTCAGAATTTGATCCATGTAGTGTGTGTTTAAATATTAGTCCTCTTGAAGATGAGGATTGTTCTGACCTCATAAGAGCGGCAGATTTTTGTGCTTTGCCTGTTAAAAGTAATCGGGTTAGCCCTGGTAGCCCTTTGAAGCTGTACGACTATATCGCCAATGATCGGCACGTTTTTGCTCAACGTGATACAAATGGCTATTCTGATGAGGTGGAAAGATTAAGTGTTGGATATCAAGTAGATTTTACTAATCCGTCAGAAACTAGGTTGACAATAATCTCGGCCTTTAAGGCTCATGCTCATAAATCTTTTAACGATGTTAAGGCGACTTGGTCTGATAGAATGCGAGAGTGGCTTCGGGGAATGTCAAATGCCCATCGGTGAAGCTATATTTTTAATTGTTTGCGGTTCAATCTTTCTAAGATATCCCCATAATCTTTTTGTAGTTATCAACCGGAGTTGTATTAATTCAGGTCTATGCCCGTGTGATTATAATTATTGGCGAGGTTTCGGTTTTTGAAGTCAAGTGTACCGGGTATGATAAGTTTGCGGATTAACCGAATCTTATGTTGATTTTTGGTTTGAGCGTAAAAGACGGGGTTATTTTGAAATTGAGCCTTAAAAAAACTTTAGTCTTCTTGACGTTTGGCTTCAATATTTTTGTTGTAGCAATCTTGGCATCACTAAGGGATTTCTCTGTAGGTTCCGATACCTCTCGATATGTTGGTTATTTTTTAAGTGCGACTGAGAGTGATCATACACGGCATGAGCCAGGATTTAATGCTTTTGTTAATGCTGTTGCCAGTTTTTCCGAAGAGCCAAGAGTATTTTTATTCTTTGTGGTCATAATTGTTACAACACTTTTGGCTGCTGCTTTTTATAAATATTTTAGGTTTTTGTTTAATACAACCCCTGGCCCGGGTGATATTTTAATATTTCTGTCGCTGACTCTGTTTTCTAGCTGGTATTTTGTAGCTTTTGCAAACGGAATTCGTCAAGGCATTTCTATATCGGCTTTGTATTTGGCTCTTTATTTTTTAAGTGTAGAGAGAAAGCTCTTTGTCTCTTTGACTTTCTTTATTTTTTCGGCGTCTTTCCATCTGTCATCATTTCTTTTGCTTCCCTTTGTTTTGTTTGTTTTTTTTCCTTTTCGTTTTGTGTTTTTTTTCTGGCTGGTTTTTGGGTTTTTCTACCCTTTAGGTATAAACGAGTTTTTGGTTAAATTTGTCTCCGAATTTTTTGGGTTGGGCTTATACGAGAGTATCAGATTTTATTCAATTACTGTTTCGGAGGCAGGTGCAGGGCGTTACGAGGGGTTTTCTATAAGCTTTTTTGGCTATACCATTTTGTGGCCTTTAGTATTTTTCTTTCTTGCTTCTTCTACTAGGCTTTTAAGTGAACTTGAAAAATCGAGATGGTTTGTTATTGTTAAAGTTTATATGATTTTGTGTTTTCCTTATTTTGTGTTTGGTTTTGGTCCGTTTTCTAATAGATATGCGTTTATTGCTTGGCTTTTTGTTCCTGTTTTTCAATCGTGTGTGGCCGCCTCATTATTGAATCTTAATAGGATGCTCTCCGTTCTTTCGTCTATGATATTGTTTTTTATGTCTTTTTTGTTTTATTTGTTTTTAAGGTTGGAATTTCTAGTTTGAATTTTTCTTGCTTTTCTCTATAAATTGTTGATTCTAAAAATGCGGAATTTTAGCTATATCACTTGGTGTTGCGACGAGCAACCAATGTACCGGTACTTTCGTGGCAGTGACGTGTGCCAATTTCAGGCAAGTACTGGCAATGCTGTAAAGGAATTAGGCTACGCGCCTGAGTACTGAATTAAGGAAGGGGTCGCCTAAGCGATGCCTTGGTATATCCAAAACGTAAGGTGAGCCTGATTTGGCGAGTCGATCAAAAAAGCTGCTTTTTGTAGTCAATGCGCCTGAGTTTTTCCTTTCCCACCGGTTGCCGTTGGCGATAGCTGCAAAGGATGCAGGGTATGAAGTGCATGTTGCTTCGGCAGCTGGCGATGATGTACAGGGAATTCAGGCTAAGGGCTTTCACCACCATACTGTTGGTTTTGCTCGGAGTGGCCAAAATCCGTTTGTAGAACTTAACACCTTAGTTCAGTTGGTTGGATTGTTTCGTAGGGTAAAGCCTGACCTGGTTCATCTGATCACTATTAAGCCCGTGCTGTACGGAGGGCTTTCTGCCCATATGGCAGGAATTGATGGAGTAGTTTCTGCTGTTTCCGGGCTGGGTACTGTATTTCTTGCAGATTCAAAAGGCGCCAAACTGAGAAGGTGGTTAATTGCAAAGCTTTATTCCTTAGCTTTTAAACAGAAGCGGTTAGCGGTTATTTTCCAGAATCCTGATGACCGGGATACTCTGATATCTTTAGGTGCTTTGGAACCGAATGAAGCACGGATGATTCGTGGTTCTGGTGTGGCGTTGGCTGACTATCCTCAGTTGTCGGAGCCAGAAGGCAATAAGACGGTGGTGGTGATGGCTTCCCGTCTGCTTAAGGATAAAGGGGTATTTGAGTTTGTTGAGGCAGCCAGAATCTTGCTTGATCGTGGTGTGAGTGTGGAAATGCGGCTGATCGGCTCGTCTGATCCAGGCAATCTTACCAGTGTGACGCAACACGACATCGATAAATGGGAAAACGAGGGTGTGGTAAATCCCTTGGGCTATCGTTTAGATATTGCTGAGCAATACGCTGCCGCAAATATAGTATGCCTACCTTCTTATCGGGAAGGATTGCCGAAAAGCCTGGTAGAAGCTGCTGCGTGTGGTCGAGCGATAGTAACCACAGATGTTCCTGGTTGCCGTGATGCTATTACTCCTGATGAAACCGGACTTCTCGTTCCGGTTAAAGATCCAATTGCGTTAGCAAATGCTATTCAAAGGCTTGTTGAAAATCCTGACTTGCGGAGGCGAATGGGCGAAGCCGGTAGGGCATTGGCAAAGGAAGCATTCGCGATAGAGAAAATCGTTGATCAGCATTTACAGATCTATAAAGAGGTTTTAGGTGATGATTAAAGCTAGGTCTTTGACCTCGTGAAAGTTTTATTAACCGGAGCCACTGGTTTTGTTGGCAAGCGCCTCTCCAGTCACATTGACCAGCAGGGCGTTTTCGAGTTGACTTGTGCTGTGCGGCAACCTTGCTCTGTTGAATGTGGGCATGAAATTCTGGTTAACGACCTCGCCGTCGAAACCGATTGGTCCAATGTCCTGGATGGAAAGCCGCGAGTGGTTATTCATGCTGCTGCTCGTGCCCACATCATGAAAGACGAAGTGCCCGATCCGTTGGCGGAGTACCGCAAAGTTAACGTAGAGGGCACTCTCAACCTTGCCCGCCAGGCGGCGAAAGCGGGAGTTACTCGTTTTATCTATATCAGTTCCATCAAGGTTAACGGCGAACAGACCTTTTCAGGCAAGCCGTTCACCGCTGACGATGTGCCGGCGCCTGAAGGCTCCTATGGTATCTCCAAGTTGGAAGCTGAGAATGGTATGCGTGAGATTGCTTCCGATACAGGGATGGAGGTTGTCATCATCCGCCCGCCTCTGGTGTATGGGCCAGGTGTAAAAGGCAACTTCGCGAGTATGATCAAACTGATAGAGAAAGGGCTACCGCTACCTTTGGGCGCTATCCACAACAAACGCTCACTCGTCGCGTTGGATAACCTAGTGGATTTAATTGTTACCTGTATTGATCACCCCGCTGCTGCCAACCAGACCTTCCTCGCTGGTGATGGTCAGGATATCTCTACTACTGAACTGTTGCAGGGAGTTGGTCAGGCAATGGGTAAGCCCGCACGCCTAATTCCTGTGCCTGCTGGTATGTTGATTTTAGGTGCTAGTTTGCTTGGCAAGAGAGCGGTTGCAAAGCGTCTACTCGGTTCTTTACAGGTGGATATTTCCAAAAACCGTGACATGTTGGGTTGGCAACCTCCTGTATCTGTGGAGGAAGGAATGGCCAGGGCGGTGAAATATCCGGTCGGCTAGTCGAGGAGGTTTGCGGAAATTCGCAGAAAATAAATGTTTCTATATTGGGTGTTATCTGTGATTCGGTTCTTTGATTTTGTATTCTCTTTGCTCGGGTTAATTGTTGGTTTTCCGGTTTTCCTGCTGCTGACGATGATAGGTTCATTCGATACCGGTTCTCCCATTTTTAGTCAGGAGCGGGTGGGCCGCAATAAGAAGCCGTTCACGCTGGTAAAATTCCGCACGATGAAGAAAGACACCGCCTCGGTAGCCAGCCACTTGGCTAGCGCTGAAGCCATCACACCTTTTGGGCGCTTTCTGCGTCGAACGAAGTTGGACGAGCTACCCCAGTTGTGGAATGTGCTGAAGGGCGAGATGAGCCTGGTTGGGCCTCGGCCTTGCTTGTTCAATCAGGAAGAATTGGTAGCGGAAAGGGAGCAGCGTGGTGTTTTGGCTGCCCGACCTGGTATTACTGGGCTGGCCCAAGTAAATGATATTGATATGTCTACACCAAGGCTATTGGCAGAAACAGATCAGAAGATGCTGGAAAATCTTACTGTGAGTGCCTATTTCAAATACATATTCATGACTGTTGCCGGCAAGGGTGCAGGTGATAGGGTGCCAGGAAGGGACTGAATGCTTGAGAGTTTCAAATGTTTAATTCCGTATTAATTGCAGAGCCGTCCTATACTCGTTGGTGTATCAGTCAGATTTTTTCTGAATTTTGTTCTATTGATAGAAAGCTGTGGCAAAGGGCAATGGACAGTGGGCTCCAACCTCGACGGAAGCGGGAGGTAACCGTGTGAACAGGGACAAGTTGAGAAAGCGTGGAAGCGGAAATTTTTTAATCCGGACGTTCCTTAATCTCCCCAGATTTCATAAACGGGTTGTTTCCGTTCTGTCGGACGCGTTCTTCCTGTTCTTTGCAATCTGGGCTGCGTTTGCCCTGCGCCTGGAGCAGCACCTTTGGTTGCCTACCCAAGAGCAATTAACGGTTGCTGCCATTACGGTGGTGTTTACCATTGCCGTGTTTATCCGCCTTGGGCTGTACCGGGCAGTCATTCGTTATTTGGGTGACAGAGCATTTATCACCATTATCTATGGGGTCATTGCCTCTAGTGTATCCCTGATCATTCTGGGCTACCTGTTGCAGTTGTTTGTACCTCGCTCGGTGCCCATCATCTATGGCGCCCTGGCTTTCTTGTTTGTAAGTGGCACCCGACTGGGTGTTCGAATGATCGTGAACCACCCCAAACAGATGGCGAAGGAGGCGGTTGCCATCGTAGGCGCAGGTGAAACGGGTATGCAACTGGCGTCGGCACTCGAGCAGGGCACGGAATACCGGCCAGTGGTTTTCGTAACGTTCGACCGGGCCAACCACAAGTCGATGATCAATGGCTTGCCTGTCGTCAGTATCAATCACATCGCCAAGCATATGCCTAAGCACCGTGTGCAGAGGATATTGCTGGCACTGGATGAGCATTCGCAAGTTGACCGCAAGAAGCTGCTGAAGCAACTGGAGCCGCTTTCCATTCCGGTGCAGACGGTTCCTTCCATGTCTGAGCTGGTGGCGGGCCAGGCGCGGATTAATGACATTCGGGATCTGGAAATTGAAGACCTGCTGGGGCGTGACCCGGTTCGGCCGGATTCGGCTGTTGTTGCAAAGAGTCTGTACCAGAAATCCGTAATGGTGACCGGTGCAGGTGGTTCGATTGGTTCCGAGCTGTGCCGCCAGATTATCCGCCATCGCCCGCGTGTTTTGGTTCTGTTCGAGCAGTCAGAGTTTTCCCTGTACGCCATTGAGCGGGAGCTGAGCGCTATTAACCGTGTTGAGGGGCTTGCGGTAGAGCTACATCCACTGCTTGGCAATGTTAGCCACCGCCGCCGTTGCGAGTCCGCCATGCGGGCGTTCGGTGTGCAGACGGTTTATCACGCCGCCGCTTACAAGCATGTGCCGCTGGTTGAGCATAATGTGATTGAAGGGGTTCAGAACAACGTATTTGGCACCTGGCACACGGCGGAAGCGGCTATCGCAGCCGGTGTTGAGCGTTTTGTGCTGATTTCCACGGATAAGGCCGTTCGCCCCACCAATGTGATGGGCGCCAGCAAGCGGCTGGCGGAGTTGGTGCTGCAGGCGTTGGCGCAGCGGCAGGATAAGACGGTGTTCTCCATGGTTCGGTTCGGGAATGTGCTGGGCTCCTCCGGTTCCGTAGTGCCTCTGTTCCGGGACCAGATTCGCGATGGCGGCCCGGTTACGGTGACCCACCCGGATATTATCCGTTATTTCATGACCATCCCG
>TARA_R100001460_G_scaffold38890_1_pt1 | contig 11040 bp, 24 predicted proteins | sample TARA_R100001460 | Tara Oceans TARA_R100001460 (sample SAMEA2622190) | marine metagenome | biome: marine biome (ENVO:00000447); feature: surface water layer (ENVO:00002042); material: "saline water (ENVO:00002010), including plankton (ENVO:xxxxxxxx)" | depth 5 m | reverse complement strand
AATATCTAAACTATTAGCAGCAACTTGGCATCTAAATTCTTTGTTAACATTTGATTTTAATATTACTTCAATATCGTTTGGTATCATTGTACTATTTTAATATTTAAATTTTCTAATTTTAATTTTTCGTACCATTCTTGAGCTTTTTCTTCCGATTCAAATTCTATATTTAAAAACCATAAATCGTTTTCAATTTCGTGTTCTTTGTCATCATCATAATGAAATTCTGGAACAGTTAAACCCCAGTCATTTAGTTCTTTGTTATCCCATTCATTGGCTAACATATCCCAATCCCATTCACCAAAACCAACATTGTCTTTTATTATGAATTCTCGCTGTTCTTTCGCTGATAATTCGCTTGCTTTAACTACATAAACTTCTTTCAATCCAGCTTCTTTACAAGCCTTTAAACGCATATTACCACCCAGCACAATCATATCATCATTCACAACGATTGGGCGTAGTTCTAACATCTTAGGAAATTCTTTAATTGAGTTAACTAATTTCTTAAACTTAATGTCTTTAATTAGCCTTGGGTTATCTGGATTAGCCTTGACCTTTGATATTTTAATTAATTCACTTTTCACGAGCCACAGTTTAAACATTCATCGTCGTCTATTTCGCAAGTTCTTTCAGGGCTTTTAATAGCTGACCTAATTATTGGTCTTAACTTGTTTCCTAGTTCTTGGTCATTTGGTGTTATGCTTTCTATAAAAAAAAGGTTTCTCATTATTTCTGAGTCAGTTTCTACTTTCACTTTTAATTGTTTTAATGATTGATAATTTGGTTAATTCTTCTTTGTGTTTAGTTAAGTAGTTCTGTAACTTGTTTAGGTTGTTTGTTCTTTTTTTAATCGTTGTATGTATCATATAATTTTTTTACTTCATTGTATAAATCTTTAACACAGCTACCACAACTAGATGGTTGCTTATTAGTTTTAAAAACCCTGTTATGTATATCTAGCATTTTATGCTGTTCGTCTCGTGAAATGACACTACGATAAGTTTCAAAATAATCTTTGCACCAATTGTATTCTTCTTCTGTAAGACATTCTGCTTTTTTGTAAGGAAACATCTTATTTAGTTTTTCTTTACGTTTGTCGCATCCGCAGTCTTCGCCTGCTATCCATTTAACTACCTTTTTAATTCCAGTAGCTGTTGTGAAGCGTTCAACAGTATCGCCAAAACCTTTTTCATTTGCCATTTTCGTATTGTTTTTTTATTAGTTTTTTTATTTGGTTGATGTCGTTCCATACCGTTTTATAACTGATTTTAGTTTCCTTAGCCAGTTTGCTGATATTGCCTTTAAATTTTCTTGTATATAGTTTAAATAGTTTTTCATAGTACCAGTAAAAATTGTCAATAATAGAATCAATCTTTTCTAAGAATTGTGTTTGTTCTTCTTCTTGTGTGTTGATTAATTCGTCTTTTAATGGAAGTGTTTCTTGTTCAGTTCTGAAAACATCATTACTTAAATTAATAAGTGTTACATATATATAATTGAATTGAACTTTGCCCTCCTTTATTATTAACGTTTTTTTTATCTTTTTTTCCTTTAATTTTTGATAAATTTTTAAATACATATCTTGAACTATATCTTCAGCAGTTATTGGCGCATACATTGGCAGTCTATTTTCCACCATTAATAACCAAACAGAATGCTTTCTATATAGCTTATCTAATATTTCTGAACTTGTCATCTAACCAATACCAGTTTTGTTTTGTCAGGGTCTTCGCCTTCAATCTGTCCTGAATAGAGTAGGGCTTCGGTCAGTTTCCATTTAACTTTCCACAGGTCAGTAGCAAAGCCTTTTACTTCAATTAATTCGTAGGTATCGTCTGTTAGGGTGGTTTTAAAATCTATATAGTAATTGGTGATTAATTTACCATTTACATAAAGAGGTAGTTTGTGTTGGGGTTTAATATGCTTTATTTCACCAGCTAATTTTCGTAGTTCTAGTTGTTCAGCATACTGAGCTTCTTTTTTAGAATGATAGGAACGACCGCCAAAAGTTTGCCTTTTAGCACGGTACTTGTTTCCTCGATTTTGGTATTGTTTTGTGTAACGCATCACTCATTGGTGATGACTAAGCAATGCTAATGTATATATTTTTTTATTTAATTTTTATATATCTTTTTTATATTTTATTAACAATCAGTTGTTTCTAAGTTGGTTTTGTTCTTTTTTTCTTTCTTCGTCAAATAAATCTTCAAGGTTAAATTGATACATAGTTCCATTTAAAACGATTGGTATTTCTTCGTCTAGTTCCATCATATCTACGTAACGTTTTCCATCTTTATCAAACTTAGTTACTGGAACTGTAATGTCTTTAGCTAATAGCCAAAGGAATTGAACTTTTTCTTCGGGTGTTGATTTATTATAAAAATCATTAATTAGTTTAGTGTTCATATTGTAAATTTAATTATAATTCTTCTATTGGTAATAATATTCCTTTACTTGAATTATTATCTCCGCCACGTACATTTCTTGCAGTATAAAGGTATTTCCTACAATTTATTTTTAATTGGTTTGTTTTAATTATCCTGATTTTAGAATCGCTTATATTAAATGCCCAGTAATCTGCTTTGCTTTTAGCTAGCCCACTTGGTTTTCCTCTGCTTTCATATTCCACAAATACATTACCAGTTTCATTAGCTTGTAAATCTCTTTTACATTCTACTGTAAATTTACCTTCAAATATATATGCAAGTTCTTTTTCAAATACTTGACCAACTTCTAAATCATAACTAAAGTCACTACAATATTTCATTCTGTGATAATCAAAAACATTTTATAAATAAGCACCCCAAATAATATTGCTACTAAATGGGATGCGATATAACAAGCGTAAATTGTAATCATTTAAAATGGTAAATCAGATTGTTCAGCTCCTACAGGAACAAATCCTTTTTCTTTAGTTTCTTCTTGTGGCATTGGGTTTAATTCATTTATACCCCAACAATCAACTTGATTGTAATATTTATCATTCCATTCTTTAGAATAAACATTAATCATAAATTCATAGACATTGCCTTCAATTAATCTTCTTACAAAGTCTATATTGTCTCCTAAAAAACTTAAAGAAAGTTTATTATTAAAAGTTCTGTTTTGTTCTATAATGACTTCCTGTTTAGTCCATTCATTACCTTTTTTGCTTATTCTTGTTATTGGCTTGTTAATCTTTAACACTTGCCCAGTTACTGTTGTTTTTTTATTTGGTTTTATCATATTTATTTATTTAATTAAAATTTGTAGGCGATTCCTACAGCTACAAAAAACCCTCCTGTAGCAATAGCAATTGTATTTGGGTTGCTGTTGAACTTCTGCTTGTGCCAAAGTATGTTGGTAGTTCCAGCAGTCATTAAACTAAGTCCACCTATTATTGCTAATCTTTTCATAGTTGTTTATATTCTTGATGTTCTCTTTTTGATTTCTCTCCACCTAATGATGTTCTTTCATTTAAATAGTTTCTGAAGAATGTCATTATCTTAGGTGGGTTTAGTGATTCATATAATTCACCATATTGACCAGATAATATTTTTGTAAATAATAATTGTAAATCTGCAATATGTAGCATCCAAAATTCATCAGATATTAACTGAGCCGAAAAAGTAATTTGACTTTCTGTCATTGGTCTTCTCAGGTTTAACATCTCATTTAATTCTACTAACCAGATTTTTATATATCCAGTAGTAAATGTTGCTCCCATTTCTTTTTTAATAACAACTATAGATGGAGTTTTATTTTCAAACACTTCATCATAGGTTTTTACGCTTTGGCTACTGTTCAATAGCTTCTGCGGACTGTATGTCATTAAGAATTTCTCTTTTGAAACTGTCGGAGTAAGTTGTTCCTGTTTTTGTATTGCCATAATTGTTTCCATTGTTTTGTGGTTTATTGGTGTAACATTTTAAATTGGGTATTGTATTTCTAAGGGTTGTTTTCCAGATTTTGATTGGCTTGTTAAAACCATTTTTCCATCCGTTGTCTTTCCAAGCATCATACTTTGATGTGATTTCAAACTTGGCTTTGTCGTCAAATAATAAATCTAGTTTTGAAAATACTATTGAAGCGTATTGTAAAAATTCTGAAATTTTTGGAATTTCTTTTTTTACTTTTTTATTTACATCTTCAATTATATTTACATCTTCATTTACATTTACATTTACTAAAGGCATTGCCATGGCATTGCCACTTTGTATGCCACTTTTATGCGATGGCATACTTTTTTGTTTATTCCATCTTTTTTTGGCATTCTCACTTTGTCGTTTAGAATGTTTAGCTCTTTTTTCTTTTTCTAACTTTAGTCTTTCGTTAAAATATCCTTCATCACTTTTAATAAATTTGTTTAGTACATCATTACTTATATTACCGTTAAATGTTAATTGAATTAACTTTTCACTTATAGCACCTTTCTGATGTTGTAAACATAACAGGGTTATATACTGACCTCTTTCTTCCATTGTTAAGTCAGTTATTCCAGTTAAAAAGTCTTTTGGATAAAATAAAAATGCTGGGTCTTTAGCCATTGTGTTCTCTCATTAAATAATTAATAACATTCTGCAATTTGTCATCTGTGAAATTGCTACATATAAAATTGATTTGCTCTCTTGCAGTTTCAGCATAGGTTTCTTCTATTGTGTTACTGTCGTGTAAACGACCTTTACAAGCTTTTGCTATTTCCTGAAACAGTTGGTCGTGCTTATAATAAGAATCGTATTTTTTCATTGCATTATTTACAGACAATGAGTAATCTTTCCCAGTAAAACCACCTCCAAGCGCAATTTTCTTTTTGTTAAAACTTGTATATAAATAAGCTAGTTTGCAATAGATTTTATAAACAAAAATGTTTCTGTAAAATTTTGGAACATTGAACTCAAAATCAATAACAAATTTTACAGTTCTGTGAATTTCTAACAAAGAAATTTTTTTCTTTTTAAGTTCTTTTTTTGGTTTAGTTAATACAGTATTCATAGTTTAAAATTTAAGGGAGCATTAATGCTTAGTCATCTGCTCCCGTTTAGTTCATACTTTTTTTATTATTACTGAATCCTTCCTTTGTTTAATGGTTGGTATTTCAACTACTTCGCCATCACTTAAAACCATACCGCCATCAATAACAGTCGTTGAACCTTTTTCAATTCCAGTTACTGCGTGTTTTAGTTTTTCTTTGATGTTTTTGAGTTCTTGTTCTTTTTCTGTGTATTCTTTAACATTAGAAAAGTCATAATACTTACCGCCATTTCTTTTTTGTATTTTAAAACCATTGTAATCAAACTCAGAATTGTTAGGAGCATATTGTTCACACTCTGCTAATACTTGTTCGTTAATTTTTTTTTCAGCTTTTTCTAATAGTTTTCTAAGGTGTTGAAAGTTGGCTTTAACATTCAGCGCATCTTGATTACCTTCTGCCACTTCATTAGTAATATTGTCAATAAACTGTTCTAAGTTTTTAGATTCACCAACTGTTTGTATTGATTTTTCAACTATCCATTCAGTTGGTATTCCTGAATCTAATTCATCTTGATAATTGTCAAATTGATTTTCTCGCCAGTGTTCAAAATGACTATCGTTTAAGTTTTCAAGTTTTACGCTTCTCATTGGTTTAGTTTTTTATAGGTTTCTAATAATGCTTTAGACGCTTCTAATAACATTTCTAAACTGTTGTTATATTGCCAATTATGTTTTAAATGTTCTTCTGGTAAATGAATTTCTAAAACCCTTCTCCTTTGAGAATAAAATTGTAAATCATATAAAGCGTCTTCAAACTTTTGCTTCCTAGAATTTTTAATTATTTCTTTAGCTTGTTCGTATTCCTTTTTTTCGCCATCAGTCATAAATGGTTCTGGAATGTCTAAGGTGTTTGTATCTTGTTTCATAGTTTTATTTTTTAAATGTGTCAGCTTCTGAATCAGAAAATATTCCATATTCATAGGCGTTAATTAATTTTAGGGTAAGCCTGTCTTTAAGTCTTTTCTCAGCCATAGCGAAAGGGTAGGGAGCTTTACAATTATTTGGGGATACTTCACCTGTTGTCCAAGTAGTTGTTTCCCCCATTTTTGCACCGCCTAACATTGCTACGTTTTTGTTATCGTCTCTAAAAACAGTTGGTGTATCAAATTTTATATTTTCTTGATAAGCTATTTTTTCACAAGCATCGTGGGTAATTATCCAAATATCTTTTCCACCACGTTGTAAGTTCCAAAAGTCGCTTTCAGTTAATTTGTATTTAGTTGCAATTTCTTTTATTTTCATAGGTGTTTTTTTAATTCTGTGTGGCTAATTCTATATTCATAGCCAACCATTTTGTATTTTATTTTTCCGTTGTGTATCCAATTTAAAAGTGTTCTATAATTAACACGTAAGTAAGTAGCTGCTTCGTGGGCAGTATACCACCTTTCAAAGCCAAGTATTTTATGCACTTCTTTCATTAATTCAGACAGTATTTTATTTTTATCTTTTCGTGTCATAATTATTTAGTTTTAACTTAATTCTAATTCGTTGCATAATTCTAACCCGTACCAATACACTAAATGGTTTACTAAAGTTTCTGCATTGTCATAGGTGGTTTGTAATTCTCCGAAATGTTCTATCTCAAATACTTGACATATCCCAATAGCATCAAAAACTTGTAATTCGTGTTTTTTTAACCATTGCTCAGCTTGATAATATCCAATTATGTAATTATCTTCATTAAAAGCGTGAAAGTGTATTTCATCATTAGAATCTAAATTTTCAATAGTTTCGTTTAAATGTTCTGTTAATTCTTCTCTAATTGAATCTTTCATTTTTTAAATTTTAGTGGGTTATTAATTCTGATTGTTCTACTTTTAAATAGTTTTGCATTATCCCTATTAATCTTTTTTGATGTTTTTCTGGTACTTGATAAAATTCTCTGAACCATACTTGTTTAACAGATAAGGGATTCATACTAAAACTATTAGCAACCAACTCAATCAATTGTTTTTTATCTTTTGTTTGATTAAATAATTGTTTTATATTTTGTTTATACATCTTTTATCTATTTAATTATTTAACAAATATATATTAAAATTATAAAAAAACAAAAAAAATATAAAAAAAAATATAAAAAAAGATAGATATATGAAAAGAATTGTTGTAAAAAAGATTATAATAAAATAGATATTAATTGAATATTTATCGTAAATTGTTGAAAATCAAACACTAAACAACACTAAATAATTAAAAATGAAACATCCATCAGAGAGACTGGAGGAGTTGATAAATGCTTTAGGGCATAATCTAAATTCTTTTTCTATGGAATGTGGATATCAAAATGCAACTACTATCTGGTCAATAATTGCAAAAAAGAAAAAACCAAGTACGCCTACACTAAATAAAATATGTAATGCTTTTCCAAACGTTAACAGGCGTTGGATAATTTCAGGTAATGAATCAATGTTTATTAACGAACCAAAACAACCAATACAAGAATTAACCGTAACTGCAAAACAAATAATAGATTATTTTGGTCCGCTCACGCCAAACCCAGAAACTGTGTTGAACATCGAAGAAACAATGTTGCAAATCAATGGCTTTTTAAGTGAAGTAGGACAAATTAAAAAAGATATAAAAGACATACACGCTTCTATTAATGCAATTAAATTAATTAGAGGGTATGAAGCTATAAAAAAAGATAAAAAACAAAAAAACGGAAATGGGCAGTAAAACAAAGTCCTTTTTTTACGAAAATTTACCTTTTTTCACCAATATTTTAATATAAAACATAAATAGATTACTATTACTTTTATTATATTTATAAAATGACAGAAGCAGAAAAATATTTTTTAATAATAAAAGATAATATTGATGTTTTACCGAAAGAAGAATTAAATTTTCATTTCATAAATGCCATAAAAATGTATGATAATGAAACTAAATCTTTAGTAAAAGTTTTAGTTAATCAAACATAGAATTAACAAAACTTTCAAGTAATTCAACATTAAATTTCTTATAAGTTTTAAGCGTTTTAATATCCTTTATTCCGCATATATTCATAATAATATGGTCAGGAACATTGCTTTCAGCAGCCAAAGTTATGAATGTGCGTCTAGCAGTATGAGAACCAACGCAATTATAAAAAGGTTTAATGCTTTCAATCTTTTTATTTCCTAAATAAGTTATTTTAGTCACATCTTCTGTAAAACCAGCTAATTCACAAACTGTTTTTATATTCTGATTAAACTTTTGGTTACTTAATTTTGGCAAACGCCAATCCCATTTATTTAACAATATTTCTAATTTATTGCTAATTGGTATATATGCCTTTTGGTCTGTTTTTTCTTGTCTTTTTTCTATTCTATTATTAAATACATCAGCTTTTTTAAACACAGAGTAATCGCTAAATCGTTGCCCTGAATAAATACCTATTAAAAATAAATCTCTGTATTTATCAAGTGTTTTATTCAGTTCTAAATTTTCTAATATTTTGACTTTTTCTTTAGTTAAATGTATATGGTCTGCTTCACGATTTGCGACAGTTACTTTTTTATAATTATTATCTATATTTAAACCCATTTCTAAACACCATTTTAAGAACGTTTTAAGAAAGCCAATTGTTCTGCTTAATGATATGTCAGTTAACTGGTAATCGTTCCTTAAAAACGCTATAAAATCAATCATAAATTCTTTATTAATATCGCTGGTTTTTAATTTAGGGTTATAGGTAATTAATTTATTTTTTAAGTTTTTGTATTTATATATGCTTTTTTTACTGTTTTTAGCTTGTTTTTCCTTGTTTTTTATAAAATATTGCAATTCATCAATTAATGTTTTTCTTTTTGTTTCAGTGTTTTTGAAATAATTATCTAGTCTTTTTTTAAGTTCATATCTAGTTACTTTTAACCCTTCTAGTTCAATGTCTCTAATAATTAAATGCAGTTGATTAATGTATTTATTTAATTTATTGGTGATTTGTTTTAATTCAAAACCAGCACCACCAGCTTTAACAATAGGCATCCGATTATTTTTATTCCAATTTTTACTTTCAATTGAAATTCCAGTAGAATAAACAAATATTTTCTTCTCTGCTTTTAAATAATAGCGTATCCTAATAGCAGATTTTGTTTTGTTGGGCGTGTCTAAAAAAAAGTACATCCGTACAGTATTCCGTACAGTTTTTATTACATCAAACTGCACTGTGAGTGTAAAATTTTTATAATATTAATGAAAATAATCTGTAAATAACAGTGAAAATTACACTAAGAGTGTAAAACAGTGTAAAAAAGTTCAAGTCCCTGTCTCTCCGCAACCCTAAGCCATAACTGTTTTATTTACAGATAGTTATGGTTTTTTTATTTTAATTCCGTACACTATACAGTACAGTTTTACAAATCCATCATACAATTAATAGCTGTTTTACCGCCAATTATAACAGCACAACCAACTGCTGGCTTTTTCCCAGCTTTAGCATAAGCCATAGCATACGAACTAAAGTCAATTCCGCAACCAACCTGAGTTCCAAAAATTTTAAATCGTCTTCCAACTGTGTATTCTGTATATGCCTGTGTATGTAAATGCCCTTGTACTGTGCTTTGCATATCAGCTTTACTTTTAGTTCTAGCAGTTCCAGCTTCTCCGTGAATGTATTGTACATTATCATATTCAATACGTTCTATAAAACGCCAATTAGGCACTTCCAAAACATCTTTGTAAGCTTTTATCCATTTAGTTGGTATAGAAGAAGTTTGTGCTTTACGCATAATCATTCTATCGTGGTTGCCAATTATTACATCTGCTTTTGGAAATGATATATAATACCTTTTTAATCTATTTATAGCTAAATCTAATTCATCAGCACCGCCCATACCATCAGCATCAGTTTCGTGGTAGCTACTATAATGATTATCTATGACATCACCTATAAAAATTACTTGGTTGCAATTCCATTTATTATAAGTGCTTACACAATGTTGGTGGTATTCTTCTAAATCAAAGGGGGTGTGTAAATCACCTATAACTAAAATACGTCTTTCAGTAGGTTTTTTATTTTCCCTATAATTATATATTAATTCGTATTCTTCTTCATTCAATCTAACCTTTGGGTTTCCTGAATCTGAATACCTTTCTTGAAATGATTTCATTCTTTGTTTTTGGCTATGCTCCCAAAATAGTAACCAACGATGCTTAAAACGATTCCCTCTACTATTCCAGTTGTGTGAATCATTAATTCACTATTATGTTCTGGTACTGTAATAAACACTATTGCATAAATCAGAAATATAAAACTCCCTAAACCAATAATTCCTGTAGCATTCATCATCCAATCAGTAGCTCCAGTTTTAACTATTTCAACTTCTCTTTTTCTCGCTGAATTTCTGTCTTCTACTTCTTGTTTGTATGTTTCTACAGCTTGTTCGTGCAACATTTGTTTTGTAGCTGGGTCAATAGTTTCATCTTTATCAATTAAATTCTTAACCACGCCCATTACCCCCTGTTCAGGTAATACATCGCCAACAAAATCTAAAATTTTAGGAGCAACAGTACTAAGCGTTTTTCCTAGCTTTGTTTCTTTTAGCTTTTTCATCTTTACCAGCTTTGCTTAATGGTTTAAAATTCTTTGGTTGGAATTCAGCATACTCAATCTCGGCATCAAAACACGGACACATTTTCATAAATTCGTGCTTCTCAACCCCATCTCCATCTTTATCTATGCTAAAGTCTCTATGCCCGTGAATTGTTGCCTTTGGGTATAAACTTTTTAATCTTTTTATTAACTCAATCATTAATTCTTTTTGAGTTTCTGTCCTTGTGTCTTTTGGTTTTCCGTTGCTATCTAACCCCCCAACGTAAGCAAGTGCAATTGCGTGTTTATTTCTTCCTTTAACACTAGCTGGGCTACGATAATCTGGGCGACCTTCTGCCATTTTATTAAGCATACATATATAATGGTAACCCACGTCTGACCAACCACGTTTTAAATGCCATCTTCTAATAGTATTTACATCAATATTTTGCCCTTCTCTAGTGGCTGTGCAATGAATGTGAATTTCTTTAATTTCTCTCATCTTTTTTTCTTCT
>TARA_R100001460_G_scaffold39092_1_pt1 | contig 11048 bp, 9 predicted proteins | sample TARA_R100001460 | Tara Oceans TARA_R100001460 (sample SAMEA2622190) | marine metagenome | biome: marine biome (ENVO:00000447); feature: surface water layer (ENVO:00002042); material: "saline water (ENVO:00002010), including plankton (ENVO:xxxxxxxx)" | depth 5 m | reverse complement strand
AAATAGTAAATTGGCAGTTCATGATTGGTATATTACTCGTAAAGCTGAAAAGTCTACAGCCATACCTAGTTCAGTCACTACATATAGAGACGCCGTTCGCACTAAATGCGGAGAGATAGAGACAGCTTTGAATGGTGCATCTGATCTAGCAGCTTTTATGGCGTTGTTTCAAGATGAGCGTAATTCAGATGGTAGCCTAAAGACTATCGCTAAAATTAACGACTGGCCTGATGAGATTTAAACTGTGCCTTTAACAAAATTGCAATTTCGTCCTGGAATAAATAGAGATATTACGTCTCACTCAAATGAAGGTGGGTGGGTTGACTGTGATAAGATACGTTTTAGGCAGGGGTTTCCTGAAGTTATAGGTGGTTGGGAAAAGTATTCTGAAGAAAGATATTTAGGAAGTGTAAGAGGCCTTCATAATTGGACAGCTTTAGATGGTTCTGATTTTTTAGGGTTAGGAACTGAATTAAAATATTACATCGAACAAGGTCAACAATTTTACGACATCACCCCAATAAGAAAAACATCAACAAACAGTATAACTTTTGCTGCAACTAATGGGTCGTCTGTTATTACTGTTACGGACTCTAATCATTTAGCTGTACAAAATGATTTTGTTACTTTTTCTGGGGCTGTTTCTTTAGGGGGAAACATAACAGCTGCTGTTCTTAATCAAGAATATCAAATAGATACTATTGTCAACACTAATTCTTTTACAATTACTGCAAAAGATACAGCAGGCGCAGTAGTAACAGCTGCCGCTGGGGATAGTGGAAACGGAGGAGCTGGTGTTGATGGAGCGTATCAAATAAATGTAGGTCTTAATACAGGTGTAGGTGGTACAGGTTGGGGGGCTGGTACTTGGGGTAGAGGCACTTGGGGTTCTGCTGCAACACAAACTGTATTAACACAATTACGAATCTGGAGTCACGATAATTTTGGTGAGGATTTAATAATTAATCCTCGTGATTCTGGTATATTTTATTGGGATAAAAGTGATGGTATAACTGCAAGAGCAGTAAATTTAACGACTTTAGGTGGGGCAAATGGTGTTCCAACAATAGCTAAACAAGTGTTAGTATCGGATAATGATCGTCATGTCATAGCTTTTGGTGCGGATATATTAGACGTAAATGAACAAGACCCACTCTTAATACGATTTTCCTCTCAAGAAAACCCTGTAGATTGGAGACCAACAGCTACTAATACCGCAGGTGATTTAAGAATAGGATCTGGTTCAGAGTTTGTTAGAGCTGTAGAAACTAAGCGTGAGATTGTAATTTTCACAGATAGTTCTGTACATTCCATGCAATTTATAGGAGCACCCTTTACTTTTGGAATACAGCCTTTAGCTAGTAATACTTCAATTATGGGTCCAAACGCTGCAGTTGCAGTAGAAGATGCTGTATTTTGGATGGGTAAACAAAACTTTTATATTTACGATGGTCAAACTAAACAACTTCCTTGTACAGTTAAAGAACGAATATTTTTTGATTTTGATTTTGATCAAGCTGATAAAACTTATGCGTCAGTTATATCTGAATTTAGTGAAATAATTTGGTTCTATCCTTCTAATACAAACTCTTTATCTAATGGCGGTACAGGTGAAAATGATCGTTATGTAATATTTAATTATGCAGAAAATATTTGGTATTATGGTAATTTAGGTAGAACAGCATTTTTAGACAGAGGTATACGAAAGTTTCCAATAGCCGCATCTAATACTTACTTATTTAATCATGAAAGTGGCTACAACGACGATGGATTGGTTATGGAATCTAGAATAGAGTCTAGTCCAATAGATATTGGGGAAGGCGATCAGTTTGCTTTTATTCGTAGAATAATTCCTGATTTTACATTTAATGGTTCTACGAATACAGATCCCTCTGTTGATATTACCCTCCAATCTAATAATTTTCCTGCAGGTAATTTTTTACAATCTGAAATATCTCAAATAGATAGAACAGCTACTGCTACGACAGTTCCTTTTGAACAATATACTAATAAAGCAGATGTTCGGTTAAGAGGCAGAGCGTTTTCATTAAAAGTAAATTGCGATACGTTGGGGGTTCGTTGGAGATTAGGAAGCCCTCGCGTGGATATTAGACCCGATGGGAGAAGGTAATGGCAACTAACGTAACTCCTTTTCCAAGATTACCGACACCACCAAGACAAATAGATGAAAAATATATAACAGATTTAGTAAGGGCTTTAGAAATATTCTTACGTCAGATGCAAAACCCTCAATTAAATTTTCAGGAGATTCCTCTTGATGGTAATTTAAATCTTTTACAACAAGGAGATATTTATATTGCTGATGGGGGTTTCTTAAAAGTAGTGGGGAAAACAGAAATATTTAGCGGAAGTAATTTTGCAACAGGGGAGATAGGAACAGTTTCTGTTTCTATTTCTTAAGAACAGTTGCGTCATAATTAAGAAAGAGGTATCTTTCTAAAAAGGTGATTAATATGCAACAGCCAGCTCCATATGAAAATATAGCAAGAGGGTTAGCTTCTCTTGGTCGGTATGAAGACGATTATATCGTTCATGCGGCTGAGGGAGAAACTGTAATACCTGCTGAAGTTTTTGAATCAAACCCCTCTTTAAAACAAAGTCTGTATAAACAGATGAGAGCAATCGGGATTGAAAATCCTGAACGATATGTTGTTGGTAATGAACTTAATTCAATAAATCCAGATACAGGACAACCAGAGTTTTTTCTTAAAGGATTAGGTAAAACATTTAAAAAAGCATTACCTATGATTGGTTCTGTTGTAGGTTTTGCATTAGGCGGTCCAACAGGTGCAGCTATTGGTGGTGGTCTTGGTGGTTTAGCTTCAGGTCAATCACCAGAACAAGCATTAATGACTGCAGGTTTAAGTTTTGCTGGTGCTAAATACCTTGGTCCAGGATTAGATAAAGGTATTGCAGCGGCTACTGGATCAACAGCACCTACGTTAGGTGGTTTAGCTGGTCAAACTGCAGCAGGAGCATCTGGAGGTGGATTTTTAGCTTCATTAGGTAGTGTCCCAGTAGGTACAGCGGCTGCAGCAGCTTTAGCACCTATGGCAACTGGTGCGATTGAAGATATGTTTTCTGGAGAAGAAGAAGGTGAAGTAGGACCACAAGATAGAAGAAGTGTTGTAGATAAATATTATGCAGCTCTTGCTAGAGGTGAAAACCCACCATTGCCTGATGAATTAACACCTCCTCCGCAAGATTCTTTATTCGGTATAGAACAAACAACAGCTTCTACAAACCCTCAAGATTATATTTCAAATTTTGATGCTGTTGCGAGAGATACTCTTGGAAGACCTGTATTTGGAAGACCAATGTTTAAAAAAGCAAATGTTGGAGGTTATATCAAAGGTCCAGGAGGTCCATTAGACGATAAAATACCAACTTTACTTTCTAATACAGAATTTGTTCAAACAGGTAAAGCTGTAGCAGGAGCTGACCCATCAGGTAATAATAATCCTGATAAAGGTGCTAAAGTTATGATGGGTATTATGAGAGCGTTTGAACGCCGCGCTGATAACAATAAAAGTCAAATGGCGTAGGAGTAAGTTATGGCTGAAACACAAACTGTAGAAAATATTACTAGACTTGCTCCATTTATGGAGGATTATACTCGTAAATTACTCGAGTCTGGTTATCAACGTGTACAAACTCCTCAAAATGTTCCTAATATACAAGTTGCTGGTTTAACCCCAGAACAATTACAAGCAGGTCAATTAGCCCAACAAGGCGTAGGATCTTTTCAACCTTTTTTACAACAAGGAACAGCATTAACACAAGCTGGAGCAGCGTTAGCAGCAGACCCAACTGCTTATAGACAATTTATGAGTCCTTATACACAGGACGTTATTGATAATCTTCGGACAGATATTGATCGTAATAGGCAGATACAATCGCAAGGTATTGCTGGTAATGCCGTAGCACAAGGGGCTTTTGGTGGGTCTCGTGAGCGGATAGCTCAAACAGAATTAGCAGGAGCGGCAGGACGTCAGTTTGCAGATAGTGCTGCAAAATTACGAGAGGCTGGGTATCAGTCTGCTCTTAATCAACAACAACGAGTTGCTCAAGGTTTAGGTCAATTTGGTGGTCAATTAGCTAATTTAGGTGCACAAACACAGCAACTTGGACAACAGGATATATCTAATTTACTTGGTATTGGTTCATTGTATCAACAGCAAAACCAAGCTATAGCCGATGCACAAAGGGCAACCGCACTTCAGCAATCTTATGAGCCTTACCAGCGTTTAGGGTTCTTTAGTGATTTACTTCGGGGTGTACCGACTACTCAATCTTCTCTATCTGTCGGAACGACACCTAGTCAGAGTCCATTAAGTCAGATTGCAGGCGTAGCGGCTACAGGACTTGGATTAGCTGGACAACTAGGATATAGACCATTCGATAACTCTGCTGGAGCGTAATTAATGTTTAATCCTAGAGATACATCTCCTGCAGCTGTGCGGTCTATGTTTTTACAACAAAACAGAGGAACCGCACCGCAATCTCAGTTTCCTGCTGACGCTCCTCTTATAGATCAAGTCATGCAACAACAATCCCAGTTTCCTGCTGACGCTCCTCTTAGGCAAGAACCTATATCCTCTCCTTTAGAATCGAGGATCGGTAAATCACTTTCTGCACCTCGTTTAGGAATAGAAGATTTAATAAGAGGTGCAGATGATACAGCTGATGCGCCATTTGCGTCTAATAATGCTCAAAATAAGGCAGCTCAATCATTAGGCGAACAAATATTTGCGCAAGAAGAAGTAAATGCTGATGCTGATGAAATTTCAAAATTAGCGACAAATAATAGAGAAGATGTCCCTGACTCTCTTAAAGGTGTTTTTGACGAAAATACAAATATAGCTCAAATTCTTGGTGGCATAGTTAAATTACAAAACGATAGTGAATCAACTAAATTATTAAAATCTTTAGTTGACGAAAAAACTACTTCTGCAGATGCTAAAAAGCAAGTCGCAGATTTTTTTAATACAGGCGATGAAGTCCCTGTATGGGCTGATGTTGCATTAGCTATTGGTTTAGACCTTTTAGATCCGAAAACTGGTACAGGTAAGTTTTTTGGAGATGCTGCTTCAGCTGGTAAAGCTGGTCTAGCGGCGGCTAAAGCTGGTAGAGGCCGAAGCGATGCGATGAATAAATTAGCTTTTGGTATTTATCGTGAAGATCAGAAAAATCGTCAAGCATTATCTGTACAACTTGCTAAATCAATAGGTGATGATAAAAAAGCAGCTCAAACATTAAGAATGGATTTTGCTAAATTTTTTCAAAATCAAGAAAAAATTAACCAAACTGAAGCAAATAACAAAGCTGCTAAAGTTATTTCTACTTTAGGTCTTTTAGATCAAGATCAAAAGAACGCTGCCTACCCTGTTGTTTCTCGATTACTTGTAAAAGGTGCATTAGATGGAGTATCTACTGAAGATGTTCCTGCTCATGTTTTTGGAATGTTAAAATCAGAAGGTTTAAAACTTGAAAATGTTAAAGGTTCTGAAGATATATCTCCCTCCGAAATAACTATTTCTGACGCTGCTACTTTTGCTGCTTATAAAGATAAATTTCCTAATAGATTTAATATGGAATTTCAAGAGGGTAAAACATATAAAGTTAAAGGTTTTGCAGATAAAACTGCAGGGGCAGATGAGTTAGCTTTTACAAATATTTTGAATGTAGATCCCTCTATTGGTGGTCAAGACGAGATTACGAGACTATTACAACAAAAATTTTCAATAGAAGATGAGTTAAGAAATAGAGGTGCTAATGATCAAAGTCAAGAGGCACAAGACCTAAGAACAAGATTAAAAACTGCTGATGACAGATTAGCAATTTTAACAACACGTAAATCACCTATGACCTATGTTTGGTCAGATGGTCAACTATATGCTGCAGGTGAGGGAGCGGCAGGATCAGTCGCCGCATCAGATGCAGCGAGACAAGCAAGTGAGATTAAATCTCAAGGTAATGCTCTTGCAGCTGCTTATGGGGTTGGCGATAATATATTAAGGTCGTTATCACAAACGGATGCCCCTGCTGATTCAGTTGGTATTGTAGCAAGCGCAGGAAAATTTATTGGTGGATTTAGAGGTCAATTAGACGCTGTAACAAATCTTTATGGAAATAAAGCGTCTGATAACGCTGCTAATTATGCTAGTGGTGACATTACTGATTCAATGGCAAATAGTAATGAAAGAGTAGGTAATACAACTGTTGGTAAAGTATTTACTAATTTGAAAAAAATTGCACAAAATAACGCACAAATACAAAGCCAATTAATGAGTTTTGCTTATGCTCTTGCTGGTAGCCGTGAAACAGGTAAATTAACAGATAAAGACGTTGCTGCAGCTCTTATTACTTTTGGTGGTGGCGATATAGCTGAAGGTAAATGGTTTGCAAGCGTTGATACTTTAATTGCAGGGGTTGACCAAGCTCTTGATACTGCAACGAATGATTATGCTATTCGTTATGACGCTGTTCATCAAACAGGTCGTAATAAAAAATATCTTAGAGAAGAAGAAAAATTAAGTGAGACAGAAATAAAAGATAGAACTACTTTTAATTTAAGTAATTTTCTTACCCAAAACCAAGGCATTAGAGAGGGTCTTGCAGATAGAGTAGGACTAGTAAACGGACGAATTAAATTTCAATCACTAGATAAATATAGAGGTGATGGGGCTGGTAACGTACCTTCACCAGATAGTCGGTATACTCCAGCTCAATTAAGTGATTTTGCACTTATTGATAGAGCTGGAGTGCTTTTTGAAAATAATCCCAATGGTCTTAGCGATCTTTTAAATCAATTTGATGATGCGACCCTTCAGGCTTATAGAGAGTTTAAACAAAGTCAGGTAGAAGATTAATGTCTGTTGATCCAGTTATTGATGCTATTATATCTCAAAGGTTACAACAGTCCTCACAACGGACAGCATCAACTGCCGCCCTCCCAACTATAACAGGCGGTTCTTCGTTCTATGATCAACAGACACCTCCTCCAGATACTATGGTGGGTCCAGGACGTAGTATATCTGTACAAGATCAGATCCTTGGTCCAGAAGATGAATTTTTACTTGGTCAAACACCAAAGTCTACAGCTCAATTAATGGCTGAAGCTGGTATCCTAAACGAAGGATTACCTACAGAGCTTAGAGCAAAATTAAGTCTTACAAGTTTATTTGATGAAGAATTAAATAAAAAGAATATAGAATTTAATTTACAAAAATATTTTAAAAATCAAGGTCTTATTGACGATGGTTATGATTTTGGTCTTCGTATTGGTCCAATAAGTAAAAAGTTAGAATTTAAAGACCCAAGATTCGAAGGTAAATATAATGTAACCGATCCTTTTGCTACCTTGCAAAATTTTGGTGATCTTCCTGGAGATATAGCTGATATTTCAGCAGATACTTTACTACCTGTAGCGGCTGAAGTTACAGCTGGTGTAGGTGCAGCTCTTATTCCAGGAGTAGGTCAAACTGGTTTGCCTTCCATTATAGCTGCTTCAGCTGCAGCTGGTACAAGTTCATTAGCTCGTTTACTTTTTGCTAAACAACAAGGGTTATTACCTGAAGAAATTACTAATGAAGTAATTTTAAACCAAGCTCTACAAGAAGCAGGTTGGAGTGCTGGTTTTGGTATAGGTGGCGCGGCTGCATTTAAATTATTTAGACCTATTCTTAGAAGTGTAGGTCTTGCTAATCCGAAATTTGATTTTGATATTGATGAAGCTACTTTTCTTAAGGCTTATGAAAAATATATAAATTCACCTGCTGGTAAAAAAGCGGCTGAAAAAGGTATTACTCCTTCTTCAGCTCAAATATTAGAAGCGGCGTCTAAAGATGCAGGGGCGATGGAAGCAGGGGCAATGCAAGCGGCGGCTACTGAATTAGCTGAGCGAGAAGCACGTATTGTAACTTCTCCCTCTAGGGAGACAGCTGAAGCATTATTAACACCTAGTAGAACAGCCGCGCTTACTGCTGAAAAAGCTGTTAAAGAAGCTACGCAAGAAGCCCCCATGCCAGTCGGTATAGAAGGGCAAGCTGCTCGTATGGGAGAAGCTGAACGTGCTGCACTAGGACAAAATATACAAGAGCTGGCATCTACTCAATTACAAGTACAAACAGATCAACTTCGTAATGCTGTCGATATAGAATTGAATAATGCTGATAAAGCTATTAGCGATGCTGTAAATTTACCAACTACAGTTTCTGATGCTACTAACATAGGTAAAGCAGCTCAAGACGCTATTGCAGATTCATACGAAAACGCTAGTGCGCAAATTGGTAAACAATATGAAGATTTATTTAGGCGTTGGTCAGACTCTACAGGTATTAGTCTTGATTCTGTACAAGTTGGCAAAGGCGGTATAAAACCAACTGAAGCGGCTCAACTAGCAACTAATTTAAAAAAGACATTACCTGATCGTCCTTTTGCAAGTGCAGAAGATACAAAGGTTATAAATAAAGTTATAGATTCTTTCGTAATAGATCAAAAAGGTGCAGCGATAAAAGTAAAACCTGTATCGCTCCGTACTATAAACGAAAATATACGTGACTTAAGAAGATTAGAACGTAAAGCATATAAGGCTTCTCAACGAGGTGAAGACGCGCCTAGCCCAGAAGTTATTTCAGGAATGGTAAAGGCGTTAGAAGACGCTCGCGCTAGAGTTTTAAATAGAAAAGACGCACCCGATGGTTTAGCCGATGAACTTAGATCTTTAGATGATGCATTTGCGGAATTTTCTACTAAATTTAGGAATACTCAAAAATCTGCAGTAGCACAATTACGAAACGCTAAAAATCCAGAAGCGGCTTGGAATCTATTATTTAGAAAAGATCGTAATGGAAAAACTGCTGTTTTAGATATAGCTGACGAAATTAGAACTCCTGAAAACGCTAGTTTATATTATGATGTCAGTGCGGCTGTTCGTGATAAATGGTTAAAGACAGTTGTTAAAAGAGATAGTCGTGGTCAAATAACTAAAGTAGATGTAAACGCTCATAATCGTTTTATAGACGAATATGGTGCAGTTATGGATTCTTATTTAAGCACTGCGGAAAGAAACGCATTAGGTTCTGCTACAGAATTTTCTGAACAAGTATTACAAATACAAGCTAGACAAAATGCAGCTCTTCAAAAAATAAATCGTAAATTTGAATTAGCTGGCGGTACTAAAGTAGAACCAGAAACTATTTTTGAAGAAACTTGGAGAAACGATAGGTTTACCAAGTTTAATGAAGTTCATTTATTGTTACGAGAAACACCTGAACTTTTAGATACTTACAAAGCCTTTGTGTATAAAGACATATGGGATCCTGCAGCAAAAAGAGTTAAAACTATTAACGGACGTCAGGTTATGGATCCTGATGCAATGCGTATATATGTAGATAAAAATAAAGATAAATTAAAAACTCTTTTTGGTCCAGACTATATTAATAATTTAAATGTTGTTATCGACGCTACTGAAGCGGCTCTTACAGATGTTCCGACACGTGGTGCTAAGAGAGAAGGGAATATGCTAACAGGTCTTATAAGAGGATACGTTGGTATGTTTACGCGTCCTGGACGTTTTTTAACAGCATTTAACAAAGTTCGAGGGAATATAAAGGAAGATGCTTTAACCACGGCTCTTGCTAACCCTAGAGCGATGGCTGAAGCCGCAAAAGCTGCTAGAAAATCTCCTTTATCTTCAGAATTAGAAAAAACTATTGGTCGTATACTACTTGGTAGATACGACTTCCCTACCGATGCTGACTTAGATGTAGATAAACCTAATTCAGCTAGAGCAATTTTACAGGAACTTGAAGCAGGAAATAGGTGACATATGGAACCTATATCCACTGCCCTTGCTGGATTCGCACTCTTTAAATCTGCTGTCGATGGTATAAAATCAGCAATTAGCACTGCGAACGACGTAGGCGATATTGCTGGTTATATCGACAACTTATTTGAAGGCGAAAGCCAAGTACAGAAAAAACGTAATAAAAAGTCTGGTGTAGGTGTAGGGGATCAGTTTGGTATAAAGTCAGTAGCGCAAGAAATTATAGATGCGAAGCTGGCAAAAGAACAAATGCAGGAAATAGCTTCTATGGTTGACATGCGGTTTGGTCATGGAACATGGGCGGGTATTGTAGCTGAACGAGCTAAACGTATACAAGAAGCTAAAGAAGCTGCGGCAGTAGCTAGAAGGGCAGCTGCTAGAAAACAAAAAGAACTAGAAGAAAATATAAAAACAGCTTTGATTATAGTAGGAGTCATCACAGTAGTAATTGGGTTGTTCTTTATAATGATAGTATCTATGGCAAGAGCACAACAAGAGTTAATGATGTTATGACTCAGAAAAAATTACAAAAAGATAGTGTATATTCAGAATACGATGAAGATGGTGATGGTATCGTTAGCGATGATGAATTGTCACACATAAAAGCTATAAAAGAGACAGAAACAGAGTTAAGAAAGAATTTAGCTCAATTACGAATGGCTCGTTATACTTTGATATTTATGGGATGTTATGCAGTATTTTTGGCTTCTCCTTGGTGTTCGGCAGAAAAACTACAAGGTTTAGGAGCAGTTACTGATCTTATTTTTCTTAGTGGGGCTGGCATCGTTGGAGCTTATATGGGTACAACAGCATGGATGTCGAAAAAGTAAATGGAAAATATTATAATAGCTGCAATGTTAGCAGCAATGATACATGGTCATGTTACAGGCGGTGAAAAACAAGAGGCTGTAAAGGACGATATAAACTGGGAACTTGCTGGTAATTTTAGAACAGAAAGCACTCCTAATACTGTTCAGTGGGTGATAATCACTGATGAGTGAGGTCCACCATACAGTTGAAACTTTATTTATACTTGTTATAAGTATGTGGGGTTTTGATGGTAATGAGTGGCAATATATTGGTAATCAAGTTTCTTTACAACAACCTATGACAGAGGCTCAATGTATATATTTGATTGATGAAAAAATGTGGAAAGCCACATATAATAATCAATATTATAAAATGGTCGCACATTGTT
>TARA_R100001460_G_scaffold4690_5_pt1 | contig 11060 bp, 9 predicted proteins | sample TARA_R100001460 | Tara Oceans TARA_R100001460 (sample SAMEA2622190) | marine metagenome | biome: marine biome (ENVO:00000447); feature: surface water layer (ENVO:00002042); material: "saline water (ENVO:00002010), including plankton (ENVO:xxxxxxxx)" | depth 5 m | reverse complement strand
TAAAAATAAAAATCTTGCAGCACAGTATGGTGATAAGAAAAAAATTACTAGAGGCGATATTATAGCTGCTGCGAAAAAAAACAAAAAGGCATAACATGATTATATTTGGACATACTCCTAGAGAGTGGAAGAGAAGAGCTATGTTACACAAAACTTCTATTATCATAGCTATTATATCTTTTGCTTTAGGAGCTACGTTTTTTTAATGGTAGCAAAAAAATTTCAAAATCCAGAAGGTGGTCTTAATGATGCCGGTAGAAAAAAATTTGGAGTAAAGGCTCCAGTTTCTTCTGGAAAAAATCCTAGAAGAATTTCTTTCGCTGCTAGATTTTCAAAAGTACCTGGACCTTTAATGAAAGATGGTAAACCAACAAGATTAAAACTTGCATTAAAAAAATGGGGTTTTGGATCTAAAGAGGCAGCTGCTAGTTTTGCTGCAAACAATAAGGCTAGTGCATAATGAAATTACAACCACAAGAAGTTTCAAAAAGATCTAAACAAGCATTCGCAGCTAAAGATAATTGGAGAACAATCTATGAGGAATGCTATCAATACGCATTACCACAAAGAAATCTCTATGATGGATATTACGAAGGAAACGTTCCTGGACAAAATAAAATGTCTAGAGTTTTCGATAGTACAGCAATTCATTCTGTTCAAAGGTTCGCTAATAGAATACAATCCGGTCTTTTTCCTCCTTACAAAAAGTGGTGTCGTCTAGAACCTGGGAATGATATACCGGAAGAAAGACGAGGAGAAGTTCAACAAGCTCTCGATTTATATTTAGATAAATTATTCTCTGTTCTCCGTCAGAGTAATTTTGATTTAGCAATCGGTGAATTTCTTCTTGATCTTTCGGTAGGTACAGCTGCTATGTTAATACAGCCTGGAGATGATCTTAATCCAATAAGTTATACTCCTGTTCCTCAATACTTAATTGCTATTGAAGAAGGACCTAATGGTACAGTTGATAATGTTTATAGAAAATTAAAGATACCAGCTGATACAATCAAAAGACAATTTCCAGATGCTAAAATTTCATCAGACTTAGAAAGATTAATCCAGGATAAGCCACAAGAAAAAATAGAATTATTAGAGGCTGTGTTAATAGATCCACAAAGAAAAGATTATTGTTATCATATCATACATGAAAAAACTAAAGAGGAATTAGTATTTAGAAGAATGGATCAAACTCCTTGGGTAGTAAGTAGATATATGAAAGTACCTGGTGAAGTTATGGGTAGAGGTCCTCTAGTTACAGCAATTCCAGATATTAAAACATTAAATAAAACTTTAGAATTATTATTAAAAAATGCATCATTAGCTATTAGTGGTGTTTATACAGCTGCTGATGATGGAGTAATAAATCCTAACAGTATTAAAATACAACCAGGTGCAATAATTCCTGTAGCTCGTAATGGTGGTCCTCAAGGTGCATCCTTGGCCCCTCTTCCTAGATCTGGAGATTTTAATGTATCTCAAATTGTTATTAATGATCTAAGAATGAATATTAAAAAAACTTTATTAGATGATACTCTTCCACCAGACAACATGAGTGCAAGATCTGCAACTGAGATTGTAGAAAGAATGAAAGAGTTAGCTCAAAACATGGGAGCTGCTTTTGGAAGATTAATTACAGAAACAATGGTTCCTATTATTAGACGTACTTTACAAATAATGGATGAAAAAGGTTTGATACAACTGCCTCTAAAAGTAAATGGATTAGAGATTAAAGTTGTACCAATATCACCTCTTGCCAAGGCCCAAAACTTGGATGAGGTAAACGAAGTTATGCAATTTTTCCAAATTGCTAACGCATTAGGCCCAGGTGGGATGGCCGAAATTAAACCGGATGCGATTGCTGCTTTCGTAGGAGATAAACTTGGTATTGCTGCTAAGTTAAGAAATACTGAAGAAGAAAAGCAACAAATCCAACAAGAGGCTATAGCTTTAGCTCAATCACAAATGATGGGGCCACAACAATCACCTGGACAAGCAGCATCTCAAGCTCCTCCTCCAGAAGAACCAGCTATGGCTTTGGAAGAAGAGGCTAGAGCATAGTGGCAGATATTAATGCCCCAGGATGGGAAGGAATAGAAACACTTGGCATCCAATCTAAAGATGATCAAATTCAATTAGATAAAGCTTATGCTAGAACCTTTGATACCGAAGAAGGAAAAAAAGTTTTGGAGCATCTAAAATCTAAAACATTAAATCAACCAACATGGGTACCAGGATCAGAACCATCTTTTGGTTATGCAAGAGAAGGACAGAATTCTGTTATTCGAGATATACTAATGCGAATGGAAAGGGCAAAAAATGAGTGAAGAAATAAATGAAAATGGTTTAACTGCTGATGCACCAGCTATGGAACAAGAGGTAGAAAATCCAGAAGATAATGTTGTACCTCATAAAGTAGATGAACAACAAGAAAATGTTAGTGAGGCAAAAGAAACAAAAACTGATGCAGCAGAAAAACCAGAATGGTTAGAAGATAAATTTTGGGATAAAGAAAATGGTGAAATAAAAACAGAAGATCTAAATAAATCTTTTAGTGAATTACAAAAACAATTTTCTATGGGTAAACACAAAGCTCCTAAAGAATATGATTTAGAAGTATTAGAGGATGTAGATGTAGAGAATGATGAGTTATCACAATTCTTTTTAGATTGGTCTAACAAATACAAACCAACACAAGGTGCATTTAACGAGCTAGTAGATAAATTTAAAGAATTATCAGTAGCACAAGAACAAGAAGATAATATTGATGTTGCAGCAGAAAAACAACAGTTAGGACCTAATGCAGATCAAATTGTAAAAGGTACTGTTACCTGGATGCAAGGTTTAGTAGCTAAAGGTATTTGGTCAGAAACTGATTTTGAAGAAGGTAAAATATTTACTGCTACTGCTGATGGTATCAATGCAATAAACAAAATTAGGCAATATTATGGTGAACAAACAATACCTACAGCTCCTACTGATGTAGATGGGCAGCCTTCAAGAGAAGAGTTATTTGCTTTAGTTGCTGATCCTAAGTACAAAACAGATCCAGGATTTAGAGCTAAAGTAGAGAAACAGTTCGAAAGAGCTTTCCCTGGTACTGCTACATCAACCGGTCAAATATAATTTGTTAAAGGGTATTTACATTTTATAAAAAAAAGATTAAATTCCAAATTGAAGATAACCGAAATTTTTATTTGGCCTTCTGGCTGGTGAGCAACTACACCAAATTGTCAGCCTGGCTTTTTTACCAGACAACTGAGTTAAGAAAAAAACAATGTGTTAAACTTAAAAAAGGAGTGATATATGGCACAATCAATAACTAATGCTTTTGTCACACTTTTCGATGCCGAGGTAAAACAAGCATACCAAAGTGAAAGTTCATTGCTTTCATGTGTAAGGCTAAGACAAGGTGTAACAGGGCAAACGTACAAGTTCCCAAAATTAGGGAAAGGTACAGCAACAGCCAGAATACCACAAACTGACGTAACACCTCTTAATGTTACCTATTCACAGGTAACTGCAAGTATGAGTGATTACAATGCAGCTGAGTATTCTGACATCTTCCATCAAGCAAAAGTAAACTTTGATGAAAGATCAGAGTTGGTTCAAGTAGTATCGAAAGCTATCGGTAGAAGAATGGACCAATTAATTATCGATGCTTTAAATAGTGCATCTTCACCTTCGACAGTTGCTAAAACTGTTGTTACAAGTGGAAGTGCAGCTGCATCAAATCTAAACGTTGGTAAGCTAATAGCAGCAAAAAAAGCTCTTGATGCGAAAAACGTTCCGTTTGATGATAGACATATCGTAGTTCATGCTAATAACTTAGCTGGTCTATTAGGTGACGAGAGAGCAATCTCAAGTGACTTTGCGTCTATTAAGGCATTAGTAAGTGGTGAGATCAACACATTTCTAGGATTTAATTTTTATGTATTAGGCGATAGAGATGAAGGTGGTTTACCATTAAGTTCAAACGACAGAAGTATTTTTGCTTTCCATAGAAGTGCATGTGGTATGGCTACAAATATGGCTCAAAAAACAGAGATCAACTATGTTCCGGAGAAAACTTCGTTCCTAGTTAACTCAATGTTTAGTGCTGGCGCTGTAGCTATCGATGACGAAGGTATTGTAAAAATAACTGCTGATGAAAGCTAATAGAGGAGGATTAAATTATGGCTTATGACAAAACAAACCTACAACCGATAGGTGGACAATCTAAAGCTGGTACTGCTCCTCAAATGTGGAGCTACACAGCACCTGGAGCTGATGCGATTGCAGACATTAATACAGAAGGATACTTTAACGATGCATCCGATGTATTAAAAGTTGGTGATCTTATTCATGTCTGGGATAGTTCAGTACCTACTTCAACTTTGGTAACTGTGTTATCAAATGCGAGTGGTGTCGTTGACGTATCTGATGGAACAGCTCTATCAGTTGCTGACGCAGACTAATAAATAAATGTGAGGAGGCCCCTAAGTGGGCCTCTTCCTAATTAGGAATTTATATGGCAAGTGGTGATACAAATATAACAATCTGCAACCAGGCATTAAACTTGCTAGGTTCAGATACTATAAGCTCTTTTTCTGATACATCTAACGATGCTGCTGCTATATGTAATAATATTTACGAAACAATCAAAAGACAAACTCTATCAATGTATCCTTGGAGTTTTGCATTAACAAAATTACAATTAACAAAATCTGGTACAGCTCCAATAGGAGAATGGGATAACAGATTTGATTTACCTTCTACTGCTGTAGCTGGTCAGCCTTTCCAGGTTTACAACACAGACGCAACAGGATCTATGCCTATTACAAGTTATGAATTACAATATACTTCTTCTGGTCCAGCAATCTTTACAAATGAAACAACCATTTATATTGATTACATAACAAGTGCTATTACAGAAGGATTAATGCCTTCATACTTTGTACAGTTACTTGTTTATATGATGGCATGGCATTTAGCAGAACCAGTAACAGATCAAACAACAAAGGCAGATTATTGGAAAAACATTGCTGTTGGTACTCCATCAGAAAGTGGCAGAGGAGGATATTTTAGACAAGCTACTAATGCTGATGGTAGAGGTAAAACTTCTTACGCAATACATGAGTTTCCATTAACTGATGTTAGGTAATGACAAGAGCTGTAACTTTACAATCAAATTTTACAACAGGGGAAATAGATCCTTTGTTAAAATCAAGAATAGATATTAATCAATATTACAATGCATTAGAACAGGCTCGTAATGTTTTGATACAGCCACAAGGTGGTGCAACTCGTAGACCTGGATTACAATTTTTATCTGAGATCCCTTCTGCTGCTAATCCTCAAGATGGATGTCGATTAGTACCTTTTGAATTTTCAACTACACAAAGTTATATGCTGTTATTTGTACATAACAGAATGTACATTTACAAAGACAAAGTTTTACAAACTAATATTAATAGTTCTGGTAACGATTACCTAGTAACAACTATTACTTCTACAATGATTAAGACAATGGATTTTGCACAATCTGCTGACACCTTAATTGTTGTGCAAGAAGATATGGCTCCTAAACAAATTACTAGAGGTGGTAGTCATACTTCCTGGACCATTGCTGATATTAGTTTTGAGTTTATACCAAAGTATCCATTTAGTTTATCGACATCAAATCCTTCAGCTACACTAACACCTAGTGCTGTAGATGGTAACATAACTTTAACTGCATCCTCTGGAGTTTTTGCATCTGGTAATGTTCATGATTATGTTGAGGCAGCAGATGGAATTGGTAGAGCTAGAATAACAAGATTTGAAAGTTCTACAGTTGTAGAGGCTATTGTTGAAATACCTTTTTTTAATACAGCTGCTATTGCTAGTGGATCTTGGTTATTAGAAACTGATTATGTAGATGTATGGTCAGCAACTTATGGATATCCTAGAACAGTTACTTTTCATGAAGGTAGATTATATTTTGGTGGTTCTAAATCTTTACCAAATACAGTATTTGCATCTAGAGTAGCAAGATTTTTTGATTTTAATCCAGGTGAAAGTTTAGATGATGATGCTATTGAAGTAACATTAAACACCGGACAAGTTAATGCAATTACAGGAATGTTTTCTGGAAGAGATTTACAACTCTTTACTAAAGGTGGAGAATTTTTTCTACCACAAACAAGTTTAGATCCAATCACACCCAATAATGTTGTTATACAAGGAGCTACAAAAAGAGGATCAAAAGAAGGTATTAAGCCTGTGGGGGCTGAAAGTGGTACAATGTTTATCCAAAGATCTGGTAAATCATTAAGAGAATTTTTATTTAGTGATGTAGAATTATCTTACATATCAAATAATATTTCTTTGTTATCATCTCACTTACTTGTTGATCCTGTTGATATGGCTTTACGAAAAGCAACTTCTACTGATGATGGCGATTTATTATTGTTATGTAATACTGATGGTACCTTGGCAACCTACTCTATTCTTAGAGGGCAAAATGTTATAGCTCCTTCTTTGTCAACTACTGATGGAGAGTTTATAAATGTTGGAGTAGACGTAGACACAATTTATACTGTTGTTAAAAGAACAGTAAACTCAGCTACAAAATATTATGTTGAGGCATTAAATGATGACAACACAACAGATAGTGCAACTTTATTATCTGGATCAAGTAAACCTAGTTCAACTTCTGTCACAGGATTAAGTCATCTTGAAGGAAAAACTGTAAAAGTAATTGTTGATGATGGAATGCAAAGCGACAAAACTATTTCTAGTGGTGGAATTACCCTGGATGCTGTTCCTACTACTTATGTAGAAATAGGTTTAGATTACACACCTACAATAAAAACAATGCCGGTAGAATTAAAATTACCAAGTGGAAATATTATAGGTCAAAAGAAAAGAATAGTTGACGCAACAGCATTAGTCTATCTTTCACAAAATTTAACATTAGATGCAAAAGATTTTGCGTTTACTGCTGCACAATTTTTTACAGGAAAGAAAAGAAGAAAACCAATGTTAGGTTATGATCGTGAAGGACAACTAACATTTAGTCAATCAGCTCCCCTATTCTTCACATTATTAGGGATAGAGTATAAAGTGAGTGTAGGACAATAATGGTAAACCCTTGGGCAATATTAGCTGTTGGTGCAAGTATGGTAAAAGCATATGGCACAATTTATTCTGGTTATGCTATGGCAGCATACTACGAAGGTAAAGCAGATATAGCATTATTACAAGGCCGAACAAAAAAAGTTGAGGCTAAAGAGGAAGGTGTAAAAGTATTAAGAGAATTAAATGCTATTATAGGTACTAACGTAGCTCGTAATGCAGCTGGTGGTATGAACCCATTTACAGGATCTAATCAAAATTTAAATTTTGTATCTCGTAAAGTTGCTGGTGAAGAATTTAGAACATCACAACTTACTCAAGACATTGTAGAAAGTTTCAGTATTGCAGAGGCAGCAATGTTAAACAATGCAGCTAAGACATCTAAAAAAGGTGCATTTATTACTGCTATATCTGATGTAGCATTAACAGCTGGTAATGTAGGAATGCAAGGAGGCTTTAAAACATAATGGCCAAAGAAAGAATTAAATATAGACCGATTGGTGTTAGAGGTTTTACTGCTGGTGATCTTCAACTTTCTCTTGCTGATGTCCAGGCTAAAGCATCAATGTTTGATAATATTAATAAAAAACTTGATAGTATCCAACAATTTGCATTAGAACAATATGGTGAAGATAAAGCTCAAGAAGGTATGGTCTATGGTGCTGAGAATGCTCCTAGTGTATCAGAATTTTTAAATGCTAATGCAGAAGATAGAGAAAGTTTATTACCAGGTAATAAATCAACTACATATGGTAAGTCAGCTCGTAATACAGCTTTAAGTATTTTATCTAATCAAGTTTTAATTACTTCTTCACAACAGTTTGCAAAAGCAGAAGTAGAGGCAACTAAAAACAATACATCTCCAGAAGACTATTTAAGTCAACTAAATGACATTATAGAAGGATCAACAGAGGCATTAATGGATGTATCACCAGATGCTGCTATAAAACTTAATGCTCAACTATCTACTAAAGCAAACACCTACTATCTTTCTTACTCTGATAGAATGATTAAAGAATGGAATATTAGAGATCAAGCAAACTCTGTAGGTTTTATTACACAATCTATAGATGAAGTAGCAAAATTAATTAGAGGACCAAACACTTACACAGATCAAACTGGTGATGAACAAGATCTTTCTATTGATATGAAATTTAACATAGGAAGAATAAACTTAGAAAATTTCTTAACAGAAAAAAATTTTAAAGCAGACAAAATAAAAACGTATTTAGAAAAATACGATACTGCTGTACTTGCAGCTAAATCAGATTTTATATTGGGTATGACTAATATGGAGGATTTTAATGGTAAAGAATTACTATTTTATCATGAAGTAGAAAATGGAACGTTCTTTGGTGCATCAAAAGATGTAACAAATGATATGGATGTTGAAACTAATAACGAATTATTAATTGCAAAAGAAATATGGGATAACTCAAGTGAAACAGAAAGAAGTAAAATATTAGGTGACATAACTGCTAAGATTACACAACTTAATAATATTAAAACAATAGAAGAAGATATTGTAAAAGCAACAACTGAAGAGGCATTATTAAGATCTGAAGTTGGATTAATAAAAGCATTAAAAAAAGGTAAATTAGCAGAGGCTGGTAATTTTTTATCAATTATAGAAACTTTAGATGCTAGTAAATTTTTAAGTTATAGTGAAATGTTAGGTTTCGATAAAACTAAAATAGGTCAAACTACTCCAGGTTTAGTTCCATTTTTAGAAAAAGAAATATTTTACAGAAGAATAAGTGCAGATAAAATTTTTAAATATGTCAATGGAGCAGAACAAATTGACTTTAATAGTGATGGAATTCCAGATCTATTAAGTATGACAGATGCTGTAACACTATCTGAAAAATGGGCAACATCACAAGATGCAGATGTACAAGATGCAATTAGAATTGCAGCTGCTAAATTATTAAAAAGTAGAGAACCAGAAATGGTAGCAGCAAGTAACGCATACAATGATAGATTAGATCTTCAATTATACAATGATGTTGTAGCACAATTAATTTCAAGTAAATTAGAAAACAAAGATTTTAATGCATTATCAGAAGTTAATAAATTAATTGATGACACTAAGAGTAGTAAATTAAATCAAGATTTACAATCAGCCTTATCAAGTATGGAAAAGTATTCAGAGTATTTAGAAGAACGTACTGTTACAATAAATGATAAACAAGTAACTCTACCAACTTTTTCTCCAGATTTAGGAATATCTGATTTAAGACAATGGTACAATTTTATAAAAGCACAAGAACAGTATCCTAAATTAAAAAACAAAAAAATACAGTTACCATCATTAACTGATTACACAGCTATCGAAATATTAATAAATGAAATTATTGACATAAAAGGACAGATAAATGGATCTAAATAAATATTTTGAAGATGAGTATACTGCTAGATCTAATAATTCTGGTGAAATTGTACTTAGATTTAATGGTGATGGTATGGGTACAACTAAAGACAGATCATTCTTAGATATTATTGGAGAAAGTTATTCTCAAAGTATGCAGCTACGAGCAGAAGGTAGTGCAGCAATGACTAAAGCTATGATTGATAATGCTCCTAATATTGGGAAAGGTGTTGTTAGAGGTTTAGGAGATTTTGTAGAAGGTACAACAAGTTTATTTTTATCTCCATTAAATGATGCAACTGGAGGATCTATTGATTGGTTAGACACTTGGATTAATGACAATCAACTCCAGGCTAAATTAGAAGGTATATTTCCAGAAAGCGAATTAGGAATGTCTGGTAATATTGCTAGAGGTTTTGGTCAATATACTCCAGCTGTAATAGGTGGTTATGGAATTGCTGGTTTATTTATTAAAGGTCTTGGAAGAGTTATTTTAGCAGAACCAATTATTGCTGCTACAGCTCCAAGAAAAGGAGATCCAAATTTAGCAACATTAATTAGAGATATGTCCGGTATTAATGATGAGAATGCAGATACAATTTACAGAGAAGTAATTAATTGGGTGGGATCTACAGAAGAAGATGGTGTTTTAATGACAAAACTAAAAGCTATTATTGGTGATGCTCCAGCTGGTATAGCAATAGAACCTATCTTTCATATTGGTAAAATAATGAGAGCATTAAAAAATAATCCAGAATTAAAACAAGAGGCAATAAAAATTAATAGGTATCAAGTTGTAGAAAAGCTAGATGAAAACGAACAAAAAACAGGAGAGTTTGTAGTTATTGATACTGAGGCAGAAGATGAATTCTTTCAACCAATAGAAATATCAGAAGGCACAAACAAAGAAAAGTTAGAAGGTTTAGCTGATGAGTTTAATCAAGAAGAGGCATTGATTGATGAGGATGCTGTACCGACATCATTAGGTGCAGCTGCTAATACAGATAATCTTACTTCAATACAAATAATGAATTCTCAAGAACCTATAATTACAGGCACAGGAAAAAACAATAAAGTTAAAGTAGATGACATTATAAACTATTTTGAAAACCAACCTAAACTTGACATTACTAATGAACAAGATTTTGCTACAATGGTAGATATTGGTGTCAAAGAAATTAATTACCAACTTAAACAAGATATAACAGGAGTTGGATGGTACGATAAAGATGTTGCAGAGGCTATGGAGATTGCATCAAATGCTAATCCTAAAATTGCAAACAATGCTAACATAAAAGATTTAATACCATTTTTAACAGCTATTGCCTCTCCAGGTACACCGGTAGGTGCTGATTGGACAGTTGCTGTAAAACTTGCAAACATTTACGCAGATACAGGCAAGTTACCAAATATGAACCCAGAAACAAAAGCTGGGTGGACAAGACGACCAGCAATCAAAACTCAATTATTATTTACTCAAGCATACATAGATAAGTTTGGTTTAGAACAATTCTTAGATTTCTTATCAACTTCAACAACAGTTAAAGAAGTAAATGGCATTAGAAAAGATTTAGGATTTAAACCTATAGCCGGA
>TARA_R100001460_G_scaffold25771_2_pt1 | contig 11096 bp, 14 predicted proteins | sample TARA_R100001460 | Tara Oceans TARA_R100001460 (sample SAMEA2622190) | marine metagenome | biome: marine biome (ENVO:00000447); feature: surface water layer (ENVO:00002042); material: "saline water (ENVO:00002010), including plankton (ENVO:xxxxxxxx)" | depth 5 m | reverse complement strand
AAGTCCTTGCAACTTATCGCCTGTTTCTAATGTAATCTTTGTTGTAATTTCAATGGTAGTCCCAAAAGGTAATGAAACGTTATTAAGAATATGCCTTAAAGTTCCACCTGATTTTGTGACGCTTAAATCAATAGTCACGTCAGCACTACTTCCACTTACATTAGATACCAAAATACCAATTACAGTTTCAGTTGTAGAGCTAGGAACTGCGTCAACAATATCGCCTGCTGAAGTGCCTAGAACTCCCTGTACTGAATGTAATGTATCCGCCATAATTTATTCCTTTCTTAAGATAGAGCCAATACTAAACCTAAACTTACACCACCAGCTAAATTAGCAATATCACCAGCAGTAGTTTTCTTTAAATTATTACTGTCATCAGCGTCACCAATTAATACGATATCAGCAGAAGCAACAGTTGCAGATGTTGCACTATTTGGGTCAACCACAAGTGTAGATGAAAAAGCTCCCGATGTAGCAGAAGCCCCACCTGATAAACCGCTAGTACCAGCAGTCGTAATAGTAATACCCGTAATATCACCCTCGCCAATAAATGAAGCCCAACTGCTTCCGTTGTAAAATTGTAAAGTGTTACTGTCTGTTAAAAAACAAAACATACCCTCTTCAGGTGAACTAACAGCACTATCTCTTGCAGAACTGCTAGCAAAGGTCATAATGACCTGTTCCATAATGTAATTGTTAAAATCTGACGCAGATACTAAATCACCTGTCGCCCATACTTTAAATCCTGCTGGCATTTATAAATCTCCTAATCTTTATTATCTTAGCACTAAGTATACGCAAATCTCGTACCCTCACCAAGTTTTGCCTGTCCAAGCACCCAACCCGATGAGCCTGCTGGACTTAATGATATACTATAATTCCAAGTTTGCGACCCTGAATTAATATTGTGCCTAATACTTTGTATCCAGACTTCATCAGAAAAGGTTGAGCCGTTAGGATTTGTAATATTAACCTTTACCCTATCACCAAACTCAAGCCCTAAAACTTTTTCCCATAGACTTGTATTGTCACGTGGATTTATACGCAAACTATCAATACGTTCAATAGGTAAAGCAGTTTCTGAAAGTTTTTGTTGAATTATAGACAAAACATTTGCGTCACTTGTGTTTTTTGTAGTAACAGTAGAAGTCTTGGCTGTATACCTGCTAACAGAATCAGCGTCAGCAACATATTGGGTAGCGCCTCCAGTTCTTGTCCACTCATATACGTTTCTTACTTCATCAGTATCAAAGGAAGTAACAACATCTTGATAAGGCAAGTTACTACCGCTATTGTCAAATGTAGCTTGAACATTTATAGCTTTCGCATTAGATAATTTATAATCTCTATTTCTAAAAGTAGCTTTTCCGTCTTTTGCTATAAAGAACTGTGCATTTTCCGCAGTTTCACACTCTCTCATAGCTGTTAATAAATTTGTTGTTATACCTTGTTGTTGTATATTTAGCGTTCCTGTATTTATATCCCTAAGAGCTGACGGAAAACCAATAGAGTCTAAAAGGCGGGACAACCTTACAGAAGTCAGTTCAACACTATCGTCATAACCTAAACGAGTAGATACACCAATTTCAGAGAAGCCAACTTGACCAATACGCCAACCTACTGACTGAATTGTTTGCGCTTGAAATATTTTAAAAGCGTCAATTGCAGTAAACCTAACAATACTGTCTGCACCTTTTGCTGGATACATAACTGGAATTTGGTCAAGGTGTCCATAATAAAGAACATAATTTTCAGAATCATAAGTTGCAGTAACCTTAACAACTTTTAATGGTTGTATTTTAGTTCTAGCGTTAGAAGTGTCGTAATAATGTGTTGTTTGTGTAGGGTTAAACCTGTTATCAGAGTTACTTAGAAATAATTCACAACTACCAGCCGTAAACTGACCAAGCTCATTAGAACGTCCCCTGTTTATATTTATACTTCTGACATACTGCGAAATATCAGTAAATGATTGCGAACTGTCAAAAGGGTCAGAATCAAAACCAATTTCAACTGTTAAATTTACATTATTATCAAATGCAACTGTCATTAGCCAATATCCAAACCCTCATTTCTTGCACGCCTAATTACTTCAGCAACAGATTCAGTAACCTCAGCTTGAGTTACAGCAATACCAGTCATATTTAGATTAATAGTTGTTTTTGCACCGCTAACTACGTGTCCTCTGTTTCTGCGGTCAAAGTCAGACATACCGCCACTACCTTTAAAGACTTCCTCAGGGTCAGGTGTTAGATTACCTAAATTGTCAAAATTTTCACTACTAGCAGAAGTATCACTACCACTACCACCACCGCCACCACCAGCACCAGCTCCAGAGCCTCCATTACGTATGTCGTTAAGCATATCCATATAGCCCTTACGTAAATCATCAAAACTACCTAATCCCATTTCAACCATTTGTTGTAATGCTTCTGTAAACGTTCCGAGCGCTGCTTGTTCTTTTAGTGCGTCATCAAGTTCTTTTTTTGCTAAAGCAATTTTCATAAGATTACTTGGTGTTTTTGCAGTAGCGTCATTGTATTCTTTAGTAGCTTTATTAAGTTTTTCTTGTTGCTCAATAACTTTTTGTTTAGCTTTTTCTAAATCAGCTTCAGCCCTTTCTATATCCCTAATAGCGTCTTTTTCTTCTCTTGAAAGGGCAACGGCTTTTTCTTTAAGTTCGTTAAGTTTATTTTCAGCAACAGCTAGTTCAAGTTTTTGTATTTCAGATTTATCCTCAACTGCAATTAATTCATCAACAGCTTGTTGTTGCCTAGCAATAGCCAACCTTTCCTCATCAGTTAACTTTGCACCCTCACCGCTAACTTCAGCAAGATGTTCTTTTGCTTTTTCTAATTTTTCTACTGCTTTTTGTTCTGCAAGTTGTGCTTTACCTACACTAATTTGTGCATTTTCTTGCTTTTCTAATAAATTATTTTGTTCCTCATAAATGTCATTAAGGTTATCCATAGCAGATATAACTGCATTGATAGTTGGTAACGCAAGATTACGTTTTGCTTCCGCAGCGTCTTTGTCTGCTTGTATTTGTTCTTTAGTCTTTTCAATAGATTCTTCCACAATAGGCATAGTGTTACCAACTGCTCTGTTGTATTCCTCAACCTCTGTTCTATGGTCTTCTTGTGCGTCTTTTGCAGATAGAAATGAAATTGTTGTTTTCTTTAATATGTCATCAACCTTTTCCTGTGTAAATGTCGTGTTGTCTGCTGTTCTGTTGTAACTTGTTAAAAAGTCTTCTGCATTTTTTGTTTGAACTCCGTAAAAACCTTTTGCCTTTGCAGATTCCTCGTATGCTTTTTTCTCTTCTTCCGTAATATCAATACTGTCTGTTATAAAGCCAACTAATGCTGTTGTAATCTCAATAACTTTTTCAAGAGTAGGTGCAACTTTTTCCATAATAACTAAACCAAGTTCAGCAAAACTAGATTTCATAATATCTATTTTCGCCGCTAGTGACCCCATTTGGTTTTCAGCAACTTCCTCAGTAGCACCACCACTATCACGTAACGCTGCCTCATATTCTCTAATTTGTTCAGTAGAGCCTGATAATATTTTTATTGCGTCAGCTACACCACGATTTAAACCTAGCTGGTCTAAAGTCGCTGCTTTCATTTCATCAGACATTGGTCCAAGAACAGCGTCAAGTTGTTCAACTACGTCTGCAACATTTTTCATATTGCCCTGACTATCAAACATTTCTAAACCAAGTTTTTTAAATTCATCACTATTTTTTGCAGTAGCTCTTGGTATATCTCTTAATACTTGGTTTAACTTTTCACCAGCTTCTGCACCTTTCACACCTCTATCTGCAAACGCTGCTAAAACTGCAACACCCTCTTCAATATCTTTATTAACAACCTTTAACGCTGCGCCTGACTTAGTTGTAAGAGCTTCAGAGAACTGTTGAACAGAAGCGTTAGCCAATTGGTTAGCTTTTACCAATACATCAGTAACACGAGTAAGATTAGTTAAGTTAGCTTCAGCGTCTTTAACTGTAAGACCTAAAGCAGATTGGGCGTCAGTTGCTAAGTCAGTAGCAGTAGCCATATCGAACATACCAGCTTGAGCAAACTTAGTAACCTGCGGTAAAGCTGCGACAGACTGTTCAGCGTCTAAACCAGCAGAAGCCAAAAAGAAAAACGAGTCCGCAGCGTCTTTGTTAGAAACCCTAAATTGTAAAGCTACTTCTCTCGCAGCTCTTGACATAGCTTCCTGTTGCTCAACAGTCGTTTTCATAATCGCTAAGGACTGTGTCATAGCGTCATCAAAGTTTACAAACTCAGTAAACGCTTTTCTTAAACCTTGAGCAAGAGCAACACCAACTGCAATCGCTGCCCCTTTTGCAAATTTGGACATACCCTGTATTTTGGAATTAAGTTTACCAATTTGCCCCTTAGCAGTTTCAACTCCTTTGGTGACAATCCTTATTGCAATATCTGCGTTTCTACCCACGTAACTTCTTTCTTTCCGCTTCAGCCATAGCTATTTGCTTATTTCTTTCCTCGTTTTCTAAAGTATATAACACAATCCACTGGTTGTATTCTTTTAAGGGCATTTTACTACGTAACTCAGTAACAGTCATACCAAGTTCTTTTGCAAGTTTAAATTGAAATCTTAAGTCAGAGTTATTCTGGAAATTCGTCTGCCGTAGCAGAGCCTCCTAATCCGTTAAGTTCATTTATTGAAGCAAAAATTAAATCAACAACGTTAGCGTCTTTTTCATAAAGATTATCAATATCCTCAAGTTCTAACTTTGGCTCAACTACACAATGCAACAAAAGTTGCTTTTGGTAATCAAAGGCAGACATCTCTTCTTTATCGAGCATTTCACCCAACTCTATTTGCATAGCTTTAGTAATGCCCTGAATAACAATAGATACGCCCCATTGTTTTATTTTTAATTCTTGTGTCGGTACGTCAGGTAACGACTTTATATCATCAGTAGTAAGTCTTTTCATATTTACCTCCTAACTATCTACTTAGTGTGTTCCACGTGTGACTGCACCGCTAACTTGTAAATCTGCTGAGTATCCAACAACATCACCAACAGGGCTTGAAATAGAATAGTTTGTTAGGATTGCTTCGCCAGTGTATTTTACCTTACCGCTTCCAGTACCCTCAGGGGAATACTCGTAAGATAAAGTTGCACTCTGACCTACAACTGCGCCAAAAATAGCGTCAGCAGTTGCGTCCCATAAACCAGTCAAGCCAATAGTTGCATCTTTTAATCCAACTATGTATGTCTTGTTGCTTGCACCTAAAGTAGATGTTTCTGCAACGTCTGCTGTTTCTGGAAAATCAACATTGTTAACGTAAGTAGAAATATCAGTTAATGAACCTGAAGCGTTATCAAGTTTAAATACTGAACTTTTTCCGTGTACAAATGCCATATTTTTTCTCCTTAATTATTTCTTCCAAAACCTACAATAGCATTTATTGTCGGTGTTGAACTACCACCAATAGTGTTATGCACTCTGATGTATCTATTTATCGTTGTTCCCTCAGCAACAAATTTGACTTCAGAAGTCGCAGCCGTTACTTGAGTGAAAGTTATTAAATCAGCATAGGTGACATTATCAGCACTATGTTGAATTTTTATATCGCCAGTAGGACTTGTCCCACTAACACTTGTAACAATAACAAAAGCTCCAAAACCATTTGAGGTTGAAGCTGAGTTATCATCTGCACTACCCTGCGCACCTGTTGTTGTAAACGCTGAAGCTACTAAAACTTTTCCGTTCCACATACCCTCATCAGATTGCACGTCAACAGAAGTAGCAACAATGTCTCCAACAGGACTTGATACTGCATAGTTGTTAATATTCCCTTTCATAAATGTAGCGCTATCGCCTGTATCTAATCCGTCAATACCAACAACTAAATCCAAATCCGCACCGCCAAGCAATGGTTGTAAGGTTGCGTCTGCGGTTGCGTCAAAAAAACCAGCAAGAGAAATTGTTCCGTCTTTTTCACCAGCTATATATGTTTTATTTGAGTTACCAAAAGTAGTGGACTCTGCAATATCTGCTGTTCTATTTGCGTCAGCAGAATTAAAGTACGTACTAAAATTTGATGAGTTAACAAATACCTTTGTATCTTTTCCGTGTTTAAAACCCATTATCTTTTGCCTCTACGTCTGCGTCCACCACTACGTTTAGGTTTTTTTCCGCCTCCGTATCCGTATCCTCTACCCATTATTCTTCCTCTTCTTTCAAAATTCCTTTAGCTTCAATGCTATCTGCTTTTACTATAATAGATTGTTCCAACATCCATTTCTTGCTTTTCTTAGGAATATCACTATCCAAAACTGTATCGCCAATTGCAATAGTTTTGTCCTTAGTCATAAACCCTACTCTTGCTATATACATTACGCTATCACCTCAACTGTAAATTCTACTCCAAGATAATCAATATTGTTTATTGAATAAACTCCGTAATTATCTGCTTCTACCACTCTAACAGATGAAGCAACACCGCCCAACGTTATATCGGATTCTATTTGTGCTTTTACAGAACTGCTTCCAGATGACGCTAAAAAGCCGTCTAATGTTTCTTGGCTGTCTTGTGCGTCAACTCTACTTACATACAAAAATACGGGTATCTCATAGCGGTCAGCCCCTCTTGCTTCTGTTAAATCGTAGTTAACATTATCAACCACACCCACAACTGCTGTTGGTGGCTCAATACTATCTGGTATAAAACCAAAAACAGTAAGAGCAGATATATTTGCAAGATTAGTTTTAATCCCGTTTCTTATACTTGTTAAACTAGCCAACTGGTTTCCTACCTTTTTTATATTGACGTTCAATATCTTTATGAGCCACTGCTAACAATAAACGTCTTTGTTGTCTTGAGTTATTATAACCCATTTTTAAAAAGGGTACTATTGGCGTACCTTTCTTAGCAATAGCTCTTGCAACTAAATATGGATTTAAACCTTTTCTTTGCGACCAACCCTCAAGAGCTTTTACGGGTGGGAAGTGTGGCTTAGTTCTGTCAAATGGTTTTCTTTGCCTGAAATTTTCGTGCATATATCCGTGAACAAAAGAACTATACGGGGCAGTAGACTCAACCTTAACACCAGCTGGAATACGACCACGAGTACCAAGAGAGATTGCACGAATACCCTGTTGAAGTTTCTTTGTGTCTTTAGGGGCTTCTTTTTTTGCCTGTTTTTCTACAACCTTACCCGTAGCATTGTAGTAAGTTCTTAAAGGTTTAAGGGTTAGATTTCTAAGGTCTAATCTTTTACGAAGTTGATTTGCACCTATTAAACGAAAACTTGTTTCTTGACTACTCACAATTTTCTTTTGGAGTAACCCTTAATTAATTTTAATGCGTCAGGGTCAAACTTGTTAAAGAGTTCAGCAGTACCCGTTTCAGGATTACCATATACAGAAAAAGGACTGTCTTTTCTTTTAAACAATCTGCTAGCTTGTAAAAAAGTTGCTTGTTTTATTGCGTCAGGTACAGAACTAAAACCAAAACGTGCAGTTACTTTTATGTTGTTAAATATATCGGGGTCAAACCTTTCGCTAGAACGATTATCTAAAATTTTAATGTGTGTATATGGTTGGTTTTGGTCTAAAGCATTACTTACATTGACGGGCAGTAATGCAAAGTCTGTATCTTTTGTAAGTGTCTTATCGTGTGTTCCGTCATCAGTTGTATCTAGCTTAACAACCAAACCACTAGCAGTAGATATATCATCAACCTCTTGAATAAAGAAGTTGTTAGGTGTATAAAAATTATCTTGACTATCAGTCTGATAAAATATTCTACCTGTATATTGGTCTATTTGACGGCTTGCGCCCTCAATAGCATTTTCTAAATTGTCATCTTGTCCGCTACCGCTCAACCCTAAATATGTTTTAAGTTCGGCTAAAGTGCAGTAGCCATTAACGATAGCCATAGGTTTTACTTACCTTTGTTTTCAGCAGGGGCTTTTGCTTTTTTACCAATACCCCACTCTTTTGCAGTTAGGTCAGATACTTCCTGTCCAGCTGCGCCAAGTAGTTTACCTTTACGCCAACCTTTAGGCATTTCGCCTGCTGGGGCTTCAGCAATCTTACCCTCTTCATTTATCCATACATCTTTTTTTAATTTCATAATTTTCTTTCCTGACTGCAACTCGCCCTGCCCGTTAAAGCTAGAGCGAGTTACTAAAGTCATATCCGTTCTAAGTTTCCTTAGAAGTTTGTAATTTTTGCGAAAGCTGTTGCTCTATAAATAGGAAGTCCCATACGAACTGTTGCTTTCATAACTACTATATCTTTCACAAAGTTTTCATCGTGAGAATCAGACATAGCTACTTCCATACCTTGTCTTGCGACTATATGAATAGCTTGTCCACCACCGAACACACCAACCAAGCAAGTGCCTGCAGATAATTCAGTTGTTGGTACAACAGGAAGTCCCCATAGTGTTGGGGATACTGCGTTACCAAAGCCACCAGCTCCAACGAAAAGTGGATTCAATGAACCACTTGTTGTTACTGCGTTAACTTCTGTTACAACTTGATACCAGTCAGACGGGTGCATAAGTATTGCGTCAGGTTGCATAAATGCGTCTTTTTGGATTTCAGTAATCGCTTCAAAGACTTGACCAATTCTCTTTAAGTTTCCTGAGAAACTTGAGAAGTCAAAAGCATTAATGCCTGATTTATTCAAAATACCTGTGAGATTTGAACCTGAACCTGAGCCACCAATAATTTGGTCAGATACAGTTTGATTAACCATAAATCTCAATCGAGAATCAATATAGCCCTGCGCTGCTGAAACGTCAGCTAAGAGTTCTTCAGTCATTGGAATAAATGCACCAATCTTTCTGATTTCCTCTGTTCTTTCAGTGAAAGCTAAAGCGTTTTCACCAAGTGCTGAACCTTCTGCGGTTGGAGCTGCGTTGTTAGTATATGTTGTTTCCTCAAGATACTTGTACTGATATTGGTCAGTTGCAATTGTATCTATCAATGCTGGAATTACAAATGGGTCTAACTGTGCAGATTCTTGAATTCTTGGACTTCTAACCACGCTAGGTGGGAAGTTAGATTCGGTTACAGTAGTTTTCATTTCTACTCTAGGGTCGTACTTGAGTTCAGATTTGATATTCTTTTGCCCTGTTTCCTTATAAGTTTTATAAGCGTCAGACTCTAAGAACAATTGACCAAGAGTTTTATATTGCTCAGGTGCTTCAGCTTTTGGATTATGTATTGCTTTTGGCTCAACAATCTTTCCAGCTTCTATACCAGCTTCAATATCTTTTCTCTCGTTTTCAATTTGTGTAGCGTCTTTGATTTCATTAACCAATTCAGCCATACGTTCGTTTCTTTTAGCCCACTCTTCTTTCTTTTCAGAATCAAAGCCAGTGCTATCAACATCTTTAAATTGACTTAAAGTGTTTTCTCTTAACTCTTGTAGTTCCTTTTTGAGTTCCATTAATTTACTCATAATCTCCTACAATTCTGGGTCTAATGTTTCCATTAAAACCCGTTCCGTTTCTAATAACAATTCGGTATCATCTTCCAAAGTTTCAACCTCAGACTCTTCAGGCGCTGCTACTGAAAGCAATGTATCAATATCCTGATGTGCTTCCTGTAATGCGTCTTGCAAATCTGTGATTAGCTCAGTAGATTCCTCCGACAATGTTTTATCTTTACTTAGGCGTAGGGCAGTAAGCTCCCTAGCTCTTTTAACTAATGAAGTCAACGTAGTAAGTACGTCCTCAACTTCCTCGCTAAACTTTTTTCCTTTTGGTTTATCTTGTTTAACAGCCATAGTGTAAGTGTTTTGATTAGCGCCAACAAGAACGGGGGAAACTTCCCAAACTTTAACATCACTTAGATAACGTACTTCAATCTCTGTATCATTATCTTTTTTAAACATACCTTTTTCGGATTCAAGAACTTCATAGCCAAAAGACCATTGTTGCAAATCACCCATAGCTTTTACAGTATGGTATGCGTCTTTACCCTCTTGAGTATCCATTATGAATTGACCTTTGAAGACTGCTTTTTCCCCGTCATCAACAATATCGCCTCTACCAATTACACGTTTCCAATCGTGCGCCCAAACCATAGCAACACCTTTATCACCATAGCCCGACTTTATTGAATTAGGCAGAACGACATCGCCGTCAGAATCAACCTCATTAAAATTTGAAAAGACTGCTTCGACTTTTCCCTCAATCTCGTCAACGGCTTTCACGCTGACTGTTTTAAATAATTTATCCATATATCCTTACACTTTCTTTTCGTGGTATATAACAGTACACCTACAATTACATATTAGACCAGCTGGCGCTCCGTTGCTACTATCTCCGGGGTATTTCATTGAGTAGCCCGATACATTAAAGTTTTCATTTTCCCCTACTTCTTGCTTATCAACTGCAATATGTGCGTCACGAACTCTTCCGTCCCTTTGCGTTATCCACTCTTTTGTAACTTGTATACCAAGATTTTTAATACCAAGAGCTTGTCCCTCTTGAGATAAAGCTAAACCCTCTGTTCTTGCAATAAGTAAAGCCCTATCTAAATTCTTTTTACCTAATGCTTTTTTTATACCATTAGCTATATATTGTTCACGCTTTTTACCTGTTAAACCTTTTAACGTTGCTTCATCAAAACTTTTACGTAATGCAGTGTTAAGATTTTTTTTCATAGTATTAGACATCTCAGGTGCAAACTCATTTAACCTATTAGCTACAAACTTTTGCGCTTCACGATTATATGAAGTTCTTTCAATAGGAATAGAAGCACCACCTCTACGTCTAGGGTGAAAACCCTGTGTAATTATTTCTTGACGTGGTTTCCTACGCCTACCTCTACGTATAGCTTCTTGTTCTTGCACAGAAAAAGTTGAGTTTTCTTTTACTTCTTCCGGTAAAAAGTTAGTTATCAAAGAATATGTAAAATCCAAAACCATAGAAAAATAAATTGGCTCTAATGTGCTATACCATTTTTCATCAACTTGCCTATCAAGAGCAGACCCAATAATAGCTTCAAGCCCGTCAGTTTCAGCACCAACTTCCGCAACAAGTTTATTAATAAGATTTACTTGACCCCTTAATAATTTATAGTA
>TARA_R100001460_G_scaffold35876_2_pt1 | contig 11128 bp, 12 predicted proteins | sample TARA_R100001460 | Tara Oceans TARA_R100001460 (sample SAMEA2622190) | marine metagenome | biome: marine biome (ENVO:00000447); feature: surface water layer (ENVO:00002042); material: "saline water (ENVO:00002010), including plankton (ENVO:xxxxxxxx)" | depth 5 m | reverse complement strand
GGATTCCTCAACTTTATTACTTAGATGTTTATCTGAGTATGATAACGTAACTGCTTTATCTTTTGATTATGGTCAAAAACATAGAGTAGAATTAGAAAGGGCTCAATCATTAATTAACTATGTTAATGAAAATGGGCAAAATGTAAATTACCAAGTTATTAAATTAGATGGTTTAGTTAATTTATTAGAATCAAATTTAGTAGATGGGGGTGATGATGTACCTGAAGGACATTATGAAGAAGAAAATATGGTTGCAACTGTAGTACCTAATAGAAATAAAATATTTGCTTCTATTACCCAAGCAGTAGCATTATCTATAGCAAATAAAACAGAAGAATCTTGTGATATTGCTTTAGGTATTCATGCTGGCGACCACGCAATTTATCCTGATTGTAGACAAGAATTTAGAGATGCTGATGATGCAGCATTTAGAGTTGGTAATTGGAACTCAGAAACTGTGGGTTACTTTACACCGTATTTAGAAACAGATAAATTTGGAATACTACAAGATGGACAAATCCTTGTTAAGAACCTTGGAATTGATTTTAATGAAGTATATAGACGTACTAATACTTCTTATAAACCTTTCCCTAGCGGTAATAGCGATTATAAATCAGCGAGTTCAGTGGAAAGGATTGAAGCATTCATTAAATTGGGTGTCAGTGACCCTGTACAATATGAGGACGAAACTGGGCCGGTAGATTATGAAGTTGCGAGAAAACATGTTGAAAAGTTATTAGCAGAATATTCGGAATAATAATATTTATGGGTTATAAAATTAGAAAGTAAAAAAATGCCAAAAATAAGTAAAGAAACAGGTAACCCACAAGTTAATACAGCTCGTGATAGTTTTAATAATAATGTACAAAAATTAAGTTTATTAGGGAAAACTAAAAAGGTGCAATGGGGTGATATGAGAAGATATCGCACCATTTAAAAATTGCGGGGTGGAGCAGAAGGTAGCTCGCTGGGCTCATAACCCAGAGGTCAGAGGTTCGAATCCTCTCCCCGCCACTATTTTATGGAAACAATAAATTTATTTCCCCAAATTTTAAAATCATTTAAGTATTCTAATAATACTAATTTTCTTTTAGAAGAAATAAATAAAATTAAAGCTTTATATCCAAATAAAGCTCCTTCTTTATTTAAAGATGCAATTTATACTTCTCCAAATTTTCTTTTTCAAAGTTATAAAAATTTTAAATTTTTAGAAAATGATATAAAATCATTAGTTTTAAAAAATTATAATAAAAATTGTAAAATTACTGATTCTTGGATTAATATATATTATAAACATGGGTATAATGATTTCCATAACCATTTTAAAAATGATCTAGCAGGGGTATTATATTTAAAGGTTCCAAAATCTCATCCTGGGATTAATTTTCATAATAAACATAACCCTATTCAAATATTTAATTATAAACCTCCCTCTAATACAATAATCTTCTTTGATGGTGATCAATATCACAGTTCTTTTCCTAACCCTGAAAATACTGAAAAAATAATTATAGCGTTTAATATATCTTTTAAAGATTAATATATTTAAACAAAAAGTTTACAATATTTATAGATATAAATTTATATATTAGATGGCTACATTAACCAATAGGACTATAAGATCGACTTACGATCAACTTTTACAACTAGAAGATAATTTAATTCAAGACGGTTTTGGAACTCATTCTTTAAGTGGTTCCTATAATCTTACTGGAAGTCAATTTATATCTGGTAATCTTCATATTAATGGTACAGCTTCTATTGATTATTTAGTTTCTTCTTATGAATCATCATCTATTATTTTTAGTTCAGGTTCAACAAAATTCGGAGATGACACTTCAGATACCCATGAATTTACGGGAAGTGTTCTAATAAGTGGTTCCGCTTTTAGTACAAATTGGAGTGGATCCTTTACTGGTTCATTTATTGGTTTAGCAGATTCTTCATCTAATGCGACAAGAGCAGTTACTGCTTCACAAGCTGATAGAGCTACAACATCTTCCCTTGCTAATAAGGCCTCTAATCTACAAATAGTTGGAGAAGATTCAAGTGCAGCCACTCATTATGTTCTTTTTGGCCCTAACTCATCAGGAGAATCTGATGTTAATGCAGATGGTAATTTAAATTATGTACCCAATACTGAAACTTTAACAGTTACTAAAGTAATAGGTAATTTAGAAGGAACAGCATCAAATGCTGATACAGCATCTGTATTATTAGGTTCTGTAATTTCGGCTTCTCATTGTGAGACCGCTTCACTAGCAATTTCAACATCAGTAGTTAATGTTACTTCAACTTCATTTGCAAACAGTGGTGATGGTCCATTTACTGGTTCATTTTCATCCAGTTTACCTTCATTATTATCCGGTTCATTTACAGGTTCCTTTACTGGCTCATTAGTTGGTAATACATCAGTTAGTAACATACTACAAACTGGTACTACTCAAACAACGGGATCTAATACTATTTCTGGGTCATTAACAATAACAGGAAGTTCAACTTTAGCAGTAAGAATAACTGGTAGTACAGCTTTAACAGGAAGTCTATTACAAAGTGGCAGTATTGTATCAACTGGAAGTTTATTACAAAAAGGTAGTACACAAATTTCAGGTTCTACTCTTTTATCAGGTTCATTACTTTTAACAGGTAGTAGTACCCTGGCATTAAGAGTTAGCGGTAGTACAGCTTTAACGGGTAGCTTACTACATAGTGGTAGTACAGCCCTAACGGGGAGTTTATTACAAAGTGGTAGTATTGCATTAACTGGAAGTTTATTACAGATTGGTACTACACAAACTACTGGATCTAATATTATATCTGGATCATTATTAATAACAGGTAGTTCTGCAATAGGACTTAGAATGTCTGGAAGTACGGCATTAACGGGTAGTGTTTTCCAAACAGGATCACTTAATGTAACTGGTAGTACTAATTTATCTGGATCTTTAGTAATAGTAGGAAATATTAATACGGGACAGGGTGTTACAGAAGTATATTTACAAAACCAAAATTTAAGAACAGCTGATTCAGTACAATTTAATGGACTAGGAGTTGGAACAGCACCATCAGGAGTAGCAGGAGCTATTTTAGCTACTAATGATGTTGTAGCATTTGCTTCTTCAGATGAAAGATTAAAGGAAAATCTAGAACCAATTGGAAGTGCTACAGAAAAAATAGGACAATTAACTGGTTATACATTTGATTGGATTCCAATGGAAGGAATTCATGTACATTCAGGACATGATGTTGGAATTATTGCTCAAGAAGTAGAAAAGGTACTTCCTGAAGTTGTAGAAACAAGAAAAAATGGTTATAAAGCTGTTAAATATGAAAAACTTACAGCATTACTTATACAAGCCCTTAACGAACAACAAAAAGAAATTGATAACCTTAAAAGTAAGGTTGGATCGTTAGAAAATCGTTTGTAAATTACCTTTAATGAGTTATAATATTTTAGGAATTAACAGCAGTCATAATGGCTCAGTTTGTGTTTTATGTGATGGGGAAATTGATTTTTTTGTAGAAGAAGAAAGATTTTCTAGAAATAAACATGAAGATACACCTGTAGAAATTTTAAAATATGTTGCTTCTAAATATAAAATTGATGAAATTGCTATTGGTGGTTTAGAAATTCTTTTTGAAGCAAATGCTTCAAAAATTTATCAAAATTATTTAAAACTTTTATTCAAAAATACTCCACTTACTAATTTATTAGGATCCCATCATCTTTGCCATGCTTTTTCTAGCTTTAGCAGTTCAGGTTTTAATAAAGCTTTATGTGTAGTTATAGATGGGTCTGGAAGTTTATTATATAGAAAAGAGGATGAAAAATTAATAGGAGTAGAAACTGAAAGTATTTTTACTTTTAAATATCCTACAAATATAAGCACTATATATAAATCTTATAAAACTTTTAATCCTAATGATGATAAAAGTACAGATAGTAAATTAATGAATTTTAATATTACTTTAGGAAAATTATATGAAAGTATTACTACTAAATTATTTGGACATTGGGTGTATGCCGGTAAGACTATGGGTTTATCTTCTTATGGAAAATATGACAAAAATATTCCTTCATTAATAATAAACCAAAGAGCTAATCCTAAATTTTTAGCAGGAAAAACTACAACTAATATTAAAATGGATCTTAATGATGTTGAAGGTACCATAAATACAAAGTATGATTATTTATTTAAAGAAGAATTAAAGTCTAATATATGTTATCATTTACAAAATGAGATACAAGAAGTTGTAGGAGATATAATAGAAAAATATGTAAAAAAAACAGGATTAAAAAAAGTTTGTGGCTCCGGAGGTTATTTTTTAAACTGTGTATCAAACTATTATTTAAAAAAAAGATTTCCTGATATAGATTTTTATTTTGACCCAATATCAAATGATGCAGGTATAGCATTAGGTGCTGCTAAATTATTGTGGCATATGAGAAAAAATGATACAACCATAAGACCTCAAAAAACATTATATAATGGGCCAAAATATACTAATAAAGAAATTTATAAAAAAATTCAAGAATATTTGGATTAGTTATATAGTTATATTATATTGGGACTAATATTAGTCCAAGTGACAGTAAAACCACTATAAAAAATTAACATATGCTTAAAAGAATAGACGATTATTCTAAACGTCTCCCAGTATTAGAATTATACACAGCAGTACAATCGGAGGGATCCAGACAAGGATATCCTACTATTGTAGTTAGAACAACAGGCTGTACACACAGATGTTATTTTGGAGAAGGTGGATGGTGTGATAGCTGGTATACATCAATACATCCTGAAAAAGGAAAATATAATTTTCAAGATATTATTGATATGTACGATAAACATCCCCATATAAAGGAGATGATGTTAACAGGAGGATCACCAACAATGCATCCTGCTTTAGTAAATGAATTAACACACCTAGCAAATGAAAGAAATATTTTCATTACCATCGAAACTGAGGGATCTCATTTCCTTCCCACTGACTTTCCTATTGGTCTCCTTAGTATTAGCCCTAAATTCAGTAATTCAGTTCCTACTCTCGGTGCTACAACTCCTCAAGGACATACTGTGGAGCAGAAGATGATTGATAGACATAACAAGTATAGATTAAATAAAGAAGCTATAAAAAAGTCTATTGAATATCATAATGATTACCATATTAAACCTGTATTAGATAAAGATTTAACTATGGTAGGTGAAGTAGAAGAATTCATTAAAGAACTAGACATTCCAGATCATAAAATTTGGGCAATGCCAGCAGGTGATGATAGGGAATCATTATTTGAAAGTTATGGTCCTGTAATGAACTTTGTAAGGGATAGAGGTTGGAGATATACCGGTAGATCCCATATAATGGCCTTTGATACAGAAAGAGAGGTTTAAATGGATAAGGAAGAAGCACTCCAAATTTTAGAAGAAATAAAAGAAAATGTAAATGTCTGCTGTGCCGTTACTATGGAACCAGAAGATGTATTAGAATTAATAGATAAATTAGAAAGTTATATAAATGAACAATAGAAAACAACAACACACAGATTTAGAATCTGTACCAGTAGGTTACGCAAATGGTGTAGCACCTGGATTTCCTTTAACAGATAAGGAAAAACAAAAAATGATAGATCGTGCTGCAAAAGCATATGGTAAATTCTTAACTGAATTAAAATGTGATTGGGAAAATGATCCTAATTCGGCTGATACACCAAGACGTGTAGCTAAAGCCTATGTAAATGATTTATGGGAAGGTAGATATACTGCTATGAGTGAAGTAACATCTTTCCCAAGTGATGGTTATGATGGTATAGTAATAGAAAGAAATATACCAATTACATCAATGTGTTCTCACCACCACCAAACTATAAAAGGTTTAGTACATATAGGTTATATCGCAGATGAAGATGGTAGAGTAGTTGGATTATCTAAATTAAATAGGATAGTAGAATTATTTGGTAGAAGAGGAGCAATACAAGAACAATTAACATCAGCGATTCACAATGCTGTAAACACTATTTGTACGAATAATAAAGGTGTTATTGTTACAGTAGTAGCTACACATAATTGTGTTAGTTGTAGAGGAGTAAAACATCATGGAGCTTCAATGGTTACAACAAAAGCATCTGGTGTATTTATGCAAAATGAAAACTTAGCTAGAAAGGAGTTTTTTGATTCAATTAAAGTTAATAATGGAAATCATCCTGTATAATGGTAATAGAATTAAATGATAAAGCATTCCTATCATGGGATGACATAGAAAAACAAGTTGATAAACTTGTAGAACAAATAAATAAAATGGATAAAAAACCATTTTACATTTATGGTGTGCCTCGTGGAGGAGCCATTCCAGCTGTATGGTTATCTCATAAAACTGGTATAAAATATCAACAAATTAATTCATCCCAAATATCAAAATCAGCAGATTTATCTCATGTATTGATAGTAGATGATATTTGTGATTCAGGAGAAACAATACAAAAACTTAAAGAAGATTTCCCTAAGTGTTTAACTGCAACTTTATATCATAAAGAATCAGCAATTGATAAACCAGATATTTATGGAGAAATATCCACGTATAATTGGTTATATTTTCCTTGGGAAAACCAACAATCCTCAGAAGTAAGAGATAACACATATGGGTTATAATATTCTAGGAGTTACTCCTGGTCATAATGGTTCTATAGCTTTAGTTTCAAACGGAAAATTAGTTTTTTATTTAGAAGAAGAAAGATTATCTAAGGTAAAAAAAGATGCTAATCCATTAAAGACACTTTATTTTTCATTACAAAAATATAAGATAGATGAAGTAGTATTATGTGGTGCCGGACGTCAATCACCAAACTTAGTCCGTAAAGGAGAGGATTTATATTATTCTATATCTAGAAAATTTTATCCTAAAGTAAAATTCACTAGTTATGAAGATCATCATCATCTAACACATGCAGCTTCTTCATTTTATACTTCTGGTTTTCAAAAATCTTTAGGAGTAGTAATTGATGCCCAAGGATCCAATTTTAATTATAAAGGAGAAAAAATATTTGAAAATGATTCTTTATTTTATTGTGAATATCCTAATAATATTAATCCAATCCATAAAATATATCTTTCTGATTCTATTAGTCATTCAACTAAACAAGAAAAAATTACACCCTTTTTTTCAACAGCAAAGGTTTATGAAGCAGTAAGTGAATATTTAAATTTTCATGAAGAAGAGGGTAAAACTATGGGTTTATCTTCTTATGGTAAGTCTAATTCTTTTATTTTAGATTTTTTAAAGGATGGAATAATAAACCCTAAATATTATACACATGAAAAAACTTATGGTTCTATATACCCAAAAATGAAGTTCCCTAAAAATATCCCTCCTAAAGATATAGCATGGGAAATTCAAAATAAATCCCAACAAATAGTAGGTGATTATATAGAAAAAGGAATTAAAGAAACAGGATTAAAACAAGTTTGTTGCGCTGGAGGTTATTTTTTAAACTGTGTATCAAACTATTATTTAAAAAAAAGATTTCCTGATATAGATTTCTATTTTGATCCAATATCCCATGATGGTGGAACCTCAATTGGAGCAGCTTTATATAGATGGTACAACCACTCTCAGGATAAGAGTATAAGACCTAGAAAAAATTTGTATAATGGTTTTAAATATTCTAAAAAAGAATTAAAAAAAATAATTAAAAAATATTTATAATTATGAAAGACTTTAATTCAAAAGATAAATCTAAAGGGTTAGGAGATACAATAGCAAAAATTACTAATGCTACTGGTTTAGATAAAATAGCCGATGCTGTAGCTAAAGCAGCAGGCGCCGAAGATTGTGGTTGTAATAAAAGGAGAAAAACATTAAATGAACTTTTTCCTTACACTAAAAAAACAGAAATTAAAAAACCACATATTAATACTAAACCTTTAGATAAAATTACTGGAAAATATGAGGTTATTCAAAAAATTCATTGTACCTTACCAGAATTAGGAAGGATAACTTTTAATAAAGGTTCTGTTTTATTAATAGATAAAAAACACCCTTTATATAAAGATATTTCTTTTTACTATAAAAAAAATATTATTAAAAAAATATAAATGGCATATAATATTCTAGGAATTAATCCTGGCCATAATGGTTCTGCCGCCGTAATTTCAGATGGTAAGTTAGTTTATTATTTAGAAGAAGAAAGATTAACAAAAGAAAAAAGAGATGGAAATCCTTTTAAAACTATAATCGATATTTGTTCTAAGTTTTCTATTAACGAACTAATAATAGGGGGAACAAACACCCCAGCTGAAAGGTCAACTTTATCTTATACTAAAGAAAATCCCTATTTTTCTCTTGTAAGAAAATTAAATTTAGGAATAGAAGACTATACAAATTTATCCAGCAGCCACCATTTATTGCATGCTTTTAGTAGCTTACATAATTCCCCATTTCAATCTGCTGCTGTTATAGTAGTAGATGGATGTGGGTCTTGGCTACACTATAATGATATTGCTCCTTTTTCTTCACTTGCAATAGAAGAAGGTAAAAATAATAATGTTCATGAAGCTGAAAGTATATATGAGATAAATACAAATAAATTTCCAATTGAAGAGGGGATAGAAAAACATTATGTTAATTATATTAGTAATAATATTAATGTTGAAACTAAATTTATTAATAGAAATCCTGGAATAGTTAAAGTATATGAAGGTATAACCGATTATTTAGGTTTTCATCCTTTAGATGCAGGAAAAGTAATGGGTTTATCTTCTTATGGTAAGTCAAATCCAAACATTCCTCCTTTATTTGTAAATCATAAAGGTAATTTAGATATATTTAAACCATCATACCCAGCAAAATGTGAATTATTAACTAACAACACCCCAGTACTACATGGTAATCAAAAAACCAAAGACTTTCATCATGATAAATCAAAACTTAATATGGTTTATGCTGATTTAGCTTATGAAGTACAAACCCAAACAGAAAAAGAAATACATCACTTAATTGAAAAAGCTATAAATTTAACAGGTAATAATAATATTTGTATTACTGGAGGGTATGGGTTAAATTGTGTAGCTAATTATAACATGAAAAAAAAATTCCCTAAGATAAACTTTTTTCATGATCCTGTATCTTTTGATGGGGGAATATCAATAGGTGCAGCATACTTAGGATGGTTAATAAAAAAAGAGAAAAACGATAAATCAAAATCATTTTCACTTTATTTAGGCCCTAAATATTCTTTAAAAAAATATAAAAAACAAATTAAAAATTATTCAAAAATGTTTAACACTTATAAAGTAAATTATAAAGATGTAGCTAAAATAATTTCAGAAAGAAATATAGTTACAATATTCCAAGGCAGATCAGAGGCTGGTCCTCGTGCTTTAGGAAATAGGTCCATTTTATACGATCCAACAGACCCTAATGGTAAGGATTTTGTAAATAAAGTTAAAAAAAGAGAATGGTTTAGACCATTTGCTGGTACTGTTTTATTAGAAAAAGCTAATGAATATTTTGATATGGCTGGTTTAAAAGAATCTCCGTTTATGATGTATGCAATGGATGTTTGGCCTGATAAACAAGATAAAATTCCTTGTATTACCCACGTAGATGGTACTTGTAGAATCCAAACATTAACCGAAGAACAAAATCCACATTATTATAAATTAATTCAAGAATTTGAAAAAATAACAGGTGTACCTATTTTATTTAATACTTCATTTAATTTAGCAGGTGATCCACTTGTAGAGACAATTGAAGATGCATTAGAAACAATGCTTAAAAGTGAAATGAAATATATGTATGTTCCTGAATTAGAAATGCTTTTAGAGAAAAAATAAAATTATGAAAATATTAGGATTTAATCCTTCTCATCATAGCTCTACTTGTATAGTAAATAATGGTGAAATAGAATACTTCATCCAAGAAGAAAGAATAAATAAAATGAAATATGTTTCTTTCCCAATGGAATCTTTTATAGAACTCCTAAAAAACAGAACCCCAGATGTAGTATGTTTCGCTGGTGCTAGTATATCTTTTCCACTTTGTGGCCAATCAGATGACAACCTTTGGCATGTAATAACTGATATTTACTTAAAAGAAAATTATGAATTTTTTGATTTTTCTTTTAGTTATGATCAAAAGAATAAACCTAATGATGGAGGATTCCATCATATTGCACATGCTTCTAGTGCTTTTTACAATTCAGGCTTTAAAGAAGCTTTATGTTTAGTAGCAGATGGATTAGGATCTATTATTTTAAATAGTGGTACTGAAACTGAAACTCTTTTTAAATTTTCATATCCATCTTTTTTTGAAATACTACATAAAAAACTATATATGGACAACTTTCCTAAACATGTATCAGAATCTCTCCCAGATAATATGACAATAACAACAAAAGTAAACCTAAGTAGAGTTTATGAAACTGTAACAATGTGGTTAGGGTTTAGTAGGAATGATGCTGGTAAAACTATGGGTTTATCTTCTTATGGAAAATATAATAAAAATATTCCTAATTTTTTAGATAAAGAAGGAGATGGAGACCCCAATGTAATTATTGTTGACCGTGATAGAAAAGGAGAATATGAAATTGAAAAAGGATATCAGTGTACTTTTATAGATAAAGAAAAGAATCCTTATTTAAAAAACCAAGATGCAACAAAATGGCACCATAATAAATCAAATATAACAGACTTAGAAAAAGACGTAGCTTGGAAAGTTCAAGATGAAACACAAAAAAGAATAGGTGATATAATAGAAAAAGGAATTAAAGAAACAGGATTAAAACAAGTTTGTTGTAGTGGGGGTTATTTTTTAAATTGTGTTGCAAACTATTATCTTGTAAAAAGATTTCCTGATATAGATTTTTATTTTGACCCAATAGCTAATGATGCTGGTACAGCTATGGGAATAGCTCAATTAGTTTATCATCACAAAACTAGAGATACTACTATAAGACCTTTAAAATCTTTATATTTAGGTCCAAAATATCCAAAAGAAGAACTATTAAAAGAAATTAAAAAATATGTGGATAACTAATTTAAAAATATTATATTATCAATATGAAAAAATCAAACGTACCTTTTGTAAATGAAGTAGAAGATTTTAATAATTTAATGTCTAAACCAAATAATTA
>TARA_R100001460_G_scaffold83739_2_pt1 | contig 11157 bp, 3 predicted proteins | sample TARA_R100001460 | Tara Oceans TARA_R100001460 (sample SAMEA2622190) | marine metagenome | biome: marine biome (ENVO:00000447); feature: surface water layer (ENVO:00002042); material: "saline water (ENVO:00002010), including plankton (ENVO:xxxxxxxx)" | depth 5 m | reverse complement strand
CCAACGTTACCTGCCTCTTCAATCACTAAGCGAGTCTGAAGAGAATCACCTTGATTAGTTAAAAATCGTAAGTCACCGCGAGCTTGCCCATTTAGTGCACTTTGAGTTGAAATTATTTGTGCACCGGTATTTCCATCGCTTGAAGTATTTGTAGTGTCTCCTCCTCCAAATGCAATTCTTACGTCATCATTGTAGCCGCCTCCTACAAGATAAAGAGTGGGGCCTGACGCGTTATAAATTGTAAGATCATGCGGAGGATTTGTGGCGCGAATACCAACATTACCATTTTTCTTGAGTACTTGCTGTACTCCATATGAAGGATAAGTAAACTCCCAGCCCTCTTGAGAGTACATTACAAATTTATCGCCCTGAGTACCATGATAGTAGTCAATATGTGCACGAATTGAACTATCGGCGTTTACAAAACGAAGCCCAGAAAAACTATTATTAGGAGTATAGAATCCAAGATAGTTTTCTCCATCGTCTTCAAGAATAATATTATTTCGAGAATCAAAAGTAGTCGCACCACTCGCGCCTGCTTTTACGTGAAGCTTATTTGCTGGAGAAGTAGTGCCGATACCAACGTTGCCAGAAGGAGCTATAACTAGTGAATTTACTTGAGTACCACTTGCGTTTGTTGACCTAAAACCAAATCCGGTGTTATTGCCTACACCATCAAAAAGAAGATCAGTACCTCCGCCTCCAAAGTCAGACATTCCTAACGTAAATGATAAACCTGCGTTGGTCGTTGATCTTGCAATAGTTATTGCAGGAAAGTCACTACCGCTATCGACATGTAATCTTGTACTTGGATTAGTAGTACCGATACCTACGTTGCTTGCTCCAGTAATAACTAAAGGATACCGTCTACTTCCTCCATTTGAGTCTTGAGCAAACCAAATTTGACCATAGTGTGTAGCAGTTCCTCCACTATATTTACTTCCAATAAATGTTGTGTCGCTATTATACCCGTATTCAAGCCAGCCGTACTGTCCGAAAGCATTTGGACGATGAACTCGAATACCTCCAGAACCATCAAAAGATGTGGAGGTTAGGCTTGAGTTATGAACAGCTAGAGGAGCATCTGGAGAAGCAGTGCCGATACCTACGTTGCCCGTAGCTCCATCAATACGAATTCTTTCATACGAACCGTCTGCAACACTTGCTCCTGCTTTTGCATGAAATGTTAGATCGCCATTGTATGAATATGAAATACCCGCACGAACATCACCTGAATTTGGAGATCCGTCATCAATTCTTGCTCCGAATCCAAGCATCGGTCCAAATTGATCTGTTCCAGTTCCAACGTCTGCATCATCGTGGTCTTGACCCCAAAGTGTTACAGCAACTTTACTGAATGTATCTGCAACAGGACCGTTAAAGTCTTTTCTAAATACAGATCCTACAGCGTTTGTTGAGCTAACGTCTAGCGTACCAACTGGAGAAGTAGTGCCGATACCAACTCCAGTACCGTTTTTAATATATAAATCATTACCTGCAGAGCTGTCTGTGCCTGTTGTAAAGCCTATATCTCCTGCAGCTTTACTATAAATTTGCCCTCTTAATGCTGTACCTGCGTTGTTAAAAAATTGAATAAAGGAATAGTCATCGGCAGACCTTGCTCTAAGAGCTATGCCATTAGCACCACTATCAGCAGTAATAGTAAGAGGTTTATTTGGATTAGTATTTCTGATACCAACGTTGCCACTGGAGTCGATACGCATGCGTTCTGTAACTGCTGTAGCAAAACGCATAGAGTCAGTGTTGTGGTCGTAAACTATTTGTCCGCGTCTTGACCCGCCTCCAGTTGTTGTGGTATCACCAAAATAAATGTTGCTAGTTCCATCAGTCGCACTGATAACACTAATACCATTATTGCCGCTAGTTGTACCAACAACTAAATTATTTCCATCACCACTAAAAGATGACGGGGTGGTAGTGCCGATACCAACATTGCCGCTCGAGTCAATACGGAAGCGTTCTGTAGTGCCATCATAGATTTCTAACGCACCGGTACCGCCTACATTAAATTCGAACGTAGAGCCTTCTACATCATCAGCTATTTGTAGCTTACCGTTACCGGATGCTTTGATTATTCCAGTTACATCGACGCCCGCGGAGGTTGTTTCAAATTTTTTGTTACCACCAAAATAAAGCTCAACACTATTTGATTGGTTCATGTTAGCTAAAGTATTTCCAACAGCATCTTGGAAAAGAATATCATTACCACCCTTTATAATCAGATCACCTGTTCCAGTGTCAGTAATTCTACTATTGTTTCCATCATGAAATATTTCAAGATCCTGACTGGTACCAAGTCGCAGTTTTACATTATCAGGAAGGTCGAGATTACTGAGAGTATCGAGAGTTACAATACGATTTCCAACTTCTACTTCAATAGCAGTTCCGTTTGAAGGAGCAGTAGTGAATGTAAGAGTTGTACCACTTACGGAATAGTTAGATTTTGACTGGTACACACCATCTACAAATACACGGGTATTATTTTCATCGCCTGGATTTAGAGAAAGAGTAAATGCAGTAGTTGAACCGTTTCCTGTAAAAGTATTTACTGTTGTTTGACCATCGCTTATCTTTTTCTTATATGCAATAATTTGTAGATAATCGTTTGCATCTACGGTCTCAGAAAGTACGATTGAAGTACCGTTTGTTGCAGTGTAGTCTACAGAAGGGTCAAGAAAAATACCATTAAGAAATACTTGAATTGCATTTGCAGTATACGAGAGAGTTTGACTATTATCATCAGATCCAGTAAATGTTGTCTGCCCTGAAGTAGCAGTAAATTGGTATTCTTCTAAGATTGCATCAGCAGCGGTAGGGCCGCTACCGCTTGCAGTAGAAGTAATGGTTACACTATCACCAGATGCATTTGTTGAAAGAGTAATATTATTTCCTGCAACAAGAGTTAGAGTATCACTTCCTTGATCTGCAACTACATCTGATTGTCCAGATACAGCAATAGTTCCGAAAGAGTTGCCACCCGTTTGGTTAACAAAACTAAAATTACCGCTACCATCTGTTTGTAATACTTGACCATTTGAACCATCACTAATACTTAAATCAGTAAGTGCTGAAGGTATTGAAGTATTTCCTGCAAGTGCAGTAGTTGAACTAGTTCCTAGTTGTAGAGAGTCGGTAATTCCATACCCTGCAAGAGTAGTTGGAGTAGTTCCTAAATCATCAAAATTAAGAGTATCAAACTCAATCGAGTTACCGCCCGAGTTTACTTTTAAAAACTTTCCGGCGGCTCCAGTAAAGTTAGCAGGAGTATCTGAAAGACCAAGAAAAGTAGCAGAGCCACTACTTCCTGTAGACGCAAACGTAATTGAGTCACCTGACGCGTTTGTAGTGATACTCATATTAGTACCGGCTACAAATGTAAGAGTATCAGTTGCTGAATCGGCTACAACACTAGTTTGTCCGGATACAGCAATAGTTTTAAATGCATCAGTTACGGTTCCGGAGGAGCCTCCAATTTCAACAATAGAGTCAGAGCCATCATTTTTCTTAATGAACATTTTACCATCGTAAGTATTGATGGCAACTTCACCTAGCTCTAAATCTGAGGTTGAAGGAGTATTACCAGAAACGGAAGACCGTTTTAGTTTAATTGTTTGCGCCATGTGGCTCCTCCAGTACTATGCGTATTTACGCGAGAGGTATTAAATTTAGAATGTACCGCCGTCTAGAATATTAGACCATTGAGCTGCTCCGCTCGTATTCATAGAAAGAACATAGTCGTGTGCAGTAGCATTACCAGAAGGCTTGACAAGTCGTGTGTAACCTGCATTTGAGGCTGCACCGATAAGTAAATCACCTACGGCAGTTGCGGAAATTCCTTTTATTCGTAAAGCATCACTATTAACTTCTAATGTGATGTTGTCATCATTTACATCAAGTTGATTACCTGTTTTTGATAAAGCATCACCTGCTGTAATTTGACCTGCTCCAGAGAATTGAACAAAAGAAAGCGAAGTACTTCCTACAGTAATACTTCCATCTGTTGTAAGTACAAATCCATTATCAGCGTTTACAGTACCCTCTTCTACAAAAGTAAATAATCCTGATGTAACTTCAGTGCTTGAATCCGCATCTGTTGCTCGAGTCATTGCAGAAGCAGATCCGTTAAATACATAAATACCGTTTTCAGAGGCAGTTGACTGGTCTTTTAACAGAACTCGATCACCACTTGATAGTGTTATACCATCAATCGCTGTACCAGGACCAGAAACTGTTACATTTGCTGTAGAAGCGACTCGTACAGAATCTTTAAAATCAAGTCCAACTTTTACTGCGTCAACGTACTCTTTTGATACAAGAGAGTTTGCTCCAAATCCTGCACGATTTTTGTACCCAGAAGGAACAGTAACAGTTCCTGTGCCATTTGGAGAAAGTACTAAATCACCGTTTGAGTTTGTAGTTGAGATAGTATTTGTATCTACAGATACATTATCAACTGCTAAAGAGTTACCTGCTAAAGTTGTGAAGGTGCCTGCTGCAGGAGTGTTTCCACCAATTGTTGCACCATCAATAGCACCGCCGTCAATATCAGGAGTATTAATGTCTGGAGAAGTCAGAGTTTTATTTGTTAGTGTTTGTGTAGTATCTGTACCTACAAGAGTAGTAGTTGCTGCAGGAAGTGTAATTGTAACATTTCCACTGAATGCAGAGTGTGCTGGCGCTTGCAGTCTGGCATAGTGCGCATTTGAAACTTCACAATAGAAATCAATTCTTGATTGAGTTCCGCCATTCTTTATAGCAATAGCACCTTGTGTAATACTTACACCGCTGCTTGAACCTCCTGGGCCTGTTATAGTTCCAGAGAAGTTTGCAGCTGCCGCTGTAGTTGTGCCTGTAAGAGTTGGAGAAGTCAATGACTTATTTGTCATTGTCTGCGTAGCAGTATTAGATATTAATTCAGTACCTGCTGCAGGAAGAAGAAGAGTATTAGATGCTGAAGCACTGTGTGGAGCAGCTTGCAATGTTTGGAAGTGCGCGTTTGAAGAACTGCAATAGAATCGTATACGAGAGTCGTTTCCGCCACCATTCTTTAAATCAATAGTGCCGTTTTCAATCGTTACTCCACCGTTTCCAGTAGTTCCGTCACCGTCAACTACAAGAGTCTTTCCTGTAGTAATTTTCTCACCAGAGTTTGTCGTAATAAACGACATATAGGTATTAGAGCCTTCTGCGATTGTAAGAGCAGTGGCAGAGTTATCTACAAGAGAGAGTTGAGTAGCTTGAGCACTAAGGTCAACAGTACCTGCATTAATTTTTAAGTTTGCTGCAGGAGCTAGTATAAGATTACCGCTGGAAGTGTCAATTTGATTTGCAGTATCATTAATTTGTATATTACCAGTAAGTAATTTATCAATCTTACTATCTGCATCTACAATAATTGCACTAGAAGCTGTTAAAGTACCTGCTGTATGATCAAGCATATCAACATAAACTTTACCACCAATTGCTACAACTGCATTGTCTGCAGGAGCACCAATAAATAGCTTATCACTATTATCCGAGTACGCTAATTCACCTGCTGTTAGGGAGCTAGGAGCTGCAGTGGTTGTACTGCGTTTGATTTTGATTGTTTGAGCCATTTAAAACTCCAAATTAGCCTTAAAAGGCTCCTGCGTCTAGCGTGTCTGAATCACCTGAAGCGTCACCTACTATTATAGGTACAAACTCAAAAACTCCTGAACTAGTTTCGCGGTATACTTTTATTTGATTATCATCTGTGTCATAAAAAAGGTCTCCCTCTTCTAAGTTTGCAGTTCCATCTGCCGGAGGTGCAGTTCCTCGAAATTGTTGATCTGCAAGCTGCTCTACAGCTCCTTGTAAATTTGTTGCAGTTACAGTTCCATGAGGATTGAAAGAAACTCCAGAAGCATCAGAAGTAGTGCTTGGTATAGCAAAATTATTTATCTCTATTGTGGTTGTATCTTCATTTATTGCAACTTCAACTTTTCCGGTCTCTGTTATCGAAACTTCGGTTACATCTTCTGAAACATCTACTGTAGTAAGTACGACTGACATTATCTTGTTACTTCTTGGTTTATTGTAACCTCTCCCTGTATAAGGCGTTTAACAATAGCATCAGAACCTGTGTGAATTTCAAGATCGTAGTAATAACGTCCTGCAGAAATTCCAGTAGATGTAGCATTTGGAAGCTCCATACGAATAGCTCCTGCGGTAGCGTCTGTAACGGTACAAGTAAAGCTAGCAGCGGCGTTTCCTGACGCATCTTTTTTGGTACGCAACTGCGCTCTAGCAGAATAGCCAGTAAGATTCTTAACCGAACCTGATTCTTTTACGACTAAGTCAAGAGTAAAGTCTGATCCTTGGTCAATAACTAGATTATAAGTTGCTGCTGCCATTTACTTCTCCTATTGTGGAATTATAGCCTAGAGGACATACTATGTCAAGGATTATTTTTTGGAGGTATTACGCAAGGTATCCAATACGCACTCGCAGAGCACTGGAGTCTCGTATGTCAATTCTTGAGTTTCCGAAATTGAAATCCATAAATATACCAGCACTTCCTGCTGAGTTATTAGAGATTTGTAATTGCTCTGCTGTGATTGCTCCTGCTGAAATTTCATTTGCTGTTATAGTATTTGTAGCAATATGCGAAGCAGTAATTTCTTCCGCAGTAATAATTGTAGCAACAATTGAGTTTGCTTGAATCATGTCTGCAGTAATTACATTTGCATTAACAATTTCATTTATCAGACTACCTGTACCTGCTCGAAGTACTGTAGAGTCTACTGCAACTGCATTTGCTGTTACAGAAATACCATCTCCTGCTCCAACATTAAATGTAATTGTTTCATCGGAAGCTTGATCAGTAGTAAAATCTTCTCCACCCGTAAGACCATTTCCAGCAGAGAGTGTAATAGTTGCATCATTTGCTCCAGAAGGTATTGATACTCCTACATTACTTGCACTTGTAATACGTCCTTGTGCATCTACGGCTATTTGAGGAATGTTCGTACTGCTACCATAGGTCGCCGCAGTAACTCCAGTATTAGTTAAGTTGAGAGACCCCGAAGTTGTAACAGTTCCAGATAACCCTGTACCTCCTGATACAGATGTTACTGTACCAGTATTTGTAGTAAAGCCTCTACCGTTAGTAAGTTGATTATTATTAGTAGGAATCGTAGTCGAGCTATACGCATTTGACCCAAAGATTTCATCAAATCTTTTTCTGCGTTCTGATCCATTATCTAAAAGAATTAATTCATCTACTGAAGTATCTACTGCACCAGTCATATCAGTAAGCTCTGAAAGATCTAAACTTAATGATATTGTTCCGGTGCTTGTAATTGTTGTTCCTCCACCATCTAACCCGGCCGCTGTATTAACTACTATACTTGTAACTCCTGAACTTGTTACAAAGCCTTGTCCTGTAACAAAGTCATGTACTTGATCACCTGTTGGAATAGTATTTGCACCGTTTGACACTGCGCCAGTATTAACATTAAGTGTAACACTACCGGAGGAACCACCACCTGTTAATCCTGTTCCTGCTGTAACACCTGTAATATCTCCGGCGTTAGATGTAAAGCCTAAATCATTATTAAATGCACTTAGTCCAATTTCTGAAATAAGTTTTCTTCTATCTGCACCATTATCTAAAAGAATTAATTCATCCTGTGTTCTATTAACACTCGATGTCATATCAGTTAATTCAGAAAGATCTACAAATATACTTTGACCTGATTTTGCAATACCTACTCCTGTACTTATAGCAGCTATAGCTCTTGCATTAGTAAAATAAAGATTATTTGTGCCTTCAGCAAGATTGTCTGTAGTCAATCCTACAAGAGAACTAGGAGTACCTGTTACATCTCCAACAAAAGTGCCAAAAAAAGTACCTGCTTCGACTCTTTCGCTTCCAAAAGTCCATCCTGAAGTTTCATTTCCTGAATTGCCAACTCCACTTTCTGCATATACAAATCTTTTATTTGAAGAGGATCCTCTCTCTACCTCAAGTCCTGCAGTGACAGAAGAAGCTGGAGTTCCCGATTGAGCACTGTTTACAATTATAATATTATCTTCTATAGTTACATTTTGTGTATTAATTGTAGTAGTAGTTCCATTTACAGTGAGATTACCAGCAACTGTTACATTATTACCAAAAGTTTTATTACCATTTATTGTTTGAGCACCACTCGTACGAACTACCGTAGAGTCTACTGCTAGAGAAACTCCTCCAGAGCTGCCTCCTCCACTTAGTCCATCTCCTGCTGTAACACCTGTAATATCTCCAATATTAGTAGTATATCCTTGAGCAATTACAAAGTCATGTACTTGATCTCCTGTAGGAATAGTAGTAGCTCCATTTGTTACAGCACCTGTATCTATATTTATTGTAGCCTCTGTACCAGAAACTGAAACATTAAGTCCATTTGTAAAATTTAAAGATGAAGCATCACTAACTTCTGTCGTACCGTCTTCTTTTATTATAATTTGTGCAGGAGCAGGAGCACTGATTGTTGAGCTTGCATCAATAACTACACCATTCAATTCAAGATTTGTACCATCAAATAATACGTACTTACTTGCATTACCAAAAACCATTTTACCGCCAGTAAGATTTAAGAATGCTCCACTCTCACTTCCTGCAGGCGCAGAATTTGCATCTGGTATATTTCCTCCTTTGAGAGTTCCGGCAGTAATATCACCAATATTTGCACTAATTGATGAAAGAGTTGTAGTTTGTATATCAGTAGCTTGTACTTTAGTTGCATTCAAAAGAGTTGCAACTATAGAGTTCGCTGTAACTTTGTCTGAAGTTATTGCTCCCGCTGCAATGGCACTTGCAGTAATTTGGCCTGCTATAATGTGGTTTGCATTGATTGAATCTGCATCAATCTCACGAGCGCTAATTGCATTTGCCTGAATTTTATCAGCAGTAATTGAGTTTGCAGCAATTTTATCTACACTTATTCCCCCATCCCTTACTCTAATTGTACCGTCATCTAAAGTTTCGGTTGTATCATCTTCATCGTCTGACAAAGTTCTTAAAGTAATAAAATTATCAGTTGAAATAGTACTTCCTGTTTTTGTAATCTCTGCAAAAATAGCATCATTTGCATAGTCGGGTCTAAATGCAGAGCGATATGCAGTAATACTGGATTTTGCAGTACTAAAAGTACGATCAATCAGTAGTTTTGTATCTGAAATAATAGAAATTACAGTTGCACCATCTCCTCCAGAAGGGCTCGTAGAGTTTGATAAATTTAATACGTCTCTCAACTGAACATTATTATTAAATCCACTTCCAGTAACTTCATTTGAATTTGCAGAAACAGAAACAGTGCCTATAGATGTCCATGCAGTAGACAGTGCTGCATTTCCTGATCCGACATCTCTATAGAATTGTAAATTAGAGAAAGCAGATGCCTCGTACTCTAATAGTTTTAGCGACGGTGTTGCAGTATCTAGATAAAGATAATACTTTTCTCCAGCTGAAATGTTTGCAACATTTTTTGCCCCCGTAATAGTATAAGTAATAAAAGGATTTCCTACTGAAGCTACTTGAGTGTTTGTTGCTTGGAATACAAACTGATTACTTGAATTAATTTTGCCCTGTGCTGTAGAAATGGCACCTTTTGGAATACCTCCAGCCATCCGAGGTATATTTTCACTATATGGATCATATACACCGTATTCAATGGCTGTATACGAAGATATATTTCCTTGTCTAGAAATTGCTCGTATTTTAAATGTAGCACTGCCATTTGGAACATTATTAAAAACTGCATGAGTATCTTTTGTTATAAACGGATTTCTTACTCCATCTATGTTGTGTAATACTTCGTATCGCACTATAGACTCTATACTTGATGAAGGTTGATCCCACTCAATTCTTAACTCTTCTCCCGGACTAGAGGCATCAGTTGCTAAAACTACTCTTGGATTTATAGGTCTCGGAATAACGACAGGTTCATTTTCAATATAAACAGAAGCAGGAGTAACTCCTAATGAATACTCTTGTTCAATTGCTGTAAATTTTTCATCAAAATATTCAACTGCACTTATTGCAAAAATATTAGAACTTTCTTCTGTAATACTTAAAACCTTATACATTTTTTCTGATCCAGAAACATTCAAACCTCCAGAAGTCTCTTTTAATGCCCAAATATTGTGTTTAGAAGGAGTAGTGTCAAAAGTAGCAGAGTTTGCTAGAGTAACTGTTGTTACAGTACTTCCAGGATTTGTAATTTCGTGACTTTCTATATATGAATAAGGCTTCCATACTGTTGGAATAAGCTCTGAGCCTGAACTATCTGTAAATGCATTTGAAGCTCTTTTTTCAGTATCTAAATTTGTTAAAACATAAGCAGAGCCATTAAAAACAAATGCTTGATCTATCTTTTCTCCTCTTTCGTATGTTACTGAATTTATAGTTATACTGCCGTCTGAAGCATTTAATGCTGCCGGAGCAGTTACAAGAGTACTCAACTCGTAAGTTGAGCCAGAGTTAAAAGGAACGCTTCTATCAAAAGTAAGAGTAGTAGATGTTGCAGAACTTGTACGGCCACTATAAGCAACTCCAAATCTATCTGCATCCTGAATATTTATAACATCGCCAGGCTTAACAAAATGAGCAGCTAAAGAAGTTTTAAATGATACAACTTCTGTTTGATTTTGAGCAGTCCATAGTTTCCACCTACCATATCGAATTGCTTGACTTTCTGAAGTGGCTCCAAAAGCTACAGCATTTTCACTAATAATTCTACCTGTGCGAGCAATGCTTTCTCTATCCTCTACTACTAAAGGTACGGGCTCATAATTAATTGTAGGATCATTCCAAGTAACTACAACTTGATTTACTCTTGTGCGAGAGCCTGAAGACTCGTATGAGAAAGCTCCATTTATAACATTTCCTTTTGTAAAATTATAAACAGGATCTTGAGGCGCATCTTGCACAGCAACAACCTTACTATCTTGCCAATAAAGTATTCCTAAGAATATAGTTGCAAAGTCTTTAAATACTTTATAGGCATCTGTTGCTTTAGTAAGAAATACATTTGCACGAAAACGTGGCTCAACTCTACATGCCTTTGCAGTTGCCGTTGTGAGTGTAGTTGATGTGGCTTGAAAAATTGTTCCTACAGCGTTACTAGAAGC
>TARA_R100001460_G_scaffold21856_1_pt1 | contig 11193 bp, 15 predicted proteins | sample TARA_R100001460 | Tara Oceans TARA_R100001460 (sample SAMEA2622190) | marine metagenome | biome: marine biome (ENVO:00000447); feature: surface water layer (ENVO:00002042); material: "saline water (ENVO:00002010), including plankton (ENVO:xxxxxxxx)" | depth 5 m | reverse complement strand
GGCGAGTCCGGCGAGTCTGGCGAGTCTGGCGATGATCAGCCGGAGCCGTCCGGTGAGCCCGGCGACGGCCAGCCCGGCCAGCCCGGCCAGCCCGGCGAGGGCACGGGCGATACCACTGCTCCCAGCATCAAGGACGAGGTGATCGATCTGTCCTCCCCCGTATTCGTGCCGGAGGTCTTTGACATGGAGAAGAACGTCCGCGGCGAGGAGTGCTACGAGGTTGCCTCTTTCGTCAACGCGAACCGCATGATGAGGAACAGGCCCCTCAATGCTGATTCGACCATGGGCAGCAAGTACCACCAGATTCATTCCGATGCCATGAAGATCGTGCAGAGGCTTCGGGATGAATTGCAGGCCAACGACACTGTTCACTGGAGCAGGCCCCGGGAGAGTGGGCATCGCATTGACAGGCGTCGGATCTCCGGTGTCGCCTCCGGCACCACGACTCGTGCCTTCAATCGACGCCGCGTCGGTGAAGCCCACAAGTCCTTCGTGACCATCGCCCTTGATATGTCCTCATCGATGAGACCGATCGCCGAGGCGGCCTCGTCTGTCGCATACATGGTGGCAGACGCCTGTGAATCCACCGGCGTTCCGTGTGGCATCACCTCCTTCAACACGGCGTCACACGTCAGCAAGGCTCCGGGTACTCCTGTCAACCCCGGCGTCCAGTTCGACTGCAAGCCCCGGGGCTGCACCGACATGCTGCCCTCCATCGTGCAGCACTCCGTGTGGGCAAACGAGCATCCGACCCGCCAGCCGGTTCTCTTCATCGTCTCGGATGGTCAGACTGAACATCGTGATGTGTGTGCCAAGTCTGTCAGGGACATGGCAATGTCGGGCCATCGCGTGTATGGTATTGCCATCGGCGAGATGGACAGCGTGGTTCGAGAAGCCATCATCAAGCATGGCGAGGGAGTAGTTTCCCTGAGCACCAATGTCACCGCCGATCAGTTGGCGGCCGCATTCACCGCTGGGCTCGCCACTATCTGAATCTCTTTCTCTCATGCCTCGGCCCCCTCTCGGGGGGGCTGGGGTTCTTTACCCCCAGCCGGAGACCACCATGCTCGACCCAGAAAACCCCGAGAACTACGAATGCGAAAACTGTGGTCACATCAGTGACTTGACCGAGGTTGATTACTGTGACGCCTGCAACTCGCCCCTCATCGAAGGAGACCGCCTATGAACACTCGATTCACCGCAGAGTCAGCCACCCACTTCGCCACCTTCGAGGTCGTCCCGCACGACCAGAAGGCATGGGATGTCGGTGCGACCAGCACGTTCACAATGCCTTGCCAAACCGAAGCCGACTACGAAGCCGCCTACAAGAAGCAGAGGGAACTCATCGAGGTTTTCGGGTTCGGCATCTACTTTGACAAAACCCGCGATGAAGATTCCGAAAAGGACGTGTACTACTTCACCACGAATCCCGGCAACACGGACGCCGTCATCATGAGCCTCGCCGAGAAGTGTTGATCACCATCCCCAACTGGAGACCACAACCATGGAACGACCCGAACGACCTGACAGTGAGCCGTGCAGCGTGTGCGGCGGACCTACCCCGGGCAGCCACTCGCAGTTGTGCGATGGGTGCATGATGGGATCTGCTGAATCGCAGGAAGAGAAGTCTTTCTACGAGACCCTGACGAGAGGAGAATGATGATGGCCAAGAAATGGATGGACGCACTGCTCGACCCCAAGCGTGATCTCTACGCAGGGGAGGGCGAGTACGCCGAGCGTGCGAGGAACCTGCGTGCTACCTACTTCGCACTGGATGATCTCATCAGAGAGGTCGTGCCACTTCGGATTCAACTGCACGGCATCATCGCCCGGGCACTGGGCAGGGAAGTCAAACTCACCAGTGACAGGCAGGCCGTTGTCAAGAAGGCGATGCAGTGCCAGCAGGACATCGTCAAGGAACTGATCGCGTACGCCGAAATGTTCAGAGACCCCAGCCTGCGGTGGTTTATGACGAGAGGAGAATCATGATGGCCAAGAAAAGGTAAGGAATAGGGTTGACAGCCCACGACATCCTGATACAATAGACGTTCACCCCCCCGCAAAGGAGACCAACCGACCATGGCATACGATGTCGAGACCACAACCGATAAAGCCGACGCCCGCCTCTGGGCCTCGCACGACATGGCAACCTTCATGATCGAGAAGATCCATAGGTTCATCAAGGGTGGGCCGTTCGCCTACGACTTTGAGCCTGTCGCCATCGACGGCAAGTTCGCCGCTCGATGCAAGCGATGCGGCATGTACGTTTCAGTGGAGACCAACTGACTATGAACGAGCCCAGCAACAGAGAGATCCTCGACCACGTCATCAACATCCTCGGATGGCGGCGGCACGAGTGGGACATGAAGGACCGAACCGGAATGATCAAGTCGGAGATCGAGATGGAGATGAGGTTCGAGGCGAAGGACAACGCCGCGATCAAACTCCTCGAAGACATGAGGAGTTTCATCGCGCGGATCGAACTCCAGAAGGGAGGGCAGGGCTGATGTGGATCTTTACCAAGAACGCCGCTCTCTCCGTCGTCGAGTACGACCCGACCAACGGGTACGCCGACGATGGCCTCGCCCCCAAGGACGACAGCATGCTTTTCGTTCGAGCCAGACGGGAGCATCACCTCATCGAGTTCGGGTTCCCCGAGGAACTCGTGATCAGCACCCCGGATCATGACTACCCATTCCGGGTCATCGCCCTTCGTGAAAAAGTCGCAGAACTGATGGCGGGTGCCGTGATTGACATCGACTACGAGAACTACAAGAACGAGGCACAGAAGTCGATGCCATACGGGATGCTCTCTGAAATCTGGAGCACCGTCCGCGATTACCTTGACAAGAGGGTTCGGAGACTCGAAGAGTTCTGACCCGTTGACAGACCCCGGTGAGCCCCGTAGGCTCAACCACTCAGGTGTGATCGGGAACCCACTCCCGTTCACACTTTTCGGAGGGAATGCGGATTGGTCTCCGGGCAACTCCCTCCAGCATCGGAACCCCCCTGACCCTTCGGGGTCGGGGGGGTTCTCTTTCATAAACAGACCCCCGCCCTCCCGATTGACCTTAAGGAGAGCGGGGGCCGCAAGCCCAACGAGGGCATGACTACTTGTTGCGGGTGAGCATAGCCGCCAACTTGCCAATCGGAAAGACCTGACCGGCAACGTACCCCGCCAGACAGGCGAGCCCGGCAAACCAGAGAGAACCAAGGAACGATTCAAGAGACGCGAGACACAGCATGGGCTGCTCCTTTTTCTAGCACTTCCAACGTCGGCGTGCCTTCCGGAGCCGACTGTTCGGATCCTTGGCTGCCTTGGGAAACTTCTTCATCTGTCCCGCCGACCGGGCACAGTATGACTTCTTCCGGGCTCCACCCTCGGGCTGCGGGGCCTTCAGGTTTGATCCCGTCTTCCGATTGATGGAGGCTCGCCCCTTTGCGGTCAGGCCACCCTTCTTTGACTTGCAGCCTGACTTGACAGAGCAGCCCTTCATGGCCCCCTTCTTCTTGGCGGCCATCACATGCCCCGCTTCTTGGTCACCTTCTTCTTACCGGCGGCCTTCTTCTTGAAATTGTTGAGGACAGCACCCGGCATCTTCTTGCCGCCGCCCTTACGCATCGTCTTCTTTCCACCCTTACGCATCGTCTTCTTGCTACCTCGCATGGTTGTCCAACCTTTCTCGGCGATCTTTGACATACTCCAGAAACTCCGCCGAGCAGTTCCTGTAGTAACCTTGACGATCCAACACCCTGCTGGACTCGTTCACCTGACTCAGTCTTTGGATGAATACCATCGAGTATTCGTCGTCCACCAGATAGTCCCAGTCTTCGCTCTCTTCGTCCGGCTGGCATGTGCCCGGGCCCTCGCCGGGCACGAATGCCATGAGAGCCAGATCCATGCCAGCGAGATCCCCATTGGTGGCCTCGCACCAATCCGTGATGACGGCGTGATCCCAACCTTCTGTGACGATGATGACCAAATCGAATCGATCGTCCCAGTTCTCGCATCTATCGAGAACGGTGGCATCGTCACCAAAGTCAATGTCAAGCATCCCTCGTGACACGCAGCCCTTCGCAAAGGGGCAAGGGGCTAGGCCAGAGAAGTGCTCAGAAGGAATGCTCAAGACATCGGTTACCCAAGCCTTGATCTCATCCCTGACATTGCTTCTCCAGACCATCTGACTCTCGGTGGTCACTTCTTCTTTCTCCTTTTGCCACTGGCAGTGACAGCATACTTGATTGCCTTCGGGCCAGTCTTCTGGGAAGAAGCCTTCTTCTTCTCGGAAGCGGTCATCTTCTTGGCAACAGCCTTCGGGCGACAGGCAGGGTACGGGCGGGAGCCTTTCTCCTTGCCAGACCGGCCGCACTTCTTGCCGGTCTTGATGTCACGCCAGTCTTCTGCAAACCACTTCTTCAGGCCAGTCTTCTTTGCCATTACTTGTAGCCTCCGCCCCGCTTCTTGTATGCACGCACGAGCCACGCATTTGCGTAGGCCGATGGGTACACGTCAAACTTCCTCTTGGCCTCAGACTTGACACGAGAGTACAGAGCAGGGTTGGTAGGGGTTGGGCCCGACTTCTTCTTTGCCTTCTTCTTTGCCATCAGTTCATTTCCTTGGCGATGGACATCATTCGATTTGTCGTCCACTCGCGGTTCTTGTCAACATTATTGTAGATCACCTCGATGTCACGCTTGACTTCATCCAGATCCCTGACGTGAAGTTTGTGCATGGATTCTATCGTCTTCTCCAAAGAAGATACCTTGTGGCTGATCCTCCAGACGAACCCGACAAGTGCCAGTATCGTCGTGCTCCCCAGTGTCATTGCGATGTCAATAATGTATGGCCAAACCTCTTCCATGATTATCCCCCCGGATTATCTAAGCCAGTCCGGCAAGCCACCGGCCTCTGGCGAACTGTGAATACCAGCCTGCCTCAATCTCTTGTCACGATTGGACTTCATTCGTGACAGGCCACGCTCATCGAGGTAGCAAAATGCTGGCCTCGCGTCAGTCCTTTCGACGTGCTCCCGAATAACAACGTCCCGAACGTAGTCATCTTTCTGGACCCGGAGAAAAAAATCTCCGACGATCGCATCAACGACATCCCTGACAGGAAGGCCGTGGAGCATGCCCACGTCATTCATGAAAGCGACGAGATCCTCGCTGCACTTGATCTCCTTAGTCGGTGCTCGTCTTGGCCTGCTCAATTTGCCGCACCCTTATTACAAGTTTTTCTTCCAGCCTACGCTGCTTCTCGTCCTGCTTCTTCTGGTACTCCTTGATGTCCTCCTCGGATGCTCCCCGAGCCCTCAGTGCCTTGACACCATCACGGCCCTTCTTGCGAAGTTTGTCCCAGTTCTTGAATGCGGGGAGCGTCTTGTACTCGGCGAACTCTTCTTCGACTGCTCGTCTTGCACCAGCCCTGTCTCCAGCCTCCAAGAGGTTCTTGATCTTTTGGTCTGCTTCTCGGGCAATCTCGCGGTACTCATATGCGGACCTTCTGTTGTCCACGTTCGTGTTAGACGGGGATGCGGACTGGGTGTAGAACCTTCGCACGCCGGGGATGTCATCGACGCTCGTATCCTCGCCCTCCATGATCGACTGGAAGTATTCACCAACCCTGTCAACCGTCGATCCGAACCCAGTGAACTGAGCACGGAACAGGTAGGCAAACGCCTCTGGCTGCAAATCAACTGCCCCGGGTGCAACCATCTCTCCGCTCTCTGAATACTCGGCCCCAGTAATCATGCTGATGAACTCAGCGAGATGAGGTGACCAGCCATCGATCTTGCTGGTGTTCTCTCGGCCCATCTGAGAACGCATCGGGTTTACTTCACTCGGGAAAGGCTCGTTGTAGATCCTGCTCCCACGCCAGTCCTTGTTGGTGACAACGTCGATCAGCGGGTCAATCGCGGAGGGCGACATGATTCGGCCAGCACTGGCCCCGATATCTTCGATCGAGTCAAACCTCAACTCTTCCGAACCAAAGGGGTTCATCTGGGTGTACGTCGAAGTCAACGTGTCGCCGATCGCTTCCCCGGCCCCAATCTCTCCTCTGAACAACTGGACCACCTTTCGTCCAGCCACATAGGGGATCGCCAGACCGTAGGCAACCGGGAACTTGATGTATTCGCCCCCGCCAATCGGAATGTGGAAGTTGCCATCCTTCTGGTAGTCGGGGATCTGCAACCAATCACTCTTCAGGTTTTCGTCCCGATCCTCATCGTCGGCACCATTGATTGCCTCAAGAATGAGCCCAGTCAGGAAGTATGAGTAGAGCACCCTTCGGCCCAACTTGCTCTTGCCAAGCCGGAGAGTCTTGGTCGATCCCTGAAGAGAGGCATTGGCAAACGCATACATTGAGTTGACAGTCGGGCCCGCCGTTCCCATTCGGGAAAAGTCAACCGTCAGGTCGCGGGTTGTTTCGATTGCCTTTTCAGGATTGACACCCGATCGAACGAGTTGCTGATAGGTAGCGAAGCGGACGCCGTCATCGAACATCGTGTTGATATGAGAGAATGCTTTGACCAGAGCACGGGGCGCAGCGGTTGCCAGCCTGCCGAAGTCGTACATCACGCCGTCCTTGGGTGCTTGGCGAGCAATCTTCTGGAGAGCCTTTCTTGATACGGCGGGATCTTGTGCCTTGAAGAATCCCTGCCTGCCACCGAGTGCTCGATACTTCGCGTACTCACGCCTGCTCTGCTCGGTGCCCCCAAGGCCAATCGACTGGCCGCCAAGTACCGTGGAGAATGCTCGGCCAAGACCAAGCGTCGATCTTGTCACAATCCTAAGCCGGTCAGACACACTCAGTTTCTTGGCTTCGCCACTCTCTGCGAGAGACCTGAGGTTCTGGTTCTCCCCGAGGCTGGATGCGGCAGCGGTCTGAATATCCCGGACGGGGTTGGTAAGCGTGAAGTCTGGATTACCAAACTGGGTGGCAAAGAACCTCTGCATCGAGGCGAAGAATGAAAGTGATTGCAGAAGTTTGTTGGGAGCCTTGGACTCGTTGGCACTCTTCATGGCCTTGGCAAGGCCCGGATGATTCACGTTGAGGAAGACCTCCTTGCCCTGAACCATGACACGGAAGACTGTGTCAGGCTTGGCCTCCGGCACCATCCTTGTCTTGCCCTCTGCATCCACGACCGCAGTAAACGAAGGCTTGTAGACGGAGAGCAGGTTGCTGTTGCTGACATCCTTGGCAAGAGATAGAAGCCTAGTCAGGACAGCGTTGTTCTCTGATTTGCGGATGACTCGATACCGCTGGTCGGCCATGGCCGCCAGCCGGTCCTCGAAGAACTTCTCGTTGCCAGCAAGGGAGTCAGTGTTTCGTCCAGTCCTCTGCTTGATGATTGAGGAGGGAACCAAGAACTGTTCCCGGCCTTCATTGCCAGCCGCAGCCTCTTCGCTGAACGCATCCCAGAGCGGGACGTATGTGTCACCGTACGTCGCAAGAAGCGTGTCGTAGTATTCCTTTGTGATCAACCCAGATCGATACGCGATCCTGAGGTTCTTCCTGCCAATTGACACGACCCGCTGGCGGATCTTCTCGATCTTTCCAAAGTTGGGCAGCGACTCAACCCGAGAGATGATTTCCGCTGCCGTATCGTTTGACAGTCCGGAGTCAATCTCACCATCGATCACCTTCTGGTTCCCTGTCGTCATCATGTGAGCGTTGACTTGTATGGCATGCTTGGCAGCGATGTACTCTCCGAATTCTGCCTGAGTCATTCCCTGCTTGGCAATGTCATTGGCAATGGGTTCGATCACCCGCTCTGAAAATCTTTCTGCTGCATGAGCAACGCGGCCGGGCATGTTTCTCACGCGATTGAGGGCGTCCGACTTGAGGTCGATCTGGGAACCCCAAGCCTCCTCGATGTCACGCTGGAGGTAGTCAAGTTCGATGAACCGATCTTGAATAGTCCGTCGTATGGCCTTGTCCCTCCACTTGACATCCGCCGTGGAAGTAGTGCTTTCGTCCGCAGGGTCAGTGCTCGTCGGCCGGGGGTCCAGAGGCTCTCGTGAGAACTCAGGGAGAACCGGGACAAGCCTTGCGTCATCAGGGGAGACATCAACCTCCTTGATGACAACTCGACCCTGCGACATCTCGGTGATCTCAAAAACAGTTCCCGGCATGACAACTGCTTCAAGTTCATTTGAAAAGAAACTGGGGCCCTCAAAGTTCCCCGACTCTCCAAGAATCGCTTTCTCCATCTCTCTGACAGGAAGCATGGAATCGATTTGCTCCTGCGTCATCCCGGATGTAGACAGGTCGCTGAAGTCGGATGCAACATTCATGGCCACGACCATGGCCTCGTTGGCACCGACAGAAAGTTCGCCCATCATCTCGTTGACATCATCGCCCCTTTTCTGCAATTCTCTCCTGAACTCTTGGATGAAATTGGAATCAGCATTGTCATCAGGAGCAGAAACATCAGACTCCATGTTTGCGATCGAAGGATCAAGAACCGTGTATCCCCTATAGAAGGCGTCAGCATCTTGCTTGCCTTGCAGTTTGGCAGAAGACATACCGATGGCACGAGCCGTCTTTGGGTTCTCAATTACAAAGTGAGTTCCCTCGAAATTTCTGAGACCATAGGGAACCTCGCCGCCGTCCTTCAAATATCGGGCGGCACTGAAAGCATCAGGATCTGAATGGAAACCAAGGGCAGACTGGAAAGATGAACTTGTGCTTGCGGGTGCCGCAACCCTAAAGCGATCCCCTGTTCTGAAAGTCGCTGCAAGTTTTCCGTATTCAACCCCGTCCGCGGCACGATCAAGCCTATCCGCTTTGAGAATGGGGGCTTTCGCCATGGCCTTCACCATGTCGTTGTACATAAACCTTCCACGCAAGGCGGTGGATTCGGCCAAGAAGTTGTCCGGGTCGGGGTGATCCAGAATTTCTTGATACAGAATCTTTCCGAATTCTCGGGGGATCGATTCGCTATCAAACGGGATACTTGTCACGCCCTCTCTTTCCAAGACCCGAGCGAGAGAACTAGCAACCCGAGAAAGAGCGAGTTTGTTTTCGTCGGTGGAAACACCCGATCTAATGAAAAAATACAACTGATCAGTATCGTCAGGCAGGGTTGTGATTGAATCTTGAGAATACTCATCTGCCATTTCATCACTGATAGGGAAGTAGATAAAGCCTTCCTCATCAAACACAATTCTGTCGGGAGACATCTCTCCATCTTGATCTTGAAGCATTGCGGAGATGTCAGTGCTACCATCAGGGTCGAGTTCTTCGACCATCTTTACCATCGTCTTTGCCACGATGTCCCGACCGACTTCTGATTCATGCCAGTTGCCATTTGGGCTCTCAAAGTAGGCGGAAGGATCAAGGACTCTGAGAGCCATCGATCCGTACTCAAGAGTTCCAACGCCTTTCATTCTTGAATAGAAGTTGGCGGGGTAAGCGTTGATGAAAGACTTGGCAGCCTCAAGATTGTGTCTCAGCGTCTGACCTTCTTCGTATTCAATAGGCAGGTTGAAGATGTTTCCCGCATTGCCAGTCTGCCACCCATTCATGAGGGCCCTTTCCCCCTCATCAAGGCCAACCCACCAGTCCAACTCGACCATCGCATTGTTGGCCAGTTGCCCCTTGACCTTGTCGGCAACCTCTCTTGGACGCACAAATTCTCCGCCCTGCATTTCTCCGCCTTCTCTACGCATGCGGTCCTGTTCATCGAGAGTCATGATCCCCTCGTCCGCACGGGAGAACTCAACCTGAGGAATGGACTCAACTACTTCTCGGCTGAGTCCGAATCCTTCTTGGAACTGGTTGCGGTTGAACCCGAATCGGTTCGCTTCGAGGACAGAGAGGACAGGGGAAGTGACCTCGCTGACCACCCTTCCAAGTACACCGGATGGTCCTTGGGAAGGAAGACCAAGCCCAGACCCTTCGAGGATGCTTGCGTACTGGTCTTGCTCGACGATTTCGTAATCGACTCGGTGGGCTTCTCCGGTGATTTCGATTCCCGTTTCATTCTTGAACTCCCTGCTGATCTGATCAAACGTCTTGGAGATCGACCCGTCGTCGATGCTTCCATCCGGAGTCACAGTGACCTCGACAAAATCGTTGGTGGGTGAAGAGGTTTGCCAAGTTTCCCCATTACCCTTGCGGAGCACGCCGGTCATTGCCACGAGAGACATGGCGTCTTCCTGAGTCATCGGCGTGTCGTCCGACCTCTTGATACGGATGGTGATTGCATTGCCGGTCGCACTCGGAGTCGAGGTTGCCATGCGTGGCTGCATGGTCCCGAGGCCAACCACCGCACCAACAACCCTTGCGGTGTCAGGGCTGCTGATGCTGCCGACCAGAGGCACCATGTGGAGCCCTCGGCTTGGCACCCCGTTGACAGAACCAGCGAGAGATACGAGCGGGGTGTGAGGCAGGCCCATGTCGTTGAGCACGCGGACGCTGCCGTCAGTCTCAGTAATGACTTCGATGATCGACCGATACATCGAGTCCATCCTTGATTCGCTCATGTCGTCCGGGGTTACAAGCCCCGGAGACGAGATACTCGGACTACCAGTCAACTGGACGCGAGGCCCCTCGACGGCCATGCGTCCACCAAAGTCTCGGGCAATCGCCTGACCCTGCGAGTACCCAGAGGGACCATGAACGAATGAGGGAACCTTGATGTCGGCAGCCGGGAAGCGAACCGAATCGTTATCCGTCTCCATGATTGACAGGAAGTCGGCTATCTCAAACTCAGCAAATCTAGTCGCCGAAGCCAGCGTGCCCGTTCGGATGTCAGGGTTGTCCGCCGCAAAGTTTGCAATCAGACCCTTGTCGGTCTTTGCTTCAATCTCCGGGTACGGACCCTTGCCAGCCTTGGTGTGGAACCACTGCAACGCTTGGATCTGGCTAGGCGTCATGCCACGGAGTTCGGGCTCCATGCTCAATCTCTGCGTCAGGTATGAGGCATAGCGGAACTCCAAAGCGTTGTCTCCGCCACGGAAGACCTTGTCATAACTGAACTTGCCGTTCTTCGGATTGAACGTGCCCTTGAAGAATCCATACATCGCAGCCTGATGTCGATCCTGAACGGAGAATGGGTAGTAGGCATTCCTTGCAGCCTCGGCGATCTGCCCCGCGTAAGTGCGGATCTTGATCGCCCCGCCCTGCTCAGGGGCTCCATTGATGTAGAAGTCGGCGATGACCTGCAACTGCGGACCCGATACGAA
>TARA_R100001460_G_scaffold108390_1_pt1 | contig 11294 bp, 5 predicted proteins | sample TARA_R100001460 | Tara Oceans TARA_R100001460 (sample SAMEA2622190) | marine metagenome | biome: marine biome (ENVO:00000447); feature: surface water layer (ENVO:00002042); material: "saline water (ENVO:00002010), including plankton (ENVO:xxxxxxxx)" | depth 5 m | reverse complement strand
AAAGTTTTGGCCTACTGCTGCTACGTTTGTATCGTTAATACTTGGGTGATCTATGTGTCTAATGTTCATTGTTCCTCCGATAGTTTATTGTTTGGGTTGAATCTTTTTGCGTTCAGAACTCTCTGCTGCCTTCTGTTGCCTTCTCATTTCTTTAAGGACTTCTGCCAATCTCTCTCGTTGTTGAAGTTCAGGTTTCTTAACACGTCCAGGTGTAACCATTCCAAATGTAGCACCTACGCGTTCCATTGGAGTAAGTTTTTGATATGGTGTACCTTCACCTGACCACAGTTTTGAATAGTCGTTTAGTGGTCGCTGTATACCTGTAATATTTAGAAGTGCCATAAACTGCTTTAGTTTCTCCATTTGATACTCGTCAAGGTCATAAATTACATACTGGTCTTTGTCCATGTCCTTGGTACCATAGTCCTCTTCTGTTGCAATCCGTGGGGTTACTGTGCCACCCACTATAAACTCGATGTTATCTATCAAGTCTTGTTGATCTGATGAAATCATTTTGAGTATTGGTATAAACTGTGGCGGGAACTTCTTCGGCAGATACTTGCCTGCCATGCTGTCCAGTCCCAATACAAACTTTAACTTGGGGTCAATAAACCTTCCTGCTACCTTCATCACTGGTGTAGTGTCTTCTACAACGTTGTACATATTAAACGCATCCACTATTAATGCCACGCTTTCTACAGCAGGTATGGCAGGTCGCATGTTAAAGAAGTCATACTCGGACTGTTTGCCACCAGGTTTGTAGTCTGTAAACCCACGCACTGCCGTGTAACTTGGCATAAACACTTCATTTGGAAAACGCTTGTCATCATTCAAGGCTCTAGACAGTTGGTTCATACCTCGATGCAGCTTTATCATGTTGAGGTACCGACCCAGTGTATTTGGGTTTAACATACCTCGAAGCAAGTCTACTGCTGCCTGACGTGAAAAGTTGTAAAACACAAAGGCATAGGTGCTCAATGCCTTCTCAGGTGCGGTCAAATCATTGTAGTCAAACAATGAACGTCGAGCCAACTCTACTGCTTCGTCAAATGCCATTCCTTCTTTCAGTGCTGTAATCATTGCACCACTTCGGAACATCATATCTTCTTGAACAAGTATTTCAGACAACTTATCGGCAAACTCTACACCTGCACTTTCAATCTGTTTCATACGAAGCATAAAACCATTGCTGAATCCACTGTACTTTTTGTTGTTGGCTTCCAAATATGTAATTAACTTTCCTTCTGCCAACACATTGTCTACAAAGTTAAACTGCGTACGTACCCCAGATTTTATAATCGCATCGTATATCTGACGGTATGTGTATTTTTGACCTGTCGGTGTGGTAACAGCAATTTCATATGCTCTTGGATCAAGTTCATTCGACCCATACCACACAGTGCCTGATGCAGATTTTAAAGTGTCTACACTTCGTATGTCGCGTCCAGTGGTTGCATATGTAATAATGTTACCAGATGCAACGTTTATCCCATGAGAACGTGTTGCCGTTGCTAGAGTAGAAACATAAAACATTTGCTGAGTGTACCCCAAAAATTTCTGTACAAAATTTAGGGCAGAAGCACCCTTCTTTCGTATATCTTCTGAAATGTTGTTATCAATCCATTGACGTATATTTTGACGCACTTTTCCCAAACCATGACGACTAAATTGCTTTTCAAACTCTTCGTATTGCTTCAGACCAAACAACATCTTACCGTATTCTGGGTCTTTCATAAAGTCAGCTAAGGTCTTCTCCATTTCATCTAAGGTGTAACCACGCTCAAGTATTTTGTTGTTACGGAGCATAATAGTCGCATACTCATTTGCTTTGTATGCCATGTCACGTACTGTATCTGGATCAGATGGAGTTTTGAGGATGTCGCGTATCTTGCCAAACTCTGTGTCTGTTAGGTCTATACGAGTACTCAACCACTCTAACTGTGCCAACAAACCTTGCTGACGTACCGACTTGTACTCGTCTTTGATCTCCTGTAACTGTTCATCGTACTTGTCACGTATTGCCTGTCTGGCACGTTCATTGGCAGCAGCCACACCCTGCTTTTCCATAGACTCAATTTCTCTACGAGTCTCCATCAGTTTGGCGGCTTTGTCTGCACGTTCCTTCTCGTATCGATTGCGTATCTCGCTTTCTTTCTTTTTAAGTTCTTTACGGAGCTTGGCTACTTTACTAAGTGGTCTTTCTTTTTCGGGTATTGCAGCGTACTCTTCATTACGCTTCTTTTTGATTGCTGAGTATTTTTCTTCAATGGCTAGTTTCTTGGCAGCGGCTTCAGCATTTATTTTGCCCACATCTTCCACACGTTCTTTTCTAGCTCGCTCAAGTAAGGGGTCATACTTTTTTATAATTTCTTGTACTTTGTCACGATACTGTTGTCTATTTAAACCAGTGCCTGCAAGTGCATCTTTCTCAGCTTGTGCATCTGCCTTGATTTTTGCTTCTTGTACCCTGTATCGTTTGTTTCGTTTTTTGTTGTCTTCTTTACGCTTTGCTTCAATAGGGTCTGTTTCAGCCTTAGCCTTTGCATCTTCTTCACGCTTTATTTTACTGCGTACTTGCTCTTCCTTGTTCTCTCTGGCTTTCTTAATACGCTCTTCATAGTCTTCTTTGATTGGAGTGAGCTCCTGCTCAATCTTGGCTTCCTTGGTGTTTCTCAATGACTCTATGTCAAGCGTGTACTGTGCTTTAATAGTCTCCAAAGAGTCAAGCACTTCTATCTGACCAGTTTCTGTTACGGTTTGAAGTTCATACTTCTTCTCAAACTTTACATCGAACTCAGTGTCGTCTACAAGTTCCTGTACCTTCTCAAGTATCTGCGACTGGATGTCGTCTAGTTGATCAACATCTACTTCTGCTTTTAGTTTCTGGTATCGTAACTCCATGTCTGCGAAGGAACGCAGATTGCTCATGATGTCTTCTGTTACTGATGTTGCTGTTGCAAGTTCATGTATAGTTGCTTTCATCAGAGTGTCAAAAGACTCTTGAGTTACATCCTGCCCTTTAAACAACGTACCTGCATCTGTAGGCTTCAAGCTGCGGTTAATCATTTCAACCAACAAACCGTCATGTATTCTACGCATTTCAGCATAGAAATACGAACCAGAACCTAGTCGTTCAATACTTGCCAATGCCTGTTCAGCATCAACTCTACGTATATCGTTGGGGTCTAGTGTTCTGTTGATTTTGTAATATGCCACGTCCCGTAACTTTACCGTAGGGTTATTGGGGTCCATAACGTCTATGCGTTCTTCTTTGATTTTCTTACTCCATTCATCAATACGCTGACCAAATATGTTCCAAAAGTTACCTGGGTCTTCAATCATTTCTGAAGCAGTGTCTGTTAAAAACAGTTTGTAGGCTTCTTTACCTTCAACAGAATACAGGTCTTCAAGTACCACTTGTTTAAATGCAAATGCACGGTCATAATAGTTGAGGTTAAGCACATCGTAATCTGCGTATATCAGCTGACGAAACATGTAGTCCAAGGTGTCTTCCAACGCTGCTGCTTGCTTCATGGCCCCTACATCGGTCTTGGGTATTGGCCCAATAACCATATGCCCAACAGCATCCATAACCCCAATATCACCATCAATGCCATATGCCTTGCGCATTTCAGTAGACTTGCCTTTAACAAGCTGCTTCGTTTGCTTCTTCAGTTTCTCATCCAGTCCGGCAGCCTGCCTTTGTATCTTAGCCACCATCTGTTCTTGCTCATACGCTAGGGCTGTTTTGGGTGCTGTCTTTGGAGCATTCATATCTTTGAGTACAGGCTTAGACCTACCCAATGCACGTCTTGCCCACTTGTTTGCCGCTCCAAAGGCATCCGTCATGGTTTCATACATAGCCCCTGCTGCATCAAAAGCGGCGACACCTTGTCTTGCCGTAGTGCCTTCAGCTTCCCTCAGTCTCTTTTGGAGTTTGTCGCCAAGCAAGTTGATGTCTTCTGTAGTTAAACCTTCCTGCAATACCATTGCTTGCCTGGTGTTGACTCTATCAAGTATTTCATTGTAGTCATCACCGTACAGTTTACCTTGATCAAGCGATGTGGTAATGCGCTCATAGGTTGCCGCAGGAAGTGGCAATGACTCTATCTCCGCCTTCAATAAATCTGCATCGAAACTATCTAGGTAAAACACTATGTCAGGCTTTTCAGTAGCAACTGTAACAGTGTCGAAGTCGCTACCATATCGACCACGCGCTTCAGCAGCAGGTACCATTTCCATGCCAGTACGAGTCTTTGGAGTAATAGCCCTTTTAAACACTCGACCTATAGGGTCGTTGTTTACACGCTCTAGAAACTTAGGGTACGCATCTTTATGAATAGCAGCATCACGACTAACAAACTGTATCTTCTCCAAGCCACGCATTGTTGGTGTGTTTTCGAATACCAACTTACGAGCATAAATGGTATCAAGTGCATCTTGTGTTCGACCTATTTTAGTCATGCCGCTGTACACTTCATCAGCACGACTAGTGTACAAGTCTTCTAGATACTTTACATCTGCCACTACTCCACGTTGTTTGGCACTTTGTATAGCCTGCTCAAACCCAACCTGTTCTGCTTCATCAAGTATCTTTACGTACTCGTTGTATTCATCCAGTGCTTTGTTGTTGGTGTACAGTTCATCTAACTGCTTGACTGCTGTAACCTCATCGATGCCTTGTTCGTCCACCAGTCTTTTAACATTAGTGGCATAGCCGGTTTCATCTAGTCCAACGTTTGCCAAATCATCAAGTGGAGTAGCACTTTTGTTGGCTACATTTCTAGCAGACAGACTCTTCTGCACGTCTGCTGTAAGCAATATGCGACCGTCACCCATACTCCAGTTGCTAATCTTGTCAACGTGCTTTGGAGCTATCTTCTTGGCAGTGTATGACACCAAGTTGAAGTCATCCAGTATTGGCTTCAAGGTACTTGACCCTATTAAATTAGCATAGTCTGATGCCTTGTTTGCCTCACCAAGAGCCTTTCTTGCTTTTATCAATTGACCGGTACTAGCTATGCTATACAATCCTTTGGCAGCACCCACTGTTGCTGCTATGTCTGGATTAAGAAACAGGTCAAACCCTAAAAGGGCAACGTCATAACTGGTTCGTTCTGAACCAGTTACACCAAAGTTGTCAAGCGCATCACCAACATGACCTGTAATACCTTTGTCAGCAGCAATCGCACCTAGCACAGGGTCTTTTTCAAACTCAGGTTGCGTTAGCCTTCGTTGCTCCTGACCCCTTGCTGCAAAGTCTTCTCCAGTAACTGCTTTGATGGCAGGGTAGGCTACATATTCTGTAGCTCCAACAACAAGTGCGGTTGGTATAGCCATCGCCATTTTAAGGGTGTATCCAAGGGGTGTTTCAAGTGTGGCACCACCAAGCAAACCTTCTTTGCTCAGTATCTGTGTACTAGATGCCAAATCTGCATAGGCTTCTGGATTGGACATGACCAAACTTTTACGTACAGGGTCCGTGTACCATTCACCACCACCAAGTTTCTCATATGCATCTATACGAAGCATTGCCTTTTTGTTAGCCTTAGTTGGTGTCAAATCTAGTGTGGTTTTAGGTATTAACCCTGCGACTACTGGATTCTCTGTAAAGTACTCCTTCAAGTATATGTCATAGTTCGTCAACAATGGACTATCTGCTTGAAACACATCGTCTGCAAGCTGCTTGTTTGCCTGGAAGTATTCATACACATTTACTGGTATAGTGATTGACCGACCGCCTGCATTAAAACGATAGTGTGGTATCTTTGTCTCACCTACCAAAGGCTCTTGCTCTGCCATGTATTGTTGTACTTTGGCTTCTTTGATGTTGCGCAGGTACCGCATTTGATCAGCATCAAAGTCTGGTATGCCCTTAGATATCCCTACGTCTTCATATCTATATGTTAGCGCACCTGCTAAACCGCCTTCTGGTTCTTTCTTGTCCCTCTTCTCCAATGGCTTTACATCTGCAAACCCAGACAAGGTATCCATCACCGCCTGTTGTGCTTCTAACTGAGACTTGCCGCGTCTTCGATTTTCATTGTACAAGTCTTTAAAACTATTGACATAGATGTCTACTTCAGATTCTTCTAAATTAAACGACTGCTGTAACAGTTGTGGCAACACCGCATCCAGTTGTGGCTCTAGATCAAACCCCTCTTGAAACTTGCCGTACATTGTTGTACCAGGTTCTTTACCCTCCAAAAAATATGCCTGTGGTTGTACTGCACTCTTCAATCGAGCACTGAATGGTTTGTCAGGACTCGGTACAACTTGTGGCATCGTTGGAGTCAAACCAAACTTTGGCTGCGCAGGTCGCACTGCCGTTTCAGCAAAGTCACCATAGTCAGCAGTCAAAGCAGTGCTCATCAAGTCATTAACAACACGCTTGCGCTCGTCCTCTGTGTATAAAGGAGCACCGAGGGCATCTGTTTTTGCTGACAATGCTATATCAAGAAATACTGGTATGGTTGCCGCATCCACACCCGACATAATTGCAACCTCTAGTTCTGCTGCTGTCGTTGGGTCGTATTGCTTAATTTGTTGTATTAACGCTTTGTCTGCTGCTGACAGTTTCATTTTACTTCTCTTGCATGTATGCCAAGTACATTAAGTCTAAGAACTCATTGCTCTTTTTCTGTTGAAGTGAGTTTGGTATGTTTGTACGGATTTGCTTCTGCGCATTTTTGTACATTCTATCAGCATCTTCTGCTTTTGTTTCTTCGTTTACTGGAAACAAGCTACTGACCAATCCAGCACTGACTTTATTAAGACCACGCACCTGCTTCGCAAGTGCCATGTAATCACCGCGATTCTGTGCTTGATTCTTTTCAACCATTTTGATCTGACGGTATTTTTTGGGGTCAAGTACTCGGTCTAACTCTTGTATAACTTGATCTTTAAACTTTAAGTACGCAGGGTTGCTTGGTCCAAGCTCCTGTGCTTTTTGCATAATCATTTCCAATGCCAGTTGCTTCTTTTGCATTGGAGTGCCAAACTTAACAGGGTCGAACTCTGCTTTTAGTGTTGGCTTCTTTTGTGTTTGCAACATACGATCGTACAACTCTTGGATGCTACCAGTTGGTCGAGGTATTCCTGTTGGTGTTGGTGTTGGTGGAGTGAGAACTCTGTCTGTATACTCTTGCCTTAAAGCATCACCTATTTCTGTCTGCATTGGTCTAGGTTGTATTCTAGGTTCAATCTCGGGTCGTATGTATGGTTGTATATCTGGCTCAGGCTCAGGTGTTACATTTTCTACTACTGAAGGCTTAAACTCAAACTGATCAGCCTGCAATCCACCCAATGATTCTCTTGGTCTATCTTTTTCAACAACACCACGACTAACATTTTCCTGCATGGTAAATGGAATAGGTGGTCGTACAGGGTCTGCTACCAATGAAGCAATCTGTGCGCTTTGGGCTGCATCACGTGGATACAAACCATCAGGACCACTCGCACCCAATACATCCATTGCCATTTCTGTTTCAGATGTTGGTGCTGGTGTTGGTGTTGGTGCTGGTGTTGGTGGTCTATATGAACTTCTCAGACCATAGTCTTCAGTTGCTATCTGTCGCATCAAGTCTGTTTGGTTTAAGTTAGGTGCTGTAGGTGCTTGACCCGATACAAGTTGTTGCTCCAATGACCGTATACGCTCTTCAAGTGGAGTAATCATTGCGCTATAGTCTACACTTGGTGCTTCAGGTACAGGCTTTTGATCTTTAAATCTTTCTGTTTTAAATTGAGTGCCACCACTGCTTGTACCTGTTCCAGTATCAGGTTGTTCTGCAAGACCTTGGTATTCGTCAATAATTCTTCTTTGCTCACTTGGATTATCTGCATTTTCTTCATACAATGCTCGTGTTGACAGTAAGTCTGTACTTCTTTGTCTAGCTGCTACGGCATTGGTTATTTGTTGTTGAGTGTCGGCATCCAAAGTTTTAAAAAATTCTAGTTCTTCACCTTCATAAAAACTTGGATTGCCTTTTTGTATTAGTTGCCGTAACTTTTGTGAACTTACTTTGTCTGCTGCTTTAGCCAATTCTTGTGTTGCTGTTTTAGCAGACTTATCAATTGCACTGTCAAGACTTTTGTTAAACTCTTCTTGACTAAACCTTCTTTGCCCTCGGCTACGCCCACTACCACTACGACTACCGTCACCAGATGTGATGACTTGCTTCCGCCCTCTTGCTCGTTCTGCTTCTTCTTTGTACTGCAACTCCTTCATGCGTATCTGTGCTTCTGCCTCCTTCAATCGAAGAGCAGACACATCGCCACGAGCCAGATCAATCTGTTTGCGAATGTCAGCCTGCATATCTTGATATGCTTTTAATCTGGCATCGTAATCAGCATACTCTCTGTCAATACGTTGCTTGGCATCTGCCTGAGCTTGCTTAATCAACATGTACTTCTGTTGTGTTACCAAGTCAGCCCATGACTGTCCACTTGATGTTTTTCTAGGGTCACGACCGCTACCAGTAATGACATATACCCCTTGTCCACCTACTTGTTGAATAGCCATCTTATTGTCTCCCTGTTATCATTTGTTGCAAAAGCAATGCAGCAGCCTCAGCCTCTCTCTGTCTATCTGGTTGTGCCATATAAGATACATCGTTTATGCTTCCGTCTTCAGTAAACAATGCTATTTGCGAGGCGTCTAGTCCTAAGGTTGGTCCTATGGTTGTTTGCAATGCTTGTCGCCCTTGTGGAGTGCTTAAGGCTGATTGCGCAATAGCCTTACCAGTTTCTTGTGCTGCTGCGACTTGACCTGCCTGTTGTACTTGCTGTTGGGCAAAGTTACCAAGTAAACGCTCTAGTGCTATTTGACTGGCCGCTGTTTCAGCAGCAGATTGAAATGGTGCTGTTAAGCCTTCTGCTCTTGTCCTTTTGTATTGGGCTTGTGCTGCTTCGAGGTCTTTTATCTCTTGTTCTTGTTGTGCTTGACGTGTCAGGTCCATACCCAGTATCTGTGATGCCAAATCTGCTTCTAGACGCTGTCTGCTCTCATCCGCCATCTGTTGACCCAACAATGCCATTTGTGGCTGTGCTGTGGGCTGTGTGAGCCTTGCACGTTCAGCATCTGCAAACTGTTGTGCTTGTTGTCTAGTGCCACGCATCTGAGCTTCAATCTGAGCACGTTCACGCTCTGTTAGTCCAAGCAGACCCATTTCTTGTTTGCGCTGCATTTCACGAAGTCGCTTTTTTTGGTCACGCTCAAATTTACTTGGGATAATGTCCGGTAGTGCTCCAAGGGCTGTACCTGCCCCACTTAACAATGCGCTTTTACCTAGTGCTGGCAAAGCGGCTGCTGCTGCCGCCCCAGCTCCTTTTGCCGCTGCTGCCTTTGCTGCCAACAATGCTGCTGTTGTTAATCCTGCTCCGATTGCCATAGTTCACCTACACATGGAATGTTTCTATTGTAAATGTTTGACAGTTAATCTGCCCCTTCTCAACCTTGGCATTGACTGCCACTGAAAACTTATATCTGCCTGCGTTCAATGTTAGCATACGAGTCATCATTATGCTTCGATGACCTGCTTCTTCACCTTCTTCTCCAGCGTCTATTGGAGGTAGTGGTGTACTTGATCCAGCAGTATCAAACTCAAATACATACGCCCTAGTGCCGTCAAGACGGGTTATCAATCCATCCTTTTCATATTGAAGTACAAACTTATTGTCCCAAAGGTTTTGCCCTGGTGATTTGGTAACAGTGCTGTTTGTATCAGCAAATGCTTTAGCATAGAATGTAATCATAATCTTTGTATTGTTCTTCAAAATGACTACTTCTGCACCAGTGTTGTTTAATGACTGAAAGTCTTGGACCGTAGGGCTGACTTGATTACTGCTCTTAGTGGTCGAGGTGAACCAAGTAAATGCTTGTGGTAGTCGTATTTTCGATACACCCTGAAGAGTCTTAGAAACAAAGTCACCAGTTTGTACAGAAGTAATAAGACGAGGGGTAGCAATACTCTCTCCAACAAAGGTATCCACAGATACGTCAGCAGCAATGATTTCTTGGTTGACATATTCCCTCAATGCATCTTCATTGGATGCGTGGTTGGTGGCTGATAAGACAGATCCATCTGCGTATGTAAACGGTTTGGTAAATGCCATTAGTTCTCCACTACAATAACTTGTATGTGATTGTGCTGAATGTTAACTGTATTGGATGCATACCCTACACATGCTTGAAGTTCAATAGAGTCAATTACAACGTTTGGTGAGAGTGTAGCTAATCCACTAAAACAAAAGTTGCGAAAGTAAATTTTCCCTGCGGTAGATGTTGTTCTGTTTGTAATTGCTGCCTTGCCGGTAAAGCTATATGTACAGTTTGCAACGTCAACAGTCGTTGCGCTACCGCCAGCGGTAACACCCATAAACAATCTAAAAGCAAATGTATTGTAGTTTGTTTGACCTGACTGTCCGTTTCCATCTCCTGCGTCTGACAAAACTGACTCTGCTATTAAACCACTGGCATGCACTCGAACAATTACATTTCCATGAGTGGTATAGTTAGGAAGAACTTTGCTTTGCGTTCCTGATACATTTTCAATGGTTGTAAAAGTAGTGCTACTTGTTGCCCAATCTGCAGTGCCATCGTAATCAAATGTGTAAAGACTTGTTATTCTATTTGAACCGCTAAAATGCTTTCGTTGTGCCCACTCAGTATTTATATTGACGTCTTGTACACTACTGCTAGCAACACTGTTATACACCGCATTTAACTGTGCTGCCGTTGGTGCTTGCCCACCTTCAAAGTATTGATTCGCTATTTTACCCATTTTTACCTCTTAGTGTTGCATGCCCATATGGATGCACCATATATTTCCATTCTAGAAATAATCGTATCTGTAGACGTATCTGGTGGTTTGTTGTTGGCTTGCCATTTCAGTTCCAATCTTACAGGTTGTGAACCTACAAACAATTTAAAAGGTACAGACAAATTTGACAATCTTGGATATACCCTACCTGTTTCTGCTATCAATACATCATTGCAAAACAAACCCCATCGACTCCACCACTCTTCACCACGTATTTCGTTGACTCCAGTTGATATCTCTAACACATCAAAACCATGACGAAAGTTTATATCAAAGCAACCATTTAACGTTCCGCTCTCAGCCTCAAAACTCAACACCAAATCATTATATGCACTGTCTATATCTTGCAGGTTATTCCACCCGCTTGACCAACTACCGTTTTGAAGGTCAAATGTATGAAGTGGCAAGTGTATGTTAATACCGCCTTCGTAAGTATTCCATCGACGTACAAAATGGTAGTCTTGTGTTTGCCCT
>TARA_R100001460_G_scaffold467_7_pt1 | contig 11442 bp, 15 predicted proteins | sample TARA_R100001460 | Tara Oceans TARA_R100001460 (sample SAMEA2622190) | marine metagenome | biome: marine biome (ENVO:00000447); feature: surface water layer (ENVO:00002042); material: "saline water (ENVO:00002010), including plankton (ENVO:xxxxxxxx)" | depth 5 m | reverse complement strand
TTGCATTGAACGGGGAAGTTCACTAATCTCTCCACCACGTTTGAGAAAGTCCTCGATAGATTCAGTCTTTTTAATTTTACTAGTAGCTTTTTGAAATTTTTCATACGCTGCCCTCGCTTTATCTTCTGCTCTCATTTTTTTACGGCGACGAACTCCTGTAGCTCCTGCGCCTTTACTTTCTATTTTTTTATCTTTTGTTTTCTTTTCTAACTCACTTTTTTTCTTTGCTTTAATTTGAGCAGCTGCAAAACGTTCTTTAGATTTTTGAGATTTAACTGCAGAGTCAACAGCTTTTTTACCAAATTTTTTATTAGCTGCTCTTTTACCTGATTCTTTAATTAATTTTAGTATTGTTGATGCTGCCGCCACTATAAACCTCCTTCAATTGTGTTATCACCACCGCCTGTTGAAGCAGGAGTTTGCATATCATCACGGCGTGTTCTTCTTGATTGGTTACGCAGTAAACCTACTGCATTTTGATATTGTTGTTCATATACTTGTTTAGCTGTATAGTTTTTCATAAATCCCAAAGCTTCTGACATACAAGCCGCATACAAAGCATCATAACAAAACTCACTAAAATAATTACTATCTGTTGCACTAGTTAAAGTTACAGGTCTAGTAATGTAAACAAGTTCTCCGCTGTAAGTAGCACTAGCTGTAGGGGCAAAACGAACTTGTGTATTTGTTCTTTTTGAATAGTATTTAGGAGTTCCTGTGCTTGCTGATACAGGCCAATAATCATTTATAAATTCATCCGTTCTTTGTAATAAATTAATTTTAGTTCCACTTTCAGTAATATTAATATTTTTAACTAGTCTTGTTCCTGTCGGTAATGTATAATCATTTGTTCCAGCTGAAAGTGTAATAGATGTTATAGTTACAAGACCATAATCATCAAGAGCTTTTGTTAGTCTTTCTTCTGCACGATTAACAAGTTTAGGAATATGATTGACAAACTCTGTGCCATCATTTTCAGTAGTTTCAATAATATCATTTACAAGGAATGTATAATTAGCCATAGTAAATAGTCACAGTTGCCGCACTAACTGGTAAAGCTACAGAAACAGTTCCTGTCATTCTAATGCCATTATCACTATAGCTTTGGTCTGTTAAATCGTTTGCTGTTGTATTTGTAAACTTAATTATATTACCTGTTACAGTACCAAAAGGGTCTGTAGATGTTCCAGCAATTATAAAGTCACCAACACCTGTAGCATGAATAGCACGTATTCTTGTATCTTTTACAGCTTTTCCAGTTGCTGCATCAACTGCATCTCCTGATGTAGACACAAAAGATACTCTAACATTTGTTGTCATATTAATACTCCTAGTTATAATTAGATACACCTATTATACACAAAAAAAGGGAAAGATACAACGACCTTTCCCCATAAAACTTTAATTAAGTTTTTAGTTGGTTACGAACCAGCGTTCCCAAAGTAACCTCTCCAATCAGAGAAGCCAAAGCTATAACGCTCACGAGCTTTAAAGCGAAGGTTTCCTGTATCGAAGTCAGGCTCCATTTTGGTTTGCAGTGGTGAACGTACAAACATCTTAGCACCATTCGGAACATCAGTTCTGATGAAGAAGGCGTTAGTATCTGTAAAGCGACGATTCACAAAGAAACCACCGGGAATAAGCCCTTGGTTTCTAATAGCGTTAATGTCGTTTACATTTGTTGCACCATTAGCTGCAGTTGTTGGGTTAACCCCAATAGTTGTTGACATTGTGCTGTTTAGAACTTGGTCAGCAGTAAATGCCAAATCAGATGGAATGTGGAGGCTTTCAGCTTGTGCGCCGATAAGAATACCACGGTCATCTTTGATTTTTGAAATGCTGATAAGAGCAGTTTCTAGTGAAGCTTCTGATAAATCAGCAGCACTCAATAGGTTGCTCTGGTTGCCAGCACCAATAGTTGGGTGCGAGGCAGAGAAGAATGGTTGCCCATCTCCACCAGCAAAGCTTGAATTAAAGCCGTTGTTAAATACGTCAGCAGCTTTAACTTGTTTTGTATTTGCCATAGCACGAGCCAAACCTTTGGCACGTAATTTAGCGAATGTGTCATAAAGATTATCTTCCATAGCTTCTTCTGTGACAGCAAATCCAAGAGCAATAGTCTCGTGTGTATAACGAGATGTAAAGCTTTCAGAAGCGTCATCATAAGAAACAGCAGCACCTTCACCTTTTACAGGTGCAGTACCGAAGCCTGTGAAGAGAACCTCTTCTTCAAATGCACGGTCACTGTTCTCAGTTTCAAACAGTGGAGCGTGTTCATCAGAAACTTCCCCATACTCAAGACCGAATACGGCATTAAGACCAGGGAGAAGCTCTTTTGCAATACTTGCACGATTAATAGCCATTATTATTTATCTCCCTTAGTTAGTTGTAGTGACTACAGCTGAAGTTAATACATTTTGGTAATCATCAGCCGCATGGTTAAATTCGACTTCTAATTTAGTAAATGCATCACCAACAGCATTGTTAGGCTCATCAACAACAGCAATAACACGCAAAGCACCATTTGTAGCTTTACCTGTTGTACCAGCAGTTGTTTTAGCGACGATAGTTGATTTACCAGTAAAGGTAGAACCACCAGCAATTGAGCTAACTTCTACGTTTCTTCCTACGATGCCAGCGGCAACAGTAGCATTTGAAGAAATGATGTAAGTTTGTGTCGGGTTATCGTTAACTAGACCAACGATGTCTGTAGCAGACACGCCAGAATAGAAAGGTTTAAATTTTTGTTCCCCGTTTTCGACATAACGACAACCTTGGAAAGTACCAATAGGCACTTCGGTTGAAGTTACACACGGTGTAAGCGTACCAGAAGCAATACGTACAGGCGTACCTGTAAACATTGCTGTAGCACCTGAAGCAATAGGATATTCATTCAGGCCGTTACTGTTTGGTGCAGCACCACGAACACGGGAAGGCTGAAGTCCAGTGACTTTAGTATCAGACATATTTTTTCTCCTTCAGTGTCTAAATTTATGTAACCAGACTTCGCTTTCCTTTTTAATCAAAAGTAGGATTGCGACCTTTGGTTACATTAGTTCTGCTTTGATTTTGAATTGGCATCCTGCGGTCTGATGAGTTTTCAAGCTGTGCATTAACAGCATCAACCATCTCTGCAGATTGACTTTCAAAATATTTTTGTCGAGAATTAGCTTTAAGAATAGGCATCTTGACAAGTGCTAAGTCTCCTCGACACACAGTCCCTTTGTAACGCCCTTCTTCTTTAATTGCAGAAGTGTGGGCTAATTCAGGTACTTCCTCCAGATTAACAAACTCCCAGCCTTCTGCTAGGCGTTTACCTACGTTAGTATAATCATCTCCACCTTTTAAGGATATACGTATCCAACGAAGTTTCATTCCATCATTTGTAAATCTATTTGATACAGATTCAGGAATATCTAAAAGATTTGGTTCACGATATTCGTATTCTTGTTCTCTGGTTTCCAGTTCACGACTCTGAGCTTCTCGTGTTTTTTTACTTGTCATCGGTTTCCTCCACGCTATCGGTTAATAGTTGTATAATCGCCTTCAGCTTTTTCAACTTTAAGCTTTTCGGCTGCATACTGTTCAAGTGATATACCCCACTTATTAGCAAGACGTACATCCTCTTGTGAGAGTTTTACTTTCTTGCTTGACGAGGTTGACGGAGTGCGTGAAGCTCCAGCGACCACTTGAGCAGGTTGTGACGTTTCCTGCGGTACGGGGTTGGCAGCAGTGTTGCCACCAAATTTATGTGGAAAAGTATTAGCAATACGCTTATCTACTTCCAGATAAAATTCATCTTCAGAAGGGTCATATCCCTCTTCTTTTAGCTGCGCATCAATTGCAAGAGCAGCAGCTGTCATAACTTGGTCTGAGTTAAACCATTCGTTTTTATGCGCCCACATAATAGCCTTTTCATCATATCCTTGATAAGTAGGTGCTGGTTGAGCAGCTTGTGGTTGCGCTTGTTCTTGTTGTACTGTATAAGAATCCAGTTCTTTTTTATAGTCAGCAAAACGAGTAGTATCTTGTTGTGCAGAATTTAAAGCTTCTTGCGCTCGTAAGATTAAGTCAGAGTCTCCGCTATCTACAGCACGTTTGTAAGCATCTCTAGCTAATTCAAGTCTTTCTTTAACTTGACCTTCAGAAGATGTTGCATTTTCTAATAATGCTTTTTTATATCCATCTTCTTGAGATTGCAGCTTTACCTGCATTTCTTTATTAGCGGCAACTAGTTTTTCTATTTCTTCTTCTCGTTCTTTTTTTTGTTTTACGAGTTGCCTAATTCTTTTTTGTGCGCCAGAAGTTTCTATACCATCAAGTTCTTTTGGTTCTTCTGGTTTAGTAGATTCCTCAACAGCGGCTTGAGGTTGTTCTTCTTGAGAAGGGGCTTCTTCTTTTTGTTCTGGAGCAACAGCTTCTACTCGCTGCTCTTTTTCTTCCCCTTCTATTTCATATTCTATTTTTTCTTTCTCTTCAGCCTTTGTAGGCTCAATCGTAGACCATTCAGTCTGTGACATGTTTTTACTCCTTTTAACGTCCACAGCGAAAAAGACGAATTACGCTGTTCCTATATATTATATATTATGTATTATTATTTCGCAATAGTGCTTAGTTAGATAAATTGTAGGTAGGGTCTAAATCTTTTGAATCCTCAACTACCATTTTAACATCATCATCGAAAATAAGCAATAGCTGAATACCTTTGTAAAAGAATTTATTTCCACTATGCTTTCCATAACATATGTAGTCACCTTCCTTACACCACGGGCGACCTTTAAATTTATTATCAGCATAAGCAAGATTACCCACTCGTAAGACCCTGCCCACTGTAGTAAGGTAAGCCATATCCGATTTGATAGAGTCTGGTAGAATAATTCCACCTTTTGTCTCAGATTTAACAGATACAGGGCGAACCAAAACATTGTAACCCGGTATTTCTGGTAAAACTTCTGGGTCAGGAACTTCAGCATCTGTAATCCATTCATCATTTTTTATTGCATTAGAAATTGCTTGCATATTAATCCTCTTCAATATATCTATTGGTAGTATCTTTAATTATACTAATTGAAATCTCAAAGCCATTAATTTTTCCAACAGCTTCACGATAACTAGCATAATCTGAAACACTTCCATATGCAAGCGAATTTTTTACTTCATCAATTTCTTTTTGAAGTTCTATAACTAAATCTTCGTAGAGTGTCAAATATTTTTACCTTCCTTAATAAATTGCATTAAAAGATTTGCAACTGCTTTTGACTCCTCTAATTCATTAGCCTCCTGTGCCTTCATTAAGTCACCAATCAAGTCCATAGCTTTGAGAACACGTTTATTATTTCTGTCCTCTTCTTTCTGAGCATCTTTTAGTGCATCACTAGCACCAGCTTTCTGCGCATCAAGAATAATTTTTTGTTCCTTTAAATCAAGGTCACGTTGTTTAAGTGCAGCATCAACTTGTTTATTAGCCATCTGAGCTTGTACTTTATCTTGCTCAACACCAAGACGTTGTGCTTCTAGTTGTACCATTTGAGCTTCAGGTGTACCTGCTTGTCTTTGTTGTGCCATAGCCATTCCTGCTTGCATGATTTGTTGTGCAGCTTGTGCTTGCATTGCAGCAACAGGGTCAGGCATTTGTGATAGCATAGCAGCAGCTTGTGGATTTTGCATTGCTTGCATTGTTAGACCTTCAATCTGCTCTTCATATTTTAACATTGCGTGTTCTGATATATTAGCTTGTAATGCACCAGCAATTTTAGCAAACGCAGGATTTGTTTGTTGATTCATTGGGTCTTGTATGTAAGCACCCTTAACTTGCATATGCGCATCATGATTCTGTCCTTTAAATGCCTTAATAGGATTACCTTTGTTAGCAGACTTAATATCTGATAGCGGGTCTTGTGGCTGTGCCTCCTCTTTGTAAGGCATAAGTTTATCTACGTCTGGTACATTTGCAGTTGTAAGAAGCATACGATTAATTGCTTCCATGTCAAACATATCAGGGGGAGACTGTGCTGCAATCTGTTGTACCATTTGAATTAACAACATACGTTGAGCATTAGAAGGAATGTTAGGGTCAGATACTGGAATAATATCTACATCACCATTAAAGTCTTTTTTAAATACTTTTTCAAGACACCCCGGAAGTTTGTAAGGATACTCATTTGGTAAATACTCATAATCAACACGAGCAAGAATCTTAAACTCATCTCCTTGTGCCTTATGTAATCTTTTGTGAATCGCACTAAAGAATTTACTTGAAGCCTCAAGTAGTGCCATAGTTGTACCAACAGGACCATAACCTTTACTATCTGCAATTACTTGTTCGGTGGAGTCTGCAAATTTTTGACCAGCCCCTGTAACAAAACTGAGCATGTTAAACAAAGTGCCAGAAGGCTCTTTAAAGGGAAGAGGAACAATAGCCTTAGATAAGTCAACACCTGTAGCTTCGACCTCCTTAAATTCACCCGGAGCAATCGGGTCATTGTCACCCACGATTCGTACTCCTTTAGCTTTAAAGCCACCCGGTAGGTTAGCAAACTGCCCTGCGTCCAAAAGACTGCGCATAGCAGCAGTGGCAGACATAGTAAGATTGCCAAGGAAGTGAATAAGCCCCAGCCCATAGAAACCAAAACCAGGAACATACCTGTAATGGGTGAAGTGCATCTTCTTCTCATATCGTTCATCCTCTTCTTTCCAATTACGACGAATTGATAAAACAGCACCAGTAGATTCTTCTACTGTTACGATATAAGGACATGCTCGTTTACCATCATGCATTTTATCTTCAGGCATTTCAAGATAACAATGTTGTTCAAGTAATACATACTGTGGGTCATTATCTCCAGCAGGAGAAAGACCAAGAACAGTATCCATCTTTTCTGCCATGCCTGATAATTGTGGAATACCTGCATTAGGTAATTCTACATCAGCATACATTCCAGAATCTATACACCTACCCATATCGACAGGACTGCGATATATAACATGAGTATAACGGTCTGCTCTTCTAAGGTCAGTTGCAAAGTAAGATACATAAAACTGGTCAATAGGAACAAACTCAGAAACAGGGCGACCAAGACTAGAATCATAATAAATTTTCTTAATTGAAGAGCCAATCAAAGGTAAGTGAAACAACATACGTTCAAACTCATCAAAGTATTCAGGCATCTGTGTTGTAATCTGATAGTTCATAAAGTTTTGAACACGATTGGCTTGTTGTTGTTTTTGTATTGTAGCATCACCTAAGACTTGTGCTTTTACTGGTCCTTTAGCTGGAAATAATTCTTGTGATGCTTTAGATTGAAACTTGACTGCTGATTCAATTAATAGTGGATGTACAGCAGTGGCTGCTCCTTCAAATGGTTCAGTAGTATCTTCTAGTTTTAAACCAAGAAGGTCAAAGCCACGTTCAAACATAGACTCCCACTCAGCACGAGAATCTTTGTCTACTTCGTATTTATCAATAACACCTCGACCTATTTCTTGTAAAGTTTCTTCATCTAGTTTATCTACTAGGTTTTCATAAAACTCTGTTTCAATTTCAATCTCAACTTCTATCTCAGCACCTTCTGCTTGGAAGTCTACTTCAACCTCTCCTGTTTCAGGGTCAACTTGATAGGAAACATTAGCAGACATAGGGTCTTCTGCTTTTATTTGTATTACATTATCAGTTGGTATTTGGTCGTATGGATTTTTTTCTGTAGCCATTATGCTTTCCTACGTTGTTTGGTTTTCTGTTTCATATCGTTTATATACTTTCTATAAACTGAAGCAGATTGTTTTTTACCAGCAACCTTTGCCCTTTGTTCCATTGCAATAGCAGCTTGTATTTTATGTGCGTGTGTTTTACCACTACGCTTTATCTTAGTAATACTAGACTTAGCATTAGCAGGTGTGTCAAACTTTAAACCACGAATAGTGCCTTTTGGATTCTCGTCAGTATACAAGTCAGAGTGTTTCTTACTCCCTGCAGATTGTCCCTTTTTTCTTGGTATACGTGGTTTATTCATTATATAAATTATCAAATATTCTATTTGTGTCTAGTGTATAATCTAAATTACTTTTACTATAATGTGTGTGAGCAGAAGGTTTAAAGTCTGGTGCGCCTTCTCCTGTCTCAAACCAAGCAGGGTGTGTTACTCTTACTCGATTATTAGGCAGTGCAACAATATTACCTGTCCATTCTCCTGCATCTAATAAACACATAACATGACTTTGCTTATGTTGTGCAGGGTCATCTGCTATTTCGCTTTCTGTATAGTCAACAGTAAATAAATAATTAGCAGGATACATGTTACCATCTATCTTAGCTAACCACGGACAAGGCGTTGCTCTATCTAAAACATACACTGCATGATGGTTTGAGGAGCAGTCCCAAGGTTGAGCATTATGAACATCCATAGGTTCAGGCCACTCTTCTAAAGGAACATCTCCTACAAGAGCCGTGATAGGCATCCTAGCCCACATAGCCCCACCATGTACTGTGTCCTCTTCCTCTCCTTCTGGTGCTATACCAGTAAAGATAACTTGAAAACTTAAACATCTATTTGGCATTGTCGTAACAGCGACTGCCATAGCATGTAAAAACTCTCCGTGATAGGCTTCGTGATTATGGGTATACTCACGGCGTACCCAACATTTAAAATGTGGGATATTGCTTTGTAGATAAGCCATTAAGACTTAACCAGCTTGTACCCCTTTTTCTTAGCTTCAGTCCGTAGTTTTGCTACTGTCATTCCTGAAGCCTTGCCTCCCTTACGCATTGCTTTACTTTTCATTTTACCACCAGCACGTAAACCTTTACTTTTCATTTTGCCACCAGCACGTAAACCTTTACTTTTCATTTTACCGCCAGCACGTAAACCTTTACTTTTCTTTTTCATAGCCATTTTATTTACTCCTATTAATATAATCTATTATGAGGTGCGCCACCTTTAGAAACCTTACCACCTTTTTTTAGTAACATAGAATCTTTTTTTCTTTGCGGTGCTTGTTGTTGCTGCATACGTTTTAGTTTTTCTCTTCTCTTTTTTTCTTTATCTTCTTTGATTTTATCTAAACCTTTTTTTGCAGTTATTATACTTAAAACCATTTTACTCTCCTATTAGTAAATTACGGATGCCCTTATTATAACACTAAGTCCTCCAGTATCCAACCCTCTTTTGTCTACGAGGATTATAATCATCCTCCCAGCTAGGGTCTTCAGGGTGAGTTACATTCCAACTATCCTTCATATAATGTATAGCCATAGTCATTGCATCTACTTGGTCATCATGTGCGCCATTAGGAAATGCTAAACATTCATCAAATAAATCCTTTGCCCATTCTTTACCTCTTGGTATGTAAAGCCGTCCTGCTTCCATAATTGGTGTGGCAGAATAAACACGAGACACCTTGTCCCTGTCAGGCATATACTCTAGTACAGGTAGTCCAGCTTTACGCATATCTTGTATCAAGGATTGTCCTGATGCTTTCTTTTCTACAATACATATGTCAGGCTTATGTCTTTGGAAAAGGAACTGTGCTGTACGCCGTAGGTCTGGATATTCAAATCTGTCTTTTACATTGCCAAGTAATATAAGATTAGGTACTACTGACTCTATACCATATTCGTCTTCTTCAACTTGGTGAAAGATGCCCCACGTTTGGATGACACTATAGTCTGCTGTCTTCCTCGTCGAGAAGGCTGTGTCATAAGTCTGGATAACAAGCTCGCATTGCGGTGGGTCTTCATACTCCCACCACTCAAACCATGTCTTCTTGATAATCCCACCTTCATCTGGTGACGGATTTTGCATGTACAAAGCGTCCCAATACCTAGACCCATTACTAGCCCGTATTTCTTGTTCATCTGTTTTTAATACCTCATTTGGTTTCCACTCAGGAAAATAACTACTGCCTTCTTCTAAACCTAACAGGTCTGCAGCTGTCTCGTCAAGCCATGCTGGTATACTAATTACTTCCCATTTGTTTTCTGTTAATTCATTTTCTTGTTTTAATAACCAACCACATAAATCATCGTAGTGGTATCTTGTGTTAATAATAATAATAGAACCATTAGGCATTAAGCGTGTACGTAAACCACTAGGCCACCACTCTTTGATATACCTACGTCCTGCTTCTGAGAATGAATCTTCCTCAGACATAACATCATCTAGTAATGCTAGGTGCGCACCACGACCAGCAATCTGTGACCTAACACCTGCAGCATAGTAAGAACCATTGTGGTTAGTCTTCCATTTACCTGCAGCCTTCACATCACTTCGTAGAGACACACCCTTAAAGATACGTTGAAACTGTTCATCATTAACTATATCCCTAACACTACGCCCAAAGTCACTAGCTAGTTGGTCACTGTGTGAAATAGACATAATCTCGTGGTTACTAAAATGTCCTATATACCATGATGGAAATAGTTTACTTGTTATTAAAGATTTACTAGAACGGGGTGGCAAGAATATCATTAACCTTTTTAAATCACCCTCCGCTACTTTCTGTAGTCTATCACACAATAACTCTATGTGTCTACCCATCTTGAAGTCTGTTACAAGAGTTGGGGCTACAAGTCTAACATAAGTTAAAAAGTCTTGTTTAGCTTTCTTCTGTATATATGTTTTAAGTGTATTGTTGAAGTTTACATGTGTGGTAAGAATGTCACTGTCTTGCATAAATAATACTCGTATTGCATAAATGATGTATGTAAGCCTATTGTGTGTCTGAAAAAAACATGCTAAAATATTCTTACTTTAATTTAAAGGGGAGCTTAATACAACACCCGCTAACATTATTCTATTATACTTACATTATCTTTTTTATACAAGTTATAATATTTATATATTAATAAGAACTTCGGCTACCCCCGCCGGAGTTTTTTTTATTGTGAGAAAGCTCCTAATTTTATTCCGCTACTAACACCCCATATTACAGTTTTTAAATGTAGAACTACTTTAGAAATATACTTTGTGAGAAAGTTCCTAAATTTACTCAGTATATGGCAGGGGTATTTTATATATATGTGTGCATGTGCGTTTTGTGTGTAGGGTATGTGTCATATGTGCCACAGATTTTCTGAAGAAAATGGGAAAGAATCCTTTTTAGTGACAAAATTATCACATTGTTGCAAAGATAACACAGTAAAACACATAGAATATGTGATGAAATTACAACATTCACACAAAGTGTGTCTTAAATGCATCATACCACCTGTTTATAAAACAGACAGTACACCCCCTACCCCCACATATTATTTAATAACTTCAATGAGTTATAAAATAATTTCATATATGTGTTGACATGTGTTGGAAAAAAAGTTAATAAAATAATAATTTATTTATTTATGAATAAATTATATATTTATATTAATAAGGATGAGGAGTTGATTATGAATTTGATGAAGTTATATGCTGGATTTATTTTGGTCATGTCAGTATGCACTATGTTGTT
>TARA_R100001460_G_scaffold13125_3_pt1 | contig 11493 bp, 12 predicted proteins | sample TARA_R100001460 | Tara Oceans TARA_R100001460 (sample SAMEA2622190) | marine metagenome | biome: marine biome (ENVO:00000447); feature: surface water layer (ENVO:00002042); material: "saline water (ENVO:00002010), including plankton (ENVO:xxxxxxxx)" | depth 5 m | reverse complement strand
GGTTCTGATGGTAGTGATGGAGCAGCCGCCGGGTTTGGTACACCAACTGCAACTACGGGACCAATAGGAATTACTGCTTCTGGACCAGATACCGCAAAGGTTTTCGCATTCAGCATACCGTCTGGTGCAACTGGCCCAACTGGGCCTACGGGACCGACGGGGCCTACAGGTCCTACCGGTCCGACAGGTTCTCAAGGTACACAAGGACCAGCAGGTAACGATGGTTCAGATGGAAGTGACGGCTCTGCTGGTGCGGCAGCGGGATTCGGAACACCAACGGCCTCAACAGGACCCATAGGAGTTACTGCTTCTGGGCCAGATACTTCTAAAGTGTTTGCTTTCTCTATACCCCAAGGTGCTACGGGAGCTACGGGGCCTACGGGACCCGCTGGTGGGACAGGCCCCACAGGACCTAGTGGACCTGCTGGCTCCGATGGTAACGACGGTAACGACGGAGCGGCCGCTGGATTTGGTACACCATCAGCTTCTACAGGACCAATAGGTGTCACGGCTTCTGGACCAGACACGGCCAAAGTATTTGCTTTCTCTATACCTGCTGGCGCAACTGGACCTACTGGGCCGTCCGGCCCCACAGGACCGACTGGACCTACGGGACCACAAGGTTCCTTTGGCGGTGCTACATTCAAGTACGACTTTAGCACAACAACGACAAACAGTGACCCCGGCGCAGGTAAGATAAGGTTCGATAATGCCACACAAAACGGCACTACCGGTATCTACATAGATGATTCCGACCTAGACGGGTCAGATATACAATCCTTCTTAAGAACAATAGACGATTCTACTTCTACCATAAAAGGACATGTAAAGGTAAGCAACCTTACAGACCCATCACAATTCACACTACATACAATATCCTCTCTCAGTGAGCAATCGGGTTACTTCGATATAACTGTCAGCACAGTGGATTCATCTGCTACATCACCGTTTAGCGATGGCGAAGATGTATCAGTTACGTTTGCTAGGACTGGTGACAAAGGAGATACAGGTTCTACTGGCCCCACAGGGCCGACTGGTCCAACCGGGCCATCTGGCCCCGCCGGGTCTGATGGTAGCGATGGGTCAGACGGAGCAGACGGAGCAACCGGACCTTCTGGTCCGACGGGACCTTCTGGCCCTACGGGACCAACTGGTCCAACAGGTTCGGCGGCTGGCTTCGGTAGCCCCAGTGCCTCTACAGGCCCCATAGGTGTTACTGCATCCGGTCCAGACACTGCTAAGGTCTTTGCCTTCAGCATACCTGCGGGTGCAACAGGTCCTACAGGACCGACCGGACCAACCGGACCAACAGGTCCCGCTGGTTCAGACGGTTCAGATGGGTCAGATGGAAGTACGGGTCCAACAGGACCTACAGGCCCAACTGGTCCCGGTGGCGCAGCCGCAGGGTTCGGTACACCTACCGCATCTACCGGTCCTATTGGTGTTACCGCTAGTGGGCCTAATGCTTCTAAGGTCTTTGCATTCTCTATCCCTGCTGGTGCTACAGGACCAACAGGACCTACCGGTCCTTCTGGGCCTACGGGACCTGCCGGAAGCGACGGCTCAGATGGGTCAGACGGTAGTACCGGACCCACCGGCCCTACCGGACCGACAGGTCCCAGTGGAGGCACAGGCCCAACAGGACCTACTGGAACCGCAGCAGGTTTCGGTACGCCGACGGCAAGCACTGGTCCTATAGGGGTAACGGCAAGCGGGCCAGCTACCGCTAAAGTATTCGCATTCTCGATACCAGCAGGTGCGGCAGGTCCTACTGGACCAACTGGACCTACAGGCCCAGCAGGGTCGGACGGAAGTGACGGTTCAACAGGGCCTACTGGACCTACCGGTCCAACGGGTCCGACAGGGCCTACTGGTCCCGCAGGTAGCGACGGTAGCGATGGAGGTACAGGACCAAGCGGTCCTACAGGTCCAGCCGGTCCCACTGGTCCTACTGGACCAGCCGGACCAACGGGACCGGACGGTGCAGTTGGTGGTGCTACTTTCCATTATGATACATCTTCACACACTAACGATTCTGCTCCGGGTGCTGGATTCTTTAGATTCAACAACTTTAGCACTCAAACATCAGCCACTATTCTTTACATAGACGACGATGATAAGAATAGTAATGATATATCTTCCTTCCTTCAAACTATTGATGACTCTACATCTACTATCAAGGGTCATTTGAAGATTAGTAAGAAATCCGACCCATCAGACTTCTTGTTATTTACTATCGCTTCCTTAGTTGATGCGACAGGTTACTTCAAAGTTACAGTAGCCAATGTTGCTTCATCAGCATCAAGCCCATTTTCGGGTGACGATGATGTGTTTATCACCTTTGCTAGAACAGGAGATGCGGGTGCGACAGGGCCAACTGGCCCTGCGGGTCCTACTGGTCCTACCGGACCAACTGGTCCAGCCGGAGATGACGGTAGCGATGGTAGTGCCGGACCAACTGGTCCTACCGGACCTACAGGACCGACAGGTCCTACCGGACCAGCAGGTCCCAGTGGTGGTACGGGGGCTATTGGCGGCTTAGATGATGTAACAATGGATGCAACTAATTTCACAGATGGACTTCTCATACAAACTAATAGTGATGGTTCAGCCCCGACAACGGGAACATTAAGTTCGGCAAATGACAATATAGGTATCGGGAAAAATGTATTCTCCGCATTGACTTCCGGTGATAACAACTTGTCTTTAGGAAATAATTCTGGTGATGCAATAAATTCTGGACATAGAAATGTGTTGCTAGGACATAATGCAGGTAGTGGGGTTACAACCGGAAACAAAAATACGGTTGTTGGTGCAAACGCTATGGAAACAGGTGGAACCGGAGCGGTTGGTAATACTGTTGTTGGTTTCGGAGCCATAGGTAGTGCAGGTAATGGTGTTGATAATAACACTGCTATTGGGTTTCAAGCACTATCATCTACAAGTGGTGATAACAATATAGCAATAGGTTATCAAGCCGGTGATAATATCACCTCTGGTTCTAACAACTTAGTCATAGGAAGCATTGATACTGGTAGTGCAACAGGTGACGGCCAAATACGCATAGCGAATGGCGATGGAAGCGTAACATGGATAGCCGGTGACGAGAACGGAATCAAGGCCCACAAGATTAAGGTCGTACCCATAACAGGAACAACACAATTGACAGACGCACAATCCGGTTCCTATGTCTATGTCACAAGTAGCGGAGTACCAACCCTTCCAGATACCGCCGAATTAGGACAACAATACACGATAATAAACAACAAGGGCTCGCAAATAACCGTTGGTCTTGGTTCAAATGGCTCTGGTGGAAATAATACTCTCATAGGCACTGCGACCGTGGATGACGACAAGGCCAAGACCTTCGTAGCAGTAGCAACTAACACATGGTTCGCCATAGGGTGATTGAATGGCTTCGATAATGATGGGTGTCGCTGGTTGCGCTCAACAGGCTTCTGGTGGTGTAAGTGCGCCTACGGCGGCTTTAATCGCCACATCTTCTTCGGGCAACTACGCCAAAGCGGTGACAATACATGACGTTACCGGAGCTGCTTCGATATACGAGGAGGATGGAAGTAATTTTAGCGGTGACGCTCTTACCAAGAATGTATCTGTACTTCAGTTAGCATCAACCGGCACATCTGCTGAAGTGCTTGCGTTTGGTGGTTATTGTAGAGTAACAGGAACGGCTGCGACCTCATTCCAATGGAACGTGACCGTAACTGGCACATCATTAACGGCGGGTTCTGCCTCAACGTCGGGTACTGCTGCCACCGCTCAAGACGTAACAGACCCTACAGGCGTTAGTGGAGGAAACTATGGTGAGATGGGCGAGGGTGTTCTCATTCAATATGGCGGGTCAAAGGCAGGTGTTACCTACCCCTCCATCGGTGATTCCATAGATATAGAAATTGATTGTTCTGCTACTAATGCTGGTGGAACCGTCAATGCCCCAACACTCAGTATTACCATAAACTATGTTGAATGACACTAATACATACCTGTTAAATATACTAGGCGTGATTTGATATCATGATGCAACACCCAAACTGGCTTCTTTACGAGGAGTTTCTAGATAAAGCCACTTGTGAAAGATGGATAGAGGCTGGTAGACAGACAGAGCCAGAGAAGGCAAAGACCTTTGATGGTAACGAGGGTCACAGAAAGACACAGATACGCTGGCTACAGAACAACGACATGTACAGGGAGATGCACGACGTATTCAAGCACATAGCTTTGGATGCCAACCAATACTTCCAGACTATGATAACTGTTCTTCCTCCGCTACAGTTTACTGAGTACGCAGATGTCGGACACAAGTATGACATGCACCATGATGTAGATATCAACAGACAAGATGGTAGACACAGGAAACTTAGTATTGTCGTACAACTAACCGACCCAGAGCAGTATGAGGGTGGTATTCTTTCCTTCGCACACACACAGAACCCAGACCCAAAGGCTTTGATAAAGCAGGGTAGTATCATATGTTTCTTATCCTATCTAGAGCATGGCGTTAGCCCTATTACCAAAGGTTCTAGGACTAGCCTTGTAGGATGGTTTGAAGGACCCAGATGGAGATAATATCTATATGTCACTTTTACTCATTGTAAAATATGAGCGATAGCGATGCCTTTGCTAATTTTTTCTTCGCCGTAGTGGTACTAGGTTTGTTCCTATCCTTTGGCTCAATACCCTCTACTCCTCCCGGTACAATGATAGACCCGACATCTTGCTATGAGATAGAGGGTACTGTTCTACACAAAGACATAACCCAGCATGGTAATAGAATATGGGTAGAGTTGTACTACAAAGAAGAAACAAACGGGTACATAGTATATGTGTCTAACAAGACATACAACAAGTATGATGTTGGTTACACATATGAGGAGTGGACTTGTGACCTTATCCAGTATGTTTCATATCAAGATACAATAGATGAGCTTATAGAGTTTGGATTATTGTTACCATCCTCTTAAGTATAACTTATGGTTTAGTCGAGTTGTGTCTGAGGAACGGATAAAACGCAAAGGTAAAATTGTGTATAAACCGCCAGAAAAATCATATACTAATGTGAACATTGAAGAAACACCTCATGGGTTCAAGGTATATCGGGTAGGAGCAACGAAACCTTTTAGCGTCATTCCATTTTCCGCAGTAACACAGATAATATACGAGCGTGAATAAAATGAGTGGAAATAATACGACGGCAGATATTTGCTATAATGCACTAAACGAAACCATAGAATGCGTAGCCGAGTCATCATCAATACTAGATGACATAGAGGTTGTACTGCTTGCAGTAGCCGCACTTCTTGGTATTGCTGCATGGGCCAAACAAAAGTATGCTAAGATGATGGAAGACGGGGAGATTTCCCTTGATGAAGTCATTGATTCTATGGGCGAGGTAAAGGAAAAGGTTGCAGAGGCAAAAGAAGAAGTAGAGAAGATTGAGAAGACTCTTGACTCTCACAATGTTGCCGAGCTAAAAGCTATGCTAAAGGAAGCAGGTCTTTCTGTTAGCGGTAAGAAAGCTGACCTTGTTGCCCGCCTAGAGGCATACAAGGATGGCGAGTAAGTGACTAATGTAACTGACATACGATTAGATAACTTGGAGCAGACTGCCGAAAGGCATGAACGACTTATTGAACAAGTAGTACAATCGCAGATAGACATGAAGACCGGTCTTACTAAGGTTGCTACGGAGTTAGAAATAACTAATGGTTTGATAGGTTCCTACATGGCTAACATGCAAAAGATTATCTTTACATTAATAGCAGTAGTGGCCGGAGCTATGGGTCTTTCTACTCAGATGTGATATTGTGGATGCAGATGACTGGTATAGATGGTGTACTGACATAACAGTGCGTGTGCAAAATGTTGAAAAGTCACTCTTGAAATATAACAACTTGCAGAAGCGTATGCTTTATGTTATGATTACAGGTTTTTTGGTGGTTTTGAGTTATGGCATCTTATTGTAGTAGTGCTGATGTTGGGTCCAGATTGGGCCTAAATAGCGCACAGAGAACGCAAGCATCCTCCCGTTTAACAACAGGTATTCGCAGGGCTTCTATAGATATAGACCAGATGTTCAGAGATTATGGTAGAGATGTACCATCTAAGAGTATAGCTGAATCTACTACCACAGGTACTCTTAGTGCCGGAGGCACATCTATAGCACTGGCAGACTCCTCTGCTTTCAGCACTATAGGAAACGGTAATGTTGATGGTGATTCTTTTGTGTGGACTGGTAACAGTGCTAACACTTTGACAGGGGTAACTGGTCTTAGCCATGACCATGCTTCGGGTGTAACAGTACAGGAAGGAGAGATGGCTCATGTATTGAGAGAGATATGCGCTGACTTGTCTGCGGCTTACTATATGGAAGATGAAGGAACCTTTCAAAACACAGGCGGGTCAGAACGTGGGTCCACACTAAGGGAACGTGGTGAGTTTAACCTAAAACGATTGGCTCACTTGGGTAGTGTGGATTAGGTGGGATAATGGCTACAAAATCACTTAATTATGTAAGGGTTCCTTATACACACCCCGGATTTCCCGATATAGATATTGATGGTCCAGTAGAAGTATTTAGAAAAAATGCAAAAGAAATGCTAGATGAAGCTAGTTTTGAACTAGACAGACATGTACAGACATTAAGAGTAAAGAATGGTCCACAAGGCTCCCAATTGAGAAAAAGAAGGAATGCCGTAAGAGCAAAAAAAAGTAGGGACTCTAACATAGACTTTGAATTTTTCTTTGATAGGGCCGCTTATGAAACTTTATCTAGAGAAATAAGAGATAACCTAGCATCACACTTTGATTCGTTTATTGGTGATGTTGTTTTAGAAAAGGCAAGGAAAGACGCTAGTGATAAGATAAGCAATATGGAAAGACGTTTCAAAGGTAAACTCAATCCTACTGAACCAGCAGATGGTGACTTTTATGAAACTATAGCTGAATCTTTGGAATTCACAAAGGGTGATGTAGGCACTAGGCAACCTAACCAGTTTACTCATTACTCTGCTGGTTCGTTTGATGATTCGGGTAAACTTAGCGGTGTTACCGGTAGTAGGGGAGCTAACCTAATAGAGTTAATAGGTACGGGTCCGTATGAACAATTCTTTAGCCCCTTTGGTGGTACGAAAAGACTTGGGAAGGGTACTGTCTTTCAGATAATGGGTAACTTAAAGGGGCAATAATATGGCAGTAGCTACGAAGACACAGTATTGGGAAAGTAGAATGATGGGTGAAAACCCTGCGTCTTTGACTGGTACATTCAACGATGCTTGGACTACTGCTGCCGGTGGTGGTACTGCTACTGATGGTAGGTGGGTTATCACCAATGGTGTGTATAACATAACCCCAACTACTAATGACTACACTCTTGTAGCCTGTATTGAGTACACTACTGCCCCCGATGCTGGTGAGGTTCTTATGCGGTTGGATAACGGCACACATAGAGTAGAGATAAAATCTACAGGTAACTCTACTTCCCTATCCTTAGTCGGAAGTAGTACCGTAGCCATAAGCAATCTTGATTTATCTCTGGCGGAAGACAACCCAGTAGCTACTATTATTAGGCTAACTTTAAATTCATCTGGTGCGGCCAAAGCATATGTGCATGAGATAATAGAGGATGACGACGGTACTGCCGTTTCCTATAGTGTTACAGGCACGTCTGGGTCCGGTAAGGACGTTAGGTGGGGTAACACTACCGGGAACGTAAAGTGGGCCTCTGTACACTACTCCTCGTTTGGTGTTTTCACGCCGGAGGAACTTCTTTTATCTGACTTTGCACAAGATACGCTTGCCCGTATGGGTATTGGTATAGTAGAACAAATTAAAAATAGTGCAAGACCATACCTAAAAACACAGGTAGCTGATTCATCTATTGTTTATGGGTATGATATCTCATCACAAATGCTAAACAGACTGGCAACCCCTACTGTACATGTTCTAGTTGAGCAGTTGTCTTCGCCATCGTTTGAGTCTTTGGGTGGTGCTAAGATAACACAAGAGTATGATGTTAGGGTGTTTATTACGGTCAAGGGTACAAACTATGAAAACTCCTACCGTTCTTGTTTAAATATTATGGGTGAGGTATTCGATGAGCTATACACCAACACAGGTGTACAGGGTACAACTGATAGTATAATATCTTATCAAGCCCAGTTAGATTCTAAGATGGATAATGATGAAACAGTGTGCGTACATGTGCTAACCCTTACATATATGCGTAGAATTGATATGCGTCACCGATAAGAATGTTAATAAGTCACACCATCCGTAGAACAATCACATAGAGGTGTAACTATGGTAGAGTTTCTAAACAGATATGTGTCAATACAAAAAGAAGCATCCTACGGAACCGAGCCAACCGCAGGTACAGGCAACGGGGAAGTATTCGGAGAAGTAGATAGCGAATCGTTTGCTACAACTTATGACTTACTAACTAGAGCAGATATTTCAAGACCTATAGCGGCAAAGTCCGTTACTAGCACTGAGCGTTCAGAAGGAGATGTTTCTCTAGCAGTACAGGTAGATGATTTCGTAGGCAACATGCTTTACGCTTTCTTTCCACAAGACACATACAGTAACCCAAGCGGTTCAATTAACAAGCACGTTCTAACTGAGCCTTCTCTAACATCAGCAAGCGCAGGTGTTTACCCATCATTTACTATCCGTGTAGGTAGAGAGGAAAAGGAACACACATACACAGGTATGATGGCTAATACTCTAAGCATCAGCGCAAACGTCGGTGAGTACGTAATGATGAGTGTCGGATTCTTGGGTAAGTCTGAGTCAGCAACCGCCGCACTAGCGACCGCAACATTTGATGGAGCCGCATTAGACGCACTTCACTTTGCTGATGGAACAGTTAAGTTTGATGATGGTACAAGTAGCGCACCAGCCGCATCAGCAAGCGTTAAGTCAATTTCTTTTGAGGTAAATCTAAACAGAGATACTGACAACGCATACGCTATCGGTAGCTCTACATATGGTCGTGCGCCACCAGCACAACGCAGAGAGATAAGTGGTACAATAGAGTTTAACAAGGTTCTCTATGGCGACCAATCTCTTGATGAGCCAGACTATGACCAGCTAGTAGCAGCCGATGGTCTTGAGTACAACGACGGTACAGATGCAGTTATGACACTAAAATTCCTCGATGAAGCCGGAGCAGACTACATAGAGATAGAATTCTTCAAGCTAAGATTTGAAGCACCTACCGCTAGTGTTAGTGGTAGAGATACCAACACAATGAGTGTAGGGTTTGTTGGTCTTTATGATGATAACCTAGGCGGTATGAGGGTAACTGTAGAAGGACTTACGGTTTCCAACGCACAATACGACGCATGAGGTGGTTAGTTGTACGAAGACTTAGCAAAGGATTACGACTTGGATGAGGTTTCACTAGAAATCTTGAAAGCACAAGGGTCAAAGAGTCAAGCACTAAAGTACCTTAGAAGATTTCCTAAGAAGGTAGTTAAGAAAGTAGCACCAAAGGTAGCACCAAAAGCAGCTCCTAAGATAGTAAAGAAGGAAGAAGAATAACAAATTCCTTAAATATACTATCTAGTATTGGAGATTAGAGTGAGAGTGAAACTATGCCTGTAATGAAAAAGGAAATAGAATTAGATGATGGACGAAAGATTTGGGTAAGACAAGCATCCGGTATGGAGCGTCTTAAGATTACCAACATACAGGGTAAGGCATTTAGAAAGATGTCCCACGCTGGCGACCCTAGTGATTGGACTGACGAACAGAATGAAGAATTCGTAAATATGTTAGATGAAATGGGTGGCGGTATAGAGCAGCAGATGTCTGCTTGGATTCCTCCCTGCATTCTTGATGAAGATGTGGATTACAACCTACTTACCTTTGAGGAGTTAAACACTATCCTACAGTTTGTACGTGGCGACGATGAGGAGGGAGTAGTCCCTTTTCAGAATTCCTAATGGTCGCACCGAGCCTCTGCATGGCCTTTAAGGGAACACTACCGTCTGACCTATGGCTCAAGTATTCGGTAGAAGGTGGTCGTCACCTTATGGAAATGGATTTGATTGTAGCTGCAAACATCAATGATAAAATAACTGAAGCTACAAAGGATGCTAAAAATAAAGATGTAAAGGGTATGGTTGCTAGGCGCAACCAGAAGCGTGAGCAACGCAAACTATTATCAAACAATAATGAGCTACTCGACCTGTTGAGAGAAAGCGGGGTCCCTATAGTGAATGACCCAAAGAGTAGTGGTGACGGGGAATGATACTAGCAGATAGTCTTATTTTTTCTTTTACCCCATTAGTATTATTCGCTTGTGCGGTAGCTATGATAGTGCTTCGTGCAGGTGCTTCAAGAATATTCTTCGACATCGTAGGTACGATGCAAGCTGAAAAACTAATCAAGGATTCTAAAGCAAACGCTACCATTATGGAAGCTCTTTATCTAGATGCTTTAGCTGGAATACAAGAAGGCTTCATGGAGTTAGGTGCTGGTTTCAGTGCTATGATGGATGACGTAATACCTATAGGAAAAGAAATAGGTGAGGCTGCTAGGCAGTTTGAAAAATTCGTAAGCACAGGAGAAGATATAGACGAGTTAAATGCACAAGTTATTGACATAGGACACTCATTTGGTTTTTCAGCAGACCAAGCCTTTGATGCTGCTGCTAAAATGGCGCAACTAGCGGGTGTTCTAGGACCCGGTTCTACTGCCACTGGTACTGAAGTTGGTATGGCTTTTGGTATGATTTCTGGTATGTCTACAGAGGCGGCTATGCAGAGGATGGTGAATCTTCAGCAACAGACTGGGTTTATGACAAAGGGTATAGATGAAAACACTAGTGCTACTATAAGAAACAATATGATACGTGAGAATAGCTTCCGTATTATGGACCAACTAAACTCAATTGAGAATACTTCGGTTGCTACAATGTCCCAACTTACTTTCGTCATGAATCAATTCGCCGCACAAGCTAATCTTGCTGGTGAAAGTATAGCAAGTATGGCTGCTATGTCTGCGGTTCTTGTTGAATCTGGTGAGGAACAAGGTAAGGCTGGTAGAGCTTTGCGTATGATATATGCTAGGTTAGGTGCTGATACGGGTGGTGCTAGAAAGGCATTGGAAGAATTAGGAGTTGCCGTTGTAGACGCTGAAACTGGTGCTTTGCGTCCACTTTCAGATGTGCTTGTTGATTTACAACCTGCATATCAAAACATGACTGGCGAGCAAAAACAAAACCTAGCGCAAACTGTAGCTGGTAACGTGCATTATACCAGACTGATAAAACTACTTGAGGGTACAAGTAGAATGCAAGACTTACATACTGAAGCTATGGAAGGTGCATTCCCAGCACAAGAAGAAATAAACAGACTTCAAGAAACCAACCTGTTTAATTTAGAGCAGATGGAAAGCCAGCTAAAGAGTGTAAAGGGTGCGTTAGCAAACGAGCTTATGCCAACTATGACTGAAAGCACAAAAACACAA
>TARA_R100001460_G_scaffold108422_2_pt1 | contig 11518 bp, 4 predicted proteins | sample TARA_R100001460 | Tara Oceans TARA_R100001460 (sample SAMEA2622190) | marine metagenome | biome: marine biome (ENVO:00000447); feature: surface water layer (ENVO:00002042); material: "saline water (ENVO:00002010), including plankton (ENVO:xxxxxxxx)" | depth 5 m | reverse complement strand
CCCGTACCCGAAGTATAGCTTATACCATTTCCACCACTAAACTTTCCTCGTATTGTGGCAGCTGTTGGTCCCGCAAAAGCATACTGTCCCTGAGTATTATCATATGTAAGGTCACCAAGATCACTATCTCCGGAACTTGCAACACTCAGCAGACCTCTTACGGCAGCATCACTCGGACCTGTATAGCTTATTTGGCCTGTGCTTTGATTATATGTAAAACTTCCTAAACCTCCATTATCAACTCCAGATAAAGAACCTCGAATATAAGGTTGGTTTACAGTCATTGTGGAACGAGTACCGCTTGCGGAAACATCAATTCCAGTACTAAAATTAAAAATACCTGTGCTGTTTGATTCTTGAACTCCATTATCTTCAACAACAGCAGAAGGAGTTGCAGTCGTATTTACAGTACTTGTAGCGTCAATTTCTACACCATTCAATGTCATATTTGATCCATCAAAAGTAATATTTTTTGATGAATTACCAAACGTAAACTTACCGCCTGTTAAATCAAGAAATGCTCCCGCTTCGTTTCCAGATGGAGGATTGTTTGCGTCTGGTGGCGCATTTGCACCAGTACTTCTTAAAGTACCACCAGTGATTGCACCTAAGTTTGCACTCAAAGAAGATAAGCTCTGAGTAGTAATATGACAGGCCTCAACAGTCGTTGAAGCCAATAGTTCTGCAACTACTGAGTTTGCTTGTACAGATTCTGCTTTGACTGACCCCGCAGCTATCTGAGTAGTAGTAATTTGATTTGCTGCTATTGTATTTGTAGTAACAGAGTTTGCTGCTAACTCCGAAGTACTAATTTGATTTGCTGCAATAAGATTTGCGGTAATTGCATTCGAAGCTATCTGATCGGCGGATATTTGGTTTGCTGCAATCTTATCTGCTGTGATTGCATTAGCAAATATTTTATCAGTAGTGACAGTGCCAGTTACAATTAAATCACCATCAATTATTTCAGCTTGATTTATCCAAATAGAGCCATCATAGCTCCATGTAGCTGTACCAGTAAAGTTTGCTATTGTACCTTCAAAGAAAGTGGCTTGATCGCCGATGACTGCATTTCCTGGTCGATCTGACCAATTGCTGTCCCAAGCTGCTTGAGCCTGTGCCGTATTTGTGGGTAAACTAGTTACAGGTATTTGCCAGCGACCGGGCCCTCTTCTTCCTCGTGAGTTTACATAAAACTCAGCAGCATAGGCAGCAGTATTACTTTTTTCTACTTTTCCTAAAATTGCATCAAAAGTAAAGTCTGGTTTTAAAGATTGCTTATAAGCTTTAACTGCAGAATGATTTTTTGTTAAACTTTGTTTTAAAATAAGAGATGTATTACTTAACACTTCTGCAACTTCTGCATATTCTGCATCAGATTGCTGAGTTCCAGGTGCACTTGCTGCGGTAAGTTTTATTAGAGCTCCTGGTTCAAAATGTGCAACAAATGCAGTAGAAACACCTGTAATTGTAGTGCTACCAATAGAAGCTGTAATAGTGCCAGGAGTTGTAGCTAAACCATTATCAGATGCGCCCACTTCTTTGTAATAGTTAAAGTTAATAGGCTGTCCACCCACATCTATAGCAACAGTATCTGTATGTACTTGTACAGCTTTCCAAGGATCTGAAGATCGAGTGCTGTGGTCATAGTATAGATATGCTGTACTATTATTAGCCATTGCATTAAAAGCTTGTTCAGTACCATTCGTATTTCCAACACTGCTTACAGCTAAATTAAACCCAGATGGAGCTATATAGGTATATACCGCTTCTTCAAATATTACTTTTTGGCTACCACTATCAAACTCTACGCTGGTAGTAAGAGTGCCTCCTAAAGGAATATTTGTAATACGATTAAAATTAGGTGGAGGAGCTGTTACTGAACGAATGGCAGTTTGATAAACAGAGCGTGCTCCTGTATCTGAAATAGTACGAATACGAATTTGAAAAGTACCTGCCGAAGCATTTGATATTCGTATATTTTGTGTTCCTGCTCCTACCTCTACTTGAGAAAAGCCACCCTCAAGAGGTCCGTCTGTTAAATTATGTGTTATTTCATATCTATCTATAAATCTATAAGGAACTACTCGTGCAGTTCCATTTGTATCTGTAATAGTTTCTTCTGGAGGAGTCCATCCAATAATTGCATCTACTCCTTGATCTGCAGAGTCTACAGAAGTGCTAGAAGCAGGTACAAGTTCTAAACTTAAATTTGTCGGAGGAGGAACCTCAGTTGCAGCTCCTGAAAAATCAGAATAATCAGGAATAAAAACAGGTCTACCTACTTCTAATTCCTCATATTTATCTGTTACAACAATACCTCCAGTAATCTTATATCTAGAGTTTTCTTCCTCTTCTTCTATACCAAATACTCGAAACTGCCTTATGTCTGCATTTCCATGTTCTTCTGCGGGACCAATTGCCCAAATTGCATCAGAAAGAGGAGCAGCAGTTAATCCTAGATAAACAGTTAAAGATGCTGGCAAAGTTACATTTCCAGTGCCTGCACTTGTATTACCAATCTTTACTTTTTCAATACGAGTATTTTCAGAAAATTGAGTTACTACAGGATTTCCACTATCATCAACTAAATTTGCCGCTGCTTCCGCAGTCGTAATTGGGTTACCGCTAGCATCTCCAAGAATTAGGGCGCCTCTTTTATATAAAACACTATTTATTGTTGCATCTTCTGATTGATTTAAATAAGTCCCTGAATCAGGAAATACTAGATACAAAATATGAGTAGCATCAGCAGCTACTCCAGAGCCATGATGATATCCTGTTACAGGAACATCTCTATCAAGGACTATTGAAGTTGTACTCGAAGCAGCAGAAACTCTTCCACTCGCAATAATACTATCAACATAGTGATCTTGAACATTTATATGATCTCCGGGACGTATAAAAGAAGCATTTATTCCTGTGCTAAAAGCTACTAACTCTGTCTCTTGGGTGTCTGTGATCATATGCCACTTACCCAATCGCTGTGCTTGTCCTTCTGAAGTGCAACCAAAAGCAACAACATCTTTTGTAACTATTCTTTCTTGTGCAAGAATATTTGCAGTATCATCAATAGTTAATACACTCTGTTTAAATAATTCATCCGGATTTGACCAAGTTACATTAACTTGATTTGTTCTTGCTCTTTGACCTGTAAAAGTATATTCAAATAATCCATCTTGAACGTTTCCATTTGTAAAAGTATATACAGGTTCTTTAAAAATATCTTGAACAGCTGTTATTTGCCCATCTATCCAGTACATCATTCCTCGAAAAGAAGAAGCTAAATCTTTTAAGACTTTATACGCATCTTCTTGTCTTTGTAAATATACATTACAAGCAAATCTTGGCTCTTGTCCTCCCTTCCCATCTGGTACTAGCTCATCACAGTGTCTCGCAATTTTATATAGTGAATATACATCTATATCTGTTTCTTTTAAAAAATTACCAAGACCAATTTCTTTATCTGTAAGAATATCATAAAATATCCACGCAGGATTATTTGTATATACTTTTGTTTTATTTACAGCATGCGAAGATGATGTATCCCCTCTAAAAGTACCATCCCATGATACATAAGAACCCGTATTTGTACCGTTAGTTTTATGACGAGTATATTGTGCTTGATTACTACCCAGTTCTTCCCGAGTAATATAGTTAGAAGGTACCTTTAGTTTTTTACCACGAATATGGTATGCTCTTTTTGGAATGCTAGGAAAATCTTCTGCGGAAAATTCTACAACTCCATATGCGGATAGAGGATAGCTTAACTTTTCTTCTATTATAGCCTCTACAGTTTTAACTCTGGCTGTAGCTATTACTGTATGATTAGATTGTGTATAATCTGCAGAAGAATCAGGGCTTAGTCGTTTTACTGCAATACGCCAGTCTGCTAAAGGTTGAAAAGGTTTTAAATCTAAATCATACTCTTTTATAAAAGATACTTTTTGATCTTTTTTACCTACTACTCCATCACTATTTCTAGTTCCTGGTCCTCCATAGAAAGTATCTCTATGAACTTCCATAGTTTTGCTCCAAGCAGGAACACTTGAAATAAAATCAGACCCTCCATAATTTCTTCCAACAAGTAATTCTTTTGTAAAAGAAGAGTCACTTGCATCATTTTTATATTCTAAAGCTATTTGAAACTCTGCATATGCTCTGTGTTTATTACCTGCTTCAGAAGTAAAAGATAAACCCCCAGGAAATTCTATATTTATTTTTACTCTATCTACTTCTTCTTTTGAATTTTGCGAAAAAGAAAAACTATCAGCAGCAATAAAAAAAGTAGACTGACCACTAGAGCTGTCTTGAGATGTATGCCATTTTAAATCAAAGTTAGGACCAAGAGTATAAGAAGCAGCAGCAGAGCCTCTCGGAGAAGTATGTGCCGGTTGATTTCTTGTTCCCCTATAAAAGGTAGCTCGAGCACTTTCATAGTTTCTTTTACTAGTACCAGAGGTTAAAGCTGCACTTGTGTGAATAGAGCTGCTAACTCTTGCTGTTGTTGCTGTAGCTGCTCGAGTAACATTTGATGCAAGAGTTGCTGTAGTAGCAGATCCAATAGCAGTTATTTTTCTAACTTCATCAATTTCAAACGTAGCACCTGCACTAACTGCTTTTGTAATTGGAGGAGATAATGTTGCACGATTTCCATTTCCAGAGCCGCTGTTTCCAACAGCTATGAGTATGCCTTTATAATCTTGCCCACTGGAACTAGCTCCGGGTATTCTTACAAGAAAAGCGACTGGAGAAGAATAGCCATAAACAGGTCCTGTTGCATCATCTTCATCTATGGGCTGAATCATAGAAGACAAAAAGATTGAATTATCTGAAGAAACTAAATTAGTTGCTCCAACAGACATTGCTGAAGCAAGAGTAGAGGCTTTTCCTGCTCCCTTTATTTGTATATATCGAGGATTTAATGCTAATCCAGCTGTAGTTAATCCTGTAAATAAACCTACTCCCGCATTATTGACAGCATTAGTAATACTTGAACCATTAACAGTTACAAGTCCATGCAAAGGTTGATGCTGTTGAATTGTATCTGCATCAACTATAGAAGTATCATTTAGATATACACCAGATAAACCTCCAACTACACCTTCAATTTCTCCAGCTGCAACAAGATCATAAATAATTGCTCTTTGTTTTTCAAATGTACCTGTTGTCATGCTGCCGCCTCAAATTCATTATTATCATTTGGAACTGCAATATCGGGAGAGTTAGGTTTTAAAAAATTATTGTACGCCACATAGTATCCTCCGATACCATAAGAAATAACCCCGTGTCCTCTACCTCTTTGATAAGAATTAGTAAAGTCTGGTCTAAAAGATAGACTCATAGGAGCGCCGCCTACAATTAATTCACCGTAACAAACGGGTACAGGAAGTCCTTGTTGCATATTATTTGTTGGCCCTTGAAATAAATAGCCTTCTTCTTGTTGTTTATCGGTTTCTGGTCCAGGCGCCATTAATTGAGCAATTCCTGTCATAGTAAGATTTGCTCCTACAGTAAATAGCATCATAGTTAATTTAGGGCCTAAAAATTGGCCAACACCAGGAATTAAAGATATAGCTATAATTGCTAATCCAGCAATTACTTTACCCATACCACTTTTTGCTCCAGCAGGAATTTCTGTAATTATTATATCTTCATCATTTAAAGATAGTAAAAGCTCTTCTCCTTCTTCAAGGTAGTCTTTACCTCTTTTTATTGTATAACCAACTCCCGCTTCAGCTCCTTCAACTAAATGCTGACGAAAGCCAGGAGTTTGACAATCTATAAGCTTAAATATATCAGCAATAGTTGCGCAGTTAGTTTCCCAACTACTACCAAATTTAGCTATTTCTCCAACTAATTTAACTTTTTGCATATCTTGCGTACCTTAAAATATTTTTTGCCCAAAAAGGGTACAGATTTTCTCTACATGAAAGTCTATTTTCTGCGTGGTGCATAAAAATATCTTCTTCTAAATAAACTCCACAATGGTTTGGAGTATTATTATATATTTTAAAAATAATAATATCTCCTTTCTGCGGCTCTTCTACCTCTTTAAATCCAAATGTATCAAATAAATCATCAAAATAATTTAATCCTTCCTCCCACCAATCATCTTTAAATTTCATTGTTGGAAGAATAATATTGAATTCTTCTTTATAAAAATCTCTTGCTAAACTCCAACAATCATTTTCTCCAAAAATATAATCTCTACCTAGTAATCTTTTTCTCTCTGGTATATATTCTACTTTTTCTCCACTTGGTATGGAGTATACAATATAAGGTACTTTGAAATAATCACTTGCTTTTTTATCTGCATCGCTCAACTTGGGAGAAGCATCTGGGTGACTATGAACTATTGCGTAAATATCTCCTGTTAAACTTGCTCGTAAATAATCATCACTGTTTATTACAAACTCTTCTTCTGGATTTTCTGCCTCATTTGTTGAAGGTATCCAAACTAGCTTTCCTTTTTTATTTTGTAATATTCCACAACCTTCTTCTGGATAAGCGTCTAATAAATGCTTTAAAATTTCTTTATCTTCGTCGTTGTACAACACCTGGGTATCCTCCAAAAGGAAGTGCTTTTGTATTATCCTGTAAAGCAGAAAAAGCCCCAACAACGCTTGGATGTATTCTTGCTTGGAATCTGCGCTTACAAGAAGTTAATTGTTTTCCACATCTATCTGCTTTTGTCCAAAAATCTCCTTCCTGAACAGTATTATGCTCGTTAGCAAGTTGAGTTGTTCTTTTTACTCTCCAAAAAAGCCCGTCTTTTAATACATTTGAATTAAAGGCTTTATCTTTAAATCCGTAGTAAGTGCTGCTTGCACTATACGCATGATACCTACGAACTTTTATAAAAGCAGCATTTGAATCTGCGGGAGCACTTGTGGTATCTCTTACACAAAGCCAATACTGATAAGTTAGCACACTACTTACACTTGAAAGAATGCCAACCTCATCATACTGTTGCTGAGTAGTTGTTGTAAAATAAAAACTGTTTTGTGTAAAATTTGTAACACCTGAAGCATTTACTCCTAAAGCAGACGCTCCAAAAGGAATTAAATATTCATCATTTTCATTTAAAGCTATTACTTTATCTGTACCATTAATATTTAATGTATTATCTAGTCTCCATGAGCACCCCCCTTCTTTTGCAGATTCTGTTAAAGTAGTAGAAGCTCCTTGATATTTCCAAGGACAAGCTCCACCAACTACAACTCTTCTTGGTAGTTTTATTCCTGCTAAATCAAAAGGTGCTGCAAGTTCAAAAACTACACTCATAATCGTCTTTGAAGCAAGCCTATCAATAACATAAGTTACAGAGGGAAACTCTACAGGAGGAGTACTATCTCCACTATTTCCTACTAGATACTTTTCTTGGGTAGTTCTACGAGTAATTCTTTTACCTATTAGATCTTCAAATCCCAATCCTCCAAGAGCATCTTTAAATGTGCTTTCTATATTTGCAACTGTCATTGTAGGCCGAGGTATTGAACCGTCTGATTGTACATCGAATCCTTCAAGTTCAATTGGTATAGGAGTGTATGTTCGTATAGTTCCTCCTGTTTCTCTAAACTGTACCGAAGTTAAATCATTATCAATAGCACTCGTAAAATATGCAAAAGTTCCTGGTGCATACTCTAGATCATACAGTGTAACTATTGAAGATTCTACTCCTTGTTTCTGTACATTTTGAACAATCGCAGTCATTCATAAACCCTTCTAAATACTGCACTTAAGCTGTAAAAATCTTCATATTGATAACTTTCTTGAAAGCTATCACAAACTACCCGTATCGATTTTTCATCATCAACAGTGTTGTCAAGAATACCTGTTGTTTCTTCTGTGGAAGCATGATCTGGAACCGTGAAAACAAAAGCAGTTACTCCTTTTAAGCTTTTTAAAAATCCTGCTATATTTTCTATTTCTCCCCGAGTACGATTTTTAAAAGAAACATTATATTCTTCTTTTACGCTATTTATTCCGTAAGTTGTTCTTTGCTCATATCCGTCTCCAAAATTTACTCTACGAACTTGAGGAACAGCTTTACGTGTCATTCCTTTATCAGGAAGAACAGTTAAACTTCCGAAAGCACTTGATGTTGTAAATCCTAAGGCCATTATCCTGATCCTGCACCATAAGGACTTAACATTCCTCCGGGTCTTTTTTGTTTGTGAAGTTCTTGCTGAACGGCTAAAGCTATGGCTTTTCCAACATTACCTTGATCTTCTGTGCTTGTTTGACTTTGTACAGTTCCATCTGAAGACATAGCAACATTGACTGTTACATTATTTTGTTGATTCTGTCCGCCGCGTCCTGTAAATTCTACAGGTATTGATTTTGCTCCTTGTGCTAAAGGAATCACGGCTTCAGTGCCATGTAAAATTGCTCCATAGCCAGCATGTCTACCACGAGCTATACCGCCCTCTCTATATCCTCTAGGTTCTGTAAATCCTCCATATCTTGTTATAACACTTCCACCCGACGCTAGTTGAGCATTTATTTGTCCCTGACTCATATTCTGTGCAACAGGAGCACTTGAGCCTGCGCTAGCTCCAGGAGAAAAAGCCCCCAGAAAAGCACTTGCAATTTGAAGAGCAAGCATTTTAGCGATCATCTGGTTAAGGGCAGCTACTACGGATTTTCCAAGATCAAGAAAAGACTGTTTTAAAGTTCCAATTCCTCCTGTTAAATTAGTTATTGAGGACTCAATGCCACTTTGAAAGGCTCCTTGAATATTATTCAATCCTGTAGCAACAATTTTTTGCTGCTGTTGAGCACGAATATGTTCCTCTAACAACGCTAGCTGTTGTTGGTTTAAATCTTTTCTTTCAAACCCTTTTTTAAGAAGAAATTCTTCCATTTCTCTTTGAATAGGATCTAGCATAAGCAAAGTACTTAAAGATGCATTTTTTTCATTATCTAATCTTAAAGAATCTATTGCAATATCTAACGATTTTTCTTGAGTTTTAACCAAAGCATTTGCTTCAGCAACTTGTATTCTTGCTAACTCTATTTTTCGCTCTGCTTGAGCAATAGTCATATCATTAAGTTTTAACTCTGCTTTTCTTTTATCTTCAAGAGCATCCTCAAAAGCAAGTTGAGCCTCTGAGGATTTACTTCTTGCTTTATCCAATTTATTCTGTCGTACATCTTCTTGAATATTACTAAAAGATCTTCCTATAGAACCTGCTCCTTGTGTTTGGAATTGAGTAAATGCATCTCTTCGTCTTTGTGTAATAATTTCAGTACTTTGTCGTTTAAATATATCTAACTTTTCTTTTTCAATTTCTAATTCTTGCCTTTTTGCATGATTAATGTCAAATTGAGCATTTGCATTATTCATAGCTAAAGTTACATTATCATCTGCAATTCTCTTCATTCTTTTTGCATTTTCTAATGCTACTGTATCTTTGCCATTAGCATCTCGTTTAGCTATATCTAGAATTGCCTGGGCACTTATTTGATTTTGAAGGGCTGTTTCTACTCCATTCATCGCTCTTAGATCAGCATCATGCGTTCTTTCTCTTCTTGTATCAAAATCTTGAAGAAGCTTACTTGTTTTTGATATTTCTAAATTATTATCTAAAATATTTTGAGCATGCTCTAATTGTCTAGAAGCAGAGTTTTCAAGATCTATTGTAATCAGTCTATTTCTTTCATTTGTATTTTTTATAGCTTCAAAAACTTTTTTCTCTTTTGACATTACATTAACAAGTTCTTTTCTTTCATTTTGGATATCTACTATTTGTTGAACATAGAATCGATTTGCTTCACCCCCCTCTACAGAGGCTTTTATATTTTCTTCTGCATACTGAGAAAGCTGATTATCAATTTCATTTAATCTTCCTTGATTTCGAGAACTATTTTGACTAAAAGTCTCTTGCTGTTGTATGAAAGCAACTGAAGCAGCTTCGCTTAAATTTTTATAAAGAACGATTAAGTTTTCTAAAGGAGCTTTTGGTATTCCTTTAACAACATTAGCTATCTCTTGATTTAAAGATTTTTGAGTTTCTCTCATTGATGAAAGTGCTGCAGTAGCTGAAACTGCATCAGAGCCCAAAGCTTTCATTGCTTCTGTTTGTTCTTCAGTTAAAGGAACGCCTTGTCTTATTGCATCTAACAAAGGCTGAAAACGACTATCTAGTTTTACTAAACTTTCTGCACTTCCTTCTGCGGCCGCTTTACTCTGTCTAAATACTTTATTTCTACGATCTTCTGTTTTGGATAAAACATCAATTTCTTTTATAAACTTTGGTATATTTGCTTCTTGAACAGCATTTCCTAATTGAGAAACAGATTCATTTAAATCAAGAACATTTTTATATCTATGTGCAGCAACTTTTTCTAAGTGTTCATTAAGATCTCCTAAACGTTCTGCCATTTCTCCTAATTCTTCGTTTAATTTTTTTACAGCATCACTAACTGGGAAGAAGGCATCTAACATAACTTTTGCAAGATCAAGAAATATAAAAGCAAGTCCAGCAAAAGAGGCAAATCTAAATGCTTTATCTATTAGTTTAGGAGCCATTGATCCCGCTTTTGCAATACCTACAAAAGCCTGTTTCCATGCGAGTCTAGTTTTTGCGGCATAAACTTTTTGTTTTGCTGATAACATTTGCCATTTAGTAGCAATCTGTTTTGTAGCTGTAGAGGATGCTTGAACTCTTAACTTATAAGACTGTTGTAAATCTTTTAATTCTTGTTGATTAAATCCTTTAAGCTTTCCTCTACGAATTCTTCCATACTTATCAAACTCTTTTTGGGCAGCATCTAACACTCGTTTTGCATTTCTTTGTGCTAGTTTACTATCACTAGTGCCCGATAAAAAATCAACAGCTCCTCTTCCTCCTTTTTTACCAGTGCCTAATTTACCTATATTACCTGATTCTGCTAATTTACTTGCTTTTCTAAGTGATTTTTCCTGGGAAGCGACTAAATTTTCTGATGCTTCTTTTGCTTTATTTACTTCTGCTGTTGCACCGGATAAACCTTTTCTGGCAAGACGAGAAGCTTTCTTAGCAGACTTGCCAAATCCTTCAAAACTAGGAATAATTGATTTTACGATAGGAGCCGCAAAAATAGATAAAGCCCCAGTAAGGGCTAGTGTGTTTTGAGAAAGAAACGCTAAAATAGGATTTAATACACCAACAATTGCAGATTTTATCGTATTTGATAAATCATCAAAAGATTTCATAAATCTTTGAACAGCTAAAGCTTCTTCATCTATTACTTGACCTACTGAGCCAAATTTTCTTTCTGCTTCTTCAAGAGTAAAATTAGCAACTGCCTGACTTCTTTCAAATGCATTTAACTGCTCTACATCTTTTCCTATACTGGCAGCGTAGGCTTCTGTAGCAGGTTTTAGTCTAAGTATAATACCAAGTTCATCTAATAGTTCTGGTTCAGCTTTTGTAACACCACGAATTAAACGATTAAATGAATCTGTTAAGTCTCTACCTAAAGCAAAAGAAGCATTTTTAGCAGCAGTAGCTAATCCCTCTAGTTGCTC
>TARA_R100001460_G_scaffold35985_1_pt1 | contig 11525 bp, 13 predicted proteins | sample TARA_R100001460 | Tara Oceans TARA_R100001460 (sample SAMEA2622190) | marine metagenome | biome: marine biome (ENVO:00000447); feature: surface water layer (ENVO:00002042); material: "saline water (ENVO:00002010), including plankton (ENVO:xxxxxxxx)" | depth 5 m | reverse complement strand
GGGGGGTGCTGGTCCTCTTGATCCGCCAATACACATAATTATTACTCCTTGAGGATGTTATCATCCATCTCTTCTTTGTGGTTTAGAAGCCAACGTATAACGCTACGCTGGCCTACTTTCATCCAGACCTCCCGATCTGACCACTCAACATCCGGACACCTCTCTGGGAAGTGTTGATCCAGCCATTGAATCAGGCCTGGATCTATGTGTGATGGTCGGGGGACGGGGTTGTTTTTATTCCTCATAGTCACCCTTCTTTCTATTTACATAGGCATACATAAGAATGCTGTAGTTTATGAGGTCCAGAACCGTGTCCCTGAAGGACTCATCCTTGACGGCATAAGTCTTGTTATCAAGGTGGGTTATAAGCCTTGACACCTTGTCCGTCATGCGGACCATAAAGCCCCGCTCAGTATCTGTGATCCCCAGTTTCTCCACCCGTGTGAAGTTCAAAAAGGGGTCTTGGGCATCCTTCCCGCCGCTGTAATCGTGATTTTTGACCTTCATCAAAGACTGTGCTTCATTACACAGCATCTGGTGAAGGCGTAGTAGTTGTTCTCTTGTCATGGCTTTGGCCTCCATAATTTGACAGTTTGTGTTTTGCGGTCATAGTCACTCTTCCGCAGGATGTAGGCGACACGGGCCTGCACCAAGGCATCATCCTCAGTGAGCCCAGCCTTATCATACGCATTCTTCACCGACACCCAGCAGGGGTCAGGGTCCAGCACCTTCTTTGCTCCTACAGGCCCAACACCGGGACAACCTGAATAGCCATCCACCGCATCGCCGGTGAGAACCTGCATCAAGAAGTTGTAGTGAGCATCGAACTTGTTCACCTCAAACACGCCATCCTCTGGGTGTCCGGGGTTGTAGTGAAGACCTGGGATCTGCTTGAGATCCTTATCGGTAGACACCAACACCTTGTCGAACTTGCTTTTGTACATCCCTGTCATCAGCATGCCGCAGACATCATCGGCTTCGATGTTCTCAAACTCGTAGGTTGGGTAGGCTTCACGGATGTAGTTCTTCACAGCATGGAACGCAACCGGCCTGCGGGTCTTCTTACGATTGCTCTTGTAGGTAGGCAGCACATCCTTGCGGAAGTTCTTAGGACCACTCAGGGCCATTACCACAGAGCGGGCGTTGAGCTTTTCCTTGAGGGTTGCCACATCATTATCGAACCGCTGCTTCGCCTCACGGGCATCACAGTGCAGGGTCCAAAAATCATCTCCCCAGTCATAGGGTTGCTCGCATCCCATGCAGGCTTCCCAAAGGAGAATGTCGGCGTCAATCACTAGGGCGGTCTGAGTCATCACTGATCCCCTGCATTATTGCTGTTTTACCAAGTTCGGCCAGCCCCAACACTGAGTGGAACTGGCCGTCAAAAGATACCGTTACGTCTTCCATGTCTGATGTTTTGGTGGCTGCACCAAGGAACACCATTGTGTCAAATCTCCTACGCAATTCCCTCAACAGGGACTCTGTAGGCACAAGGTCTATTGGTTCCATCAATATCTCCTTTCTCTACTTTGTTTAAGTCGTTTCTGCATCGCAGTGTGTATGGCTGATTTTGCGGGGTATCTACTCATACGGGCCACAAGTTCTGCCTGCCTCTTCTTGTATCGGAGGTAAGGCAACAGAGCCTTGAGAATACCCACAGCAGTTGGTCCATGCACCCGCCACCGAAACACCTTTGAGTGTTTGCGATCCTGTGTTGACACAGAGCCGCCGAACAACACCGATGGTCCCGTGACCAACGAAGGTGATACTGAATCAATCTGAATACTTGGCGTACTCAAATATCCAATCCATCCTTCACCATCAACCAAACCAGCAAGGTATGCCAGGTCAGTGGGTGTCGGCCCAGTTCCGTCCGATCTTGTACTCTCCAGTGATTTTACATCTGAAGTCGTAGTGTTCACCACTCTCACGCATGGCGTGTACCGCAAGTTGTCCGACATAATCTGCCTCGCCTTCCTTAGCTTGTAGCTGCACCTCGTCGTGAATGTGCATTAGTTGTTGTACGTCCATAGACCCAAACTTATCATTCATCAGCACTGTAGCCCGCTTCATTAGGATACTTCCCGCAGATTGAAGCAGTAGGTTCAGTGCACTATGTTCGGATCTGATCGGCAACCTACGACCATCAATCGCAGGCAACCACTTCTCTTTCACAAGGTGCTTCTTGATGGCGTTCTTCAAACGCTTCAATGCGGGGATGCCCTTCTCAAGCATAGCCCGAAGCTCCTTACCATCCTTCTTCCCACCGCCGACCAGTGACCCAATCTTGAGATCACCGGCACCATAGAGAGTGGCATACATGATGCCCTTCCCTGTGGAGCGTTTGACACCCATCTTGTCAGCGTTGAACTGGTGAATGTCGCCCTGCTCGATAACGCTGGCGTATTCGCCCTTGTCATACCGAGCCAAGTAGTGAGCCAAGCATCGGAGCTCCAGCCCTGACATATCACACCCAACCAGAACGTAGCCCGCCTTAGGCCCGAACAGTGCTCGGCACTCTGTACCCCAAGGGGCACCGACGCTGGGAACCTGTGCCAAGTTAGGCTTGCTATGGGTACAGCGAGAGGACACTGTGCCGATGGGGTTGACCCTACCGTGGATCTTGCCATCACGCACAACCCGAAGCCAAGCCTCCTTGCCATCACTGAGTTGACCGAGGCGTTTACTCACTGTCAAGTACCGGCACAGTGTCTCAGCCTCTGGGTAGTCCAAGGATGTAAGGACAGACTCATCCACCTTCGCCCGTCCATCAGCCGTGAACTCTTTAGGCTTCCAGCCATGCAACTTCTTCAGCCCCTCAGCAATCTGTACACGACTGCCGGGGTTGAAGGGTGTGACCTTGACCTTTGGTGGCCCAGCAACCAACTCTTTGCGTACAACCGTAGGTGCTGCACCCTTGGTGTTATAGCGATCCTCAGTAGCAGGGTGGTAATAATACTGAGGCTTCTTCATCGGCGTCTCTCCAGCGGGAAACACCTTTTTCAATTCTCTCTCAATACTGTTCTTCTCTCCGACTAACTCAGCATGCAACCCTTGGGCCGCTTGCTCATCAAAGTAAACACCATGAATCTCTTGATCTCGGATGATGGTGTCAAAGGCATCCTCAACCTCGTAGGCATCACCACTGAAGGACTCCTTCAGGTGCATCCAAAGGTTGGCGTTGACATCTACATCCTGCTTGCAATACTCACCCATCTCGGGGGTGAACACTGACCAATCTGTTTTCTTGCCAAAGTCATCCTTCTTGCACCCAAGACGCAGGCCCCAGGCTTCGAGTGAGTGTCTACCCCACAACTCTTTAGGGATCTTCTGGCTTTGATAGTCCTCATTGAGAACATCTGGGTGTCCAATCTTCCCCGCCAAGAATGTGTCGATCACATGGCAGCTGTAGAAGTCTGCATCGGGGTAGAGCTTCTTGATTGCAGGGATATCAAACCGCTTGATGTTGTGACCAATCAAACGATCAGCCATCTGCAACTTGAGAATGCCATCCTTGATCTTGTTGGGGCCGTCGAAGCTGTCACTGTACAACTCAGTCGTACTGTGGTTGACCTTCAGGGCCAAGCAGTGGATCACCTTCAAATCCGATAGGTTGTCCCAGTCGGTGATGGCGTTTGTCTCTATGTCAAATACGATTTCATACAAGGTAGTTGTCCTCCAAATAATCCCAAAGGTCTGGGTCAGCAATGATGGCGTCAATGATTTTGGCGAAGATTCTTTTCTCTGTTATCTCTATACATTGACGGGTTACTTTTGTTCCTATCTCAGGATCTTCAGCCAACTTTTTGGCGACCCAAGTGTAAGAACGAGGGATCTCCGTTTCAAGTCGTATGGGCCGATCCTCTTTCTTTTTTCCTGCATGGATCTTGACTTCGGTGTGTGATCTATCAACTCTCACAGTACAGGCTCCATATATTCCCCAAGCCTGCCCGTTGATGTGTTGTATTGAAGGGAAGCACAGACGCCTGTAATGCCCGCATACCTGTTCTTGAGAACTCGGACCCGTGTCTCATTCTTTTCTTCGGCATCCTGTTGGTCCCGCTCACAGCCAAGCACAGCATCAGACAGTTGAGCAATCGCATGTGATCCTCGAAGTTGGGACAAAGAAGTTGCAGCCCCCTCCTCATGGCCCCGACCATCGGGACGCCTGAGGTGAGATACCAGTACGCAGTGGACACCTGTTTCTTCCACAAGGCTCCGCAACTTTGTCATCGTGCTGTCAATCATTCGACGCTCATCACCCTCATCAAATGCACTGACCAAGATGGACAGGTGGTCGATGAAGATGAACCGGCAGTCCATAGCACGACACATGTACTTGACTTGACCCAGCAGGCGGGTCGGATCTTGAGATCCCCAGTGGTCATAAAGCACCAAGTTGCCCGGCTTGATGATCTCATCAAACGCCTTCCGCTTGTCCTCTTCACTGGCTTCATGCAGGTGCGTAGCAGGCACGTTCATGTGGATCGCCAGCATGGATTCAGCAGTCTTTCTGATGCTTTCCTCAAGAGCAATGTAGCCAACCTTGTGGCCCTGCATCATGAGGTAGTACGCCAGCTCTCGACAGATACTTGACTTACCAATGCCTGTGCCTGCGGTCAGGGTGACAAGTTCGCCGCCACGCATACCAAACAGTGAGCCGTTGAAGCCGGGCCAAGGATAGGCCACGCTCCAAGATTCACTTTCTTTGGTCATGTGATCCCAGATGTCATCACCACTGAGCACACCGTCAGGCCGGAAAGTCTTGGCCGACCACAGAGAGTTGACCAACTCCTTGACCTTGCCGCTCAACAAACACTCGTTGGGATCTTTGCCTGGCATCTCATGAACAATCTTGCACTTACCTGGAGACAGTAGGTGAGCACAAGCGTTCGCTGCTTTACGACCAGCATCATCCATGTCAAAGCACAGCACAACTTCCTTGAAGCTCTCAAGCCACTCAATGGAATTGGCAATAGCCTTCTGTGCAGACTGAGCCCCGTTCGGTAGAGACACCACCGGCCACTTGTTCTCAAACACTTGGCTTACAGACAGGGCGTCTATCTCACCTTCAGTGATGACCACACGCTTGCCATTGGTTTCCCATAGGTGTTCACCAAACAGACCCACAGATTTCGTATCACCAACCCAAGCAAACTGCTTGTCAGCAAGGCGTAGCTTCTGGGCCTTGAGCACACCTTGGTGGTTGCGGTAGTTCGCCACATGACACTTCTTGCCCTTGTGCGATCCAACGCCATAGCCCCACTTGCGGCATGTCTCTTCACTGATACCCCGCTTGTTCAGCGGCATAAATTCAAACTCAACCATCTCCTTTGGAACCTCCAACTTTGTGCGTCCAGATCGGTGATTGCAGCCGGGTGTGAAGCAGTAAAACGAGCCATCGTCATACGTTGCTAGATTATCTTTGCTCCCACACTCAGGACAGGGAGCGTGCCCCTTGAATGTCCCCAAACTCAATCACCTCTAATTCAATTCTTGGTTCGTCGGCGTACTCTTTGCGGGCCTCAAGGCTCACAATTTGATCGTCATCGAACCACACTACTTTGTTTAGGACATCCAACGTCTTGAGATAGTTGTCGATGTCCCCGCGTGGTGCCCAGCGATTGGTTCTCTTCGGTGATGGACAGAAGAATGTCACATCAAGGTGAAGAGGACCCCCGAGGGGCAGGATGTCAGGAAAGACCGTCTTTCCCAACACCGCTGCCGCTTCGGTGCGAAACTGGGTGTACTTTTTCCCGTAGTAAACGTGACCTGCCCGTGTAACCCTGGGCCTAGATGCAGGCACCGGGCACACTGGCAAGATCATTTCAAAACGGGAGGTCGTCGTCGTCTTCTTCGCCATCGGTTTCAGCTTCTGCCTCCTCCGTGGCGGACTCCTTTACTGCAAAATCAAAGTTATCAAATTCATTACCGCCGAACTCAACAAGGTCGAGCACCTGCACTGCCTTCATACGAAGAGACAGACCTGCACCAAGTGACCCCGTGTAGTAGGGAAAGACCTCAAAGCCAATCTTGATTGCCGAACCAGATCCGACATTGGTTTCTTCCGGGTCCATACGCTCACCCTTGTCGTTAAACAGGGCGGGCCGCTGTTCCCATCTGTTGTCGTTTGATCCCGCCACAGCCTTGAGCTTGAACTTGACATCAACCTCACCAGTGGGTGAGCCTTCAGTCTCGACCTCGTTGTATGGCAGGTCTTGGGTCTTGATCTTTGACTTGCCCTTCTCACTCTTCACTTCTTCAACGTGATCCTTCAGGATCGTGTGAAGCTCTTTGAGCAAAGGCTTGGCGTCATCCATCGACAGACGCAGGTTGACCCGGTACTCACCATCCTCATTGAACTTTGTGTCAGGTTTGGACAGGTGCGGGTAGATGGCAGTCCCCACTGGACTGGTCAGCTTCTTTAGTTTCTTACGCATAAATCACCTCAGTTGAAATAATAAAGAGCAGACCTCACTTGGCTTATGTCGCAGTCCCCCTGCTCTGGTGGGGACTCAAGCCGTACATCGGAGGGTAGCAAAGCCGACAGTTGGATATGCAAGTCCTCCAAAATATTTCCTGAAAAGATTTTAACAGTGGCTTCGCGGACGCATGCCGCAACCGTTGAGACATGAGGAGCCACTGTGCTGTATTGATCGTGGATCATCATAAAAGAACGAACGCCAGATTCAAAGGCTAAATTCACAGTTTTTCCTGCAAGACCTCCGAAGCCATCCAAGGAGTGAACAAAGTTGGGAGCCATCGAGTTGATGCTCTTCCGCTTACTTAACTTCTCGGTGTCCTCACGAATGCGGCACTGCCTCACGGTCCCAAAGACCTGGGTCTTGATGTTCCGTTTGGTCTGGTTGACGTACCGCATGTGAACCGGCAGGCCTAAAGGTGTCACCCATTGTGGGATCACACCATTGTCCAAGCAGACCTCAGCACAATGCTGGAGCCAGTCCATACCACGACGAGCTGCTGACACATTCATGTTGATGGCGGCCCAGATCAGCTCGGACAGGAACCGGCAAGCCTTCAACATCTCATTGCCGAATGGGTTCCCCTTCTTCTTCATGCTGTCAATGAACCACTTGATGGTGTACTCACGGCACGAATAAACAGTTGAGCCGTAAGGCAAAGTCATGGTCTGTCGTTTGGTGGTGCTCCGGTTGAGGCCATACTCCATCCACTGCTTTGCGAGCGGATCACTGGATTGCTCCAGCATCGTTATCACACTGTCACACACCTGTTGGTACAGGTCGTTAGGGAGAGTTGTAGGGAGACAGTTGGTGGATTTGAGTGTGTCCTCATCCCGGAGCATAAGGCCGTAGAGTTGAAGCCCTTGGTTGCAGGCGTCAATCCCCACGGGTAATCGTGTGTGGAACTTACCCTTGGTGTTCTTCATCTCCGCGTACTCCATGCACGCAGCAACAAAGGCAAAAGGTTCGTCCGCTTCTGACCAATCCATGTTGCCTGTCGGATCTTGACCAATGCGTAGGATCAGCTTCTGGTTGTCCTGCACCCACCGCAGGCGTTCTTCAATGGACTTCTTGTCTAGCCCCCAGTTGTTCGCCACATGAATGGACAACCACTTCTCACCCACCTCGTCCATCACCACACTGTCATCAAATGTCAGCAGGGAGCGGGCGAAGGCGTTGCCTTGAGGCTGCAAGAAGTAGGGCTGAGGGTAAGCACGACCACGGAAGTCGAGCGTGTGGGGATACCAGATACGTTGACCATCAAACTTCTCTGCAAGACTGAGAGTGGTCAGCACTTGCAGGCGACGGGAGCGGTTCCGCTCGTTGTGCATGTGCATCCGGGCCGCAGCTCTTCGCCACTCTTTGCGGGCGTCCTCATTCGTATCAATGTCCACAGGCTTGGCGGGCAATGGCTCGTCATCACTCGTAGGTAAGTCGCCGATGGGATGCTGATTTTCCCAGACCCACTTGGCAACCTCAAGCATTCTTGAGTTGACCCGCATGGGTGTGTTCTGCACGCGGTTCAATGCGTCGTAGACTTCAGGCATGGGGGCCTGAGCGATGGTGTCAATATGATGCTTGTCTTGCGTCTTGACCATAGGCCGACGCTTGAAGATCCCAGTCTGATACCCCCCAAAGAACACATTGGTGTAGGGCATAGGCTTCTCAATCATCGGCATGAAGATCGGCGACAACATCTCAAGGTGAGCATGGGCCTTCTTCATCCAAGCCAAGAAGTCATCCGAGGGAGCAAGCCACTGGTGCTCTTTACCGTTGGGGTCTTTGCGGAGTTTGATCTCCACCAGATCCGTAGATTGCCTGAAGATTTCAACACAAGTCAACCCAACCTTGGCCTTGTCCCTGCCCTCGAAGATAGGCAACACAACATTGTGCTTCCGCATCACACGACGCAGAGCAAAGGACCGAGTAATGGGTGACTTGTGGCGGTCGATGAAGTCAAGCTCACGATAGATGGATTGCTCATTCTTCTGGAGGTAGAGCGTGCGGATCTCATCCTCGATGTGAGTGCCAATCATTATCGCTGTGGTAGGAAGTTTGCGGTGCTGACTGATGGCATCAAGGATGCACTTGGCTGTCAATGCCGCCAACACCTGGGGCTTGAGTTGCTCCAGATATTTGAGGCAGCCGTGGCGTGGACCCGCAGTTGTCTTGGCGTGCTGGATCCACCTTGTGAAACCTTCCGCACTCTTGGTAACAGCAGCTTGTAGCATTCGCTGACCAGCAGGGTGAGAAGTTTCTACCTTCACCACCTTGGCACGCTCGACCCTTGCCTGATACCTCTCAGCACCGGCCTTGATCATTTCCATTTCAAGATCGTGTTGTCGCACCCTGACGTTCCTTGTCACATGGTTCGTCACATGCGAATCAGGGTGGCCGTAATCTGGTAGCGGAGGAGGGACTTGAACCCCCGACACGCGGATTATGATTACGACGATTCCCTGAAAACAGTAGGACTTCCGGCCCTCCTGTGGTCCCTATTGGACCCGCCTGTCACATCTTCTGTCACAGAGTACCACATCGGCCTCACTGTGCGCAAGTCTCCAGTTTTTGTATGGCGACTTTGAGATTGTCCGTCTTGAGGTGGCGGTAGCGTCTGGTCGTTTGGACGGACTTGTGACCAGCGAGTACACCCGCCATGTCCAGATCAACACCACGCTGAACCAGACGGCTTACGAAAGTATGACGGATGGCGTGGATGCAATCACCCCTACCCCATCCCAGCTTCTTCTTGATCTTTCGCCAGCGTGCATTGACCTGCCCTTCGGTCAACCCCACACCTGTACGGCCACGCAGCACAGACTTCACACGCTCCGTCATCGGGATCGTACGGGGCTGTGAGTTCTTTGTCTCGTACAGACTAATGATGCCCTGATTGAAATCAACATCATCCGTGTGCAGCTTCAAGGCTTCACCAAGACGCATACCAGTATCGAACAGAAGAGTCACCAAGACTACAGACTGCTCATCTTCGCAGGCGTCTAAGATACTTCTCTCTTCTTCCTCGGTGTACCAACGCATCCGACCCTCACTCTCAGGCCAATGGTGGAACCTGGGAACACGATCAATGTGGTTGTGGTCGTAGGCAAAGTTCAACACCTTCGAGATCAAAGCTAACTTGCGGTTCACTGTCCCGCCACTGTTACCACGATCAATCAGATACTTGCCATACTCATCGAGCCAAGACTTTGTTATGTCCACGACCAACGGCTCATCGTCCATGTCTTGCAGGACAATATTTAGACGGCTACGGGTCTTGGTCGCAGACTTCTGGTGTTGCCACACAAGATCCCAAACCTGTTCCGCTACCACACGAAAGGTCGGTCCATTGTCCTTCACCTCTGTCTCCTCATCAGGACCGAGGCCCCGAATAAGTCTTGACTTTGCATTGATCTCCCAAGCCTCGGCTGAATGCTTGTCTTGAAATTGTCGGCGGTATCGGCTCCCTCCCTGAACAAAATCTACTTGGAACGATCCGCCTCTGATCTTTACTGTCATATTTACCTCCAGTTTGTTATCGACAAATGACCTTATCAAACTGGAGAGTCTGCGCCAATCCCCCTTTTGTTTTGTTTCTTCAGGACGCATTGAATAATTAGTACCAAATTAGTTCTATATGAGTCAAACAAAAAAGCCTCAAGACGAGTGGATGGTCTTGAGGCAAAAGGGGGGAGCGAGTTGTCGCCTTTCGGCTAACCCCGCCAGAAATCCGAAGACAACTGACGGGGGACTTTGGAGGTTGTGTTAGTGTAGCAAGTTAGTCGGGGGCTGCAACGAGTTGATGGTACAGGGTGCTAAAAGCTGTAGCGGCTACTTGAGGCACGACTGCGTTTCCCAATGCCCTAAGCCTGTCCACCCGATTGGAAACCCCATCAACGTGTCCACCCAGTCCGGGTTGAGTTGTCCGGGGAGGCTCGTCGGATCTCTGGGGACAGCTCGGCCCAACAGGCCATTGGTTGGAACATTCTGTGAGGGGTTGTTTCCACCCTTCCAATCTCTCGCTGTCGGAGTAGGCCAAGCCTTTAACTTCCCTTGAGGCTTCGCTATGTCCCGGCCCAGCATCGCATCCGCTTCCGCTTTGTCCATACCGTTCTCCACTCCCTTCCGAAGCAGCCTCACATTTCCCTCGTGTGGCCGCATCGTTACATCTGGAGTGGGCCAAGATAAACCATCTCTTCCGCAGGTGTGGCGCGCCAACTTCCTCCGCTGAGAACTGTCCCGCCGTTGCCCTGAAACCCATTTCTTCCAAGTCGCTGAGGACATGGTGGAGAACTGAGTGGTATCCGGGTGACTTGGCTGAGGCGATCCCATCGACGTTCTCGAAGAAGCAAAAGCTCGGTCGGAGAACAGAGACTCCTGCTCTGATGTGGGGCCAGAGGTGTCGGCTATCTTCGGTGGCTTTGCGACTTCCAGCGTGGCTAAAAGGTTGACACGGGAAGCCACCAGAGACGATATCCACAAGTCCTCGATACTTGTCCCAAGGGAACCGAAGTAGGTCCGGGTAGATAGGACACGGATCCAGTTCTCCCGCTTCCATCTTTGACGCCAGGTGCGAGACACAGAATCCTTCCCTCTCCACCATAGCCACGGTTCGCAAGCCTCTGACCACTCTTCGCAGCCCAAGGTCGATGCCTCCGATTCCTGCGCATAAGGATAAATGATTAGCACGCATCTGCCCTCCATGTCTTTCTGATTGTCTTCATTGGGGAACCTCTTTGGTGGCTAGGTAGTGGAGCCTGTCGGCTATCTCATTCAGCTTCTTGGCTACCTCGGCTAATTCGTCGCGGATCTTCTTGATTTCTTCAGGGCTCACTTAAGTACCTCCTTCACCTTGTTCCAGTATCGGTTCAGGTTCGCCAGCTTCTTGCCTTTGGCTCTGAACCACGCAGGTCCACCATTCCAACACTTAGCCCGGTCTTCATCCGTCACCTTACGATTGAAGGGAAGACGGCTAGACTTGCAGTAGCGGCTAAGGTAGGCCCGGTGAATCTTGAGGCTGTACTCTAAATCTTTGCAGTCTTCATA
>TARA_R100001460_G_scaffold1328_2_pt1 | contig 11537 bp, 17 predicted proteins | sample TARA_R100001460 | Tara Oceans TARA_R100001460 (sample SAMEA2622190) | marine metagenome | biome: marine biome (ENVO:00000447); feature: surface water layer (ENVO:00002042); material: "saline water (ENVO:00002010), including plankton (ENVO:xxxxxxxx)" | depth 5 m | reverse complement strand
AAGAGCGGACGCGCGAATCGGAGCGGCAAATCTAACCGATCTCAACGATGTCAATTATACCGCAGGAGCGGCTATCAATGGATATGTTTTAGAATATGTCCATGCAAATACCCGATGGGAAGCGAAAGCGGCGAGCGGAGGAATCTCCCAAGTAAACGGAGATTCAGGTCCAAATGTAACTCTAGATACTGATGATATCTCGGAAGGATCCTCCAATCTTTACTATACGAATGCTCGGTTCGATACTCAGCTTGGAACAAAGACAACGGATAATTTAACCGAAGGATCCTCCAATCTTTACTATACGAATGCAAGATTTGATACTCAGCTCGGAACGAAAGATACCGATAATCTTTCGGAAGGATCCTCAAATCTCTACTATACAAACGCAAGATTTGATACTCAACTCGGGACGAAGACGACTGATAATGTGACCGAAGGATCATCGAATCTCTACTATACGAATGCAAGATTTGATACTCAACTCGGGACGAAGGACACTGGAGACTTGTCCGAAGGAGCGAATCTTTATTATACGAATGCAAGAGCGGACGCGCGAATCGGAGCGGCAAATCTAACCGATCTCAATGATGTGAATTATACAGCGGGAGCGGGTATCAATGGATATGTTTTAGAATATGTACATGCAAATAATCGATGGGAAGCGAAAGAGGCGACAGGAGGAGGAGGAGGATCAAGACCGACAGTGACGGAGATCACTAGCACACCGTATACGATCGGAACGACTGACAGCGCAATCGGAGCGAGTGAATTAGAACGTGCTTATATGTGTGACAGTGGAGCAAGTGCGGTTACTCTTCCGACTGCGATTGGAGCGGAAGGAGTAAAGATTCAAGTTAAGAATCGGATTGCTTCTTCGATTACTGTTTCCGCTCCAAATCCGGGAGTTCAACAAACTATTGACGGATCCAATTCCGTATCGATTACTAGTCAGTTTGAGAGCTTGACGTTTATCTCTGATAATGCGAACTGGAATATTATATAATGTCTTACTTAACTACAAACTTAGCAGATCAAAAGACTAATATAACTTTTTTAAAAACGACTGTTACAGCGTCTCAAGATGTTACGACTTCGTATGCTTTAGTTGAGGGAGGTCAAGTCACATACACTCCAACGTCTTCAGGTGCTGACATTGTATTAGAGTTTACTACTGCTTACGGAAGAAAAGATCCAGATAACTCTATAATGTTTAGAGTTCAGATTGGAGATACTGTTGGAACTCTTGCCGATGTCGTCACGAGTAACATTGATTATAATAATGACTTTGGAACGACTACGACGTCAAACACCACAGGACTCTCCGACTTGATCACATTGAAATATAGACTTGATGGATGGACAGGAGCGAAGGTTTTGCAAATACAATGCAAGACTTATAATAGTTCCGCGTCTCTTGAATCGATTGTGAACGGTACAAGAAAAACGACTAGTGATTCCATTTTGCTCTTCAATCCTTTTCTGATGATTTACGAGATTTAAAAATGACTTATCAAATACAATCAAGTTTTGCAGAGAACTTCAAAATCCTTACTGATACAAGCGTGACTAAACAAGTTTTGACGACTTCATATGTATATGCGACAGGATCTGAGATCGATTATATCCCATCGATTAATGCTAATGAAGTGATTTATCACTTTAGTGTTCATTTATTCGCGGATGCGGGATCCAGTGGAGAGAAGAATGCCTTCTTTAAACTACAATATAGTGACGACAATGGATCCACATTCTCAGACTTTGGAGATAATACGGAAGTATACTTCGGATCTTCGGCTTCAATCATTCGGATCCGATCGGTCTTTGATGTAAAGTTTTGTTTAAATACTTCAGGATGGACAAGTACAAAGAGACTGAGATTACTTGTCAAAGAAGACGCGGGATCCGACTGTGCCCTTCATCAATTCGATCAAGACTTTCTTGATGATAGCTCTTCTTATGCGAATCAGCATTATTATCCGAGCGTGTCTTGCTACAGTGTGGAGTAAATATGACTTATCTTAGAAAAAGAAAACAACAAAATTTAGAAACTGCTTTTACTGCAAATACAGCAAGTCAAACAGTTAGTACAACAGTCTTGGATATTACAAACAGTGAAGTCACCTTTACTCCTCCAAGTGGTAACTTTAATTTTGTAGTCTATGAATATACAATCCAATATCATCACGATCCAGACAATGGAACAAATTTCTTTTTTGAATTAAGAGAGAAGATTGGATCGGGTGCATACGCTCAACTAGGTGACGGATACCGAGCGCAGGAAATCGCAGATACTCAATTATATCAGTCAACCTTAACAGGCCGTTTTTTAATTCCCATCTATTCAGGAGCAAGATCATATAAATTGACGATTCGATCTTCTGCAACGAATAGAGAAGGTACTCTTCATTCAACTAGATCGGGAGGAGTTTATTCCCCGATCATTCAAATGTATTGTGTATAAAATGTTTAATATTCAGCTAGATTTAAAAGAGGCGAGTGAACTTCTTCGGACTCCGATCGGAATTGCGCTCGCTGTCATTCTCTTCTCTTCCGTTCTCCTTATCGTCGGAATGAGTCTTGGGTCCTCCTCTAAAGAAGACGTATGCAAAGAAGAACTTATCTTGACTAAACTCCAAGAGAAGCAACTTGAAGACTTAGAGATTGAGTTCTCAAAGTGTATAAGTGAAGGAGAGACCTCATGCATCCAGCGAGAACAAAAGATTTGCAGACAAGAGAAAGAGAAGATCAAAGACAACTGCAACGTATTGATCGAAAGCGTTTGTCCTGAGAAGGGAACTCTTCCATGATTAATCTAATCCTTCCTTTATTCGTCCTTCAATTTGGATACGCTTCGATTACTCTTGACGACGGTCATCTAATCAAAGCTCCATATGTCCAACAAGGCGCGGTCTCTGATACTTCGGGATTTATTCTCAAGGCTGGAGATATGGCCGATATCCAATCTTCTCTCCATGGAAACTCCTGTTTAATTCGAGTAAGTGAGATCAAGTCTCGCTTTGAATTGGAGACAGAATCCCGAGTCGGAAGATGTAAAGATCGTCTTGATGTCTTTAGAAAGTCTCTTGACGAATCGGAACTATTGAATAAGAATCTACAACTCAAACTAAAAGAAGAGCGATCAAAGTATAAAACATTACTTATCGGATCAGTCGCTGCGACGATCGCTCTTAGCGCGGCGAGTGTTTACTTCGGTACACGTTAAAGAGTTGTAAAATGTCACAGAATGAAATCATGGGGAGAGTTGCCTTCGCAGCTCAATATGCTAAGCCGACCCCGAACGGAAGAGAATCATGGGAAGAGGCGATCGATCGTGTCGCTTCTATGCACAAAAAGAAATATCCAAATGAAGAAGAGCAGATCGATTGGGCCTTCTCCTTAGTCAAAGATAAGAGAGTTGTCCCGAGTCAGAGATCAACTCAATTCGGAGGAGAAGCAATCCTTAGAAGGAACATGAGGATTTACAATTGTACTTTCTCACCTGCGGATCGTCCTCGCTTTTTCTCCGAAATGTTTTGGCTTTTACTTTGCGGATCGGGTACAGGATTCTCCGTTCGTAAAACAGATATTCTAAAGCTTCCTAGAATCATCATTAAGAACGCTTATCTCAATAGAAGATCAATGGAGTATATCGTTGAAGATTCAATCGAAGGATGGGCAAAGGCTCTCCAAGCTCTTCTTGATTCTTACTTCTTTACTGATTACTTTGATCATTCATATGATTATGAATTGGAGTTCAACTTCGACAAGGTACGTCCCAAAGGATCTCCGATCTCGTCGGGTGGAATCGCTCCAGGTCCCGAGCCTTTGAAGAACTGTCTTGATAAGATTAAGAAGATCCTCCATTCAAGATTCGGACAGAGACTCCGATCGATTGACGTGTTTGATATTTGTATGGAATTAAGTGCCGCTGTCCTGAGTGGAGGAGTGAGAAGATCCGCTTCAATATGTCTCTTCGATCAAGACGATGATCTCATGTTAAATGCAAAGACGGGCGATTGGTGGAGACATCATCCACATAGAGCATACGCTAATATATCCGCGACCGTTCCGACGGATGGAAGCGAGACAAAGCGGATGATCAATAAGGTCGTCAAGTTGAATAAACAATGGGGAGAACCTGGAGTTTACTTCTCTGACTCTCCAGACTTCGGAACGAATCCATGTTGTGAGATTGGCCTTTATCCATATTTCGTCCAATCCGCTTTCGGGACTCATCAAACGGATCTTCCTCTAAGTATCACTCGGAATCGAAGACGCTTGGAGATGGGCGGTTGGATGTGGAGAAGTGGATGGGCCGTTTGTAATTTAACTGAGATCAACATGGAGAAGAATCAAACTGAGGAGAAGTTCTTTGAGGCTTGCGAAGCCGCTTCATATATCGGAACTCTCCAAGCGGGATATACTGACACTGGATACTTAGGAAGAGTATCGAAGACGATTATTGAGCAAGAGGCATTGATCGGTGTCTCCTTAACAGGTATGCACGCGAATCCGCTTTCCTTTGTCCCTTCCATTCTCAGAGATGGAGCTACGATTGTAGAGGATACAAATCAACTAACAGCGAAGAGAATTGGAATCAATCATGCCTCTCGTTTGACTTGTATTAAACCAAGTGGAAATACTTCAACTATCCTCGGGACTTCTTCGGGGATCCATCCATTCCATGCAGATCGATATATTCGGACGATCCGATTATCCAAGATCAATCCAATATGGGAACTCATCAAAGAGAATCTCCCTGAAGCGACGATCGATCTTGATGGAGATACGGGGATTGTCCAATTCGCTTGTGTAGGGAATGGAACTCCAAGAGATCACCTTTCCGCTAAAGACTTCCTCGAGTCGGTTGCTCTCGTCCAATCTAATTGGGTAGAGACTGGATCAAGAGCAAGTCGAATTGAAGGCCTCTCTCATAATGTATCTAATACTTGTACAGTCAAGGACGATGAATGGAATATGGTTTCCGATTGGCTTTGGAAGAATCGTCGATCTGTGAGAGGAGTCGCTCTTCTTTCGGACTATGGAGACACTGTATATAAAAACGCTCCTTTCCAAACTGTCAAAGAGGGAACTACTCAAGAAGAGGAATGGAATCGTTTAATGAGTCTTGATTGGACTTCAATCGATCTGACTTCGGTTGGAGGTGGAAACGATGCGCATTTAACAAGCGGATGCGATGGGCTTAAATGTGAACTCCAAGCGAACGGGCAATCATAAAGAATGTTCCTCCTCCTGGATTCGTATTGATTGCTTTCTCATATTGGTTGAAAGTCTTTTGATCAATAAGCTCCTCATTGAGTTGCTTTCTTAGCATGATCATTGTCTCACTCCATGCTCCGTTATAATGATATGAACTATCATGTACGGTATAACAATATTGAGCGAGATCCTTATGGATAGCAGGATCAAAGCAAGTTCCATAAAAAGAATCAAAGAGGCCTGCTAAGACTTGGATATCCGCTTGATCCCATTCCTTAAATCCATCATATCCGATCTTCTTTGCTCCATCTTGAAAGAAGACATTGATCGGATTCATTCCGAAAGCGTAAAAGAGTTTGGCGAGTTGATCGGAGCTACATTGATTAAGCGGCTTTTGACTCATTGTCTCCATCGCGACCAAAGCTTGATCAACATCCACTCCCTCCTTCTTCAGCTCTTCGATCGTTGTGTTGACGTTTGAAAAGTCTCGGATTGGATTTGATTGCGAAGGAGGATTGATTGGAGCGGGAGGAGGAGTTTCTAATTTAGTTTTTTTTTTAGGAGCGGGAGCGGGAGGAGTGGATGATTTGGGCGCGCGCTCTCCTTCAACGGAAGCATAAACAATAGCGTCTCTTTGTGTCTCATCCTTGATCATCATCTCGGCCAATTCATCGGGAGAGCAAGCGGTTCCTATGATCTCAGGGAAGGCAAGTCGAAGAAGAGCAGTCAAGGCGCGTTTATGCATCATCACTTTAGGCATTTGTTTCCATGCTCTTTGATTGAGAGTTCCTCTAAGTCTTGCGTCTTCCAGAGTGTAAGTCCATGATTTAGGCTTCACATCGAATCCGAACTCTTTGGACATCTCCAATTCATCACGACGTAAAGCAAAGACAGTGACTGATTCTTCTGTGATCTCTTCCCAAATAGCCGCGCATACTTTCTTTCCATCCTTTCCTACATAACGACGGACGGCTCCTGCCATTGCATCCGCATTGAGGGCGGGCTTTCCTTGGATACAATAAGTATGAGCGAGAGTGACTGCGACGTTGAACTCAAAGAGATGTCCAAAAGTAAGGAAGCTCTTGACGTTATCATTGAAGTCGCGATCGGTTGAAAGGTTTTGGATTAATTGTAATTGATTATCGTTTAACATGGTCTTCTCTCCAGTGTATAAAAGTTTATTGATTCGCTCGGATATTCGAGACAGTTTTTAAAATTGATTGATTGGGATTCTTTACTACGTTGTCTCTTTGAGTGCTTTCGTGAAATGATTGGAAAGCAAGAGCGGCTCCAAGAGCGATCAAAGTGATAAAGATAAAAGCGTGTTTCTCTGCGAATGTTCGTCGGTCTTTCTTTGGTGCGTATTTAATCATTTTGTGTATTCCTTAAAGTCTTCAGTGGTAAAAGTTGATCCAGTCATTTCGTTGATACAAGCGCATAATGTGAAAATGAATTGTTTCGGTGCTTTATGCTTTTTGTTTAGTACATTGTATAAATGAGCTTTTGTATATCCCATTTGATCCGCTAAGTGATAAAGTTTATATCTCTTAGTCTTAAGAGCTTTTTTAATTTCGTCCTTCATGTTGAACTCCTTTCGATGTCAATCATTAAATAATTTTAGATCTACTGTCAAGTTTATTTTATAAAAAAAGTAAAAAAACTTTACAAAAGTAATTTGATTATTATATAAGAGAACTTGAAAGGAGTTCATTATGAATGAATATAATATGAGGAAATTAATTCTCAGTTGTCCCGATTTGGACGCAAACGAAAAAGTCCTTCTCTTTGCTCTTTGCTTTCGATTGGATTGGAATACTTGGAGCGGTCCAGTCTCTGTCTCCAATCTTTCGGAGTTGACTTCTAGTTCCGAGAGAACGGTCCGAAGAGTGATATCGAAGTTGAAAGACAAAGGAGTAATCTTACGAGTCTCAACTAGAGATCCAGGAGCTGTTAAAAGTCGAGTTGCATTGACTAAGATCAATCTCTCTTTCTTCTCTAAGTATGACAAGGTTGACACTGACAAGGTTGACACTGACAAGGTTGACACTGTTAAGTATGACAAGGTTGACACTGTTAAGCATGACAAGGTTGACCCCCATACAATAAGTTACAATAATAAACAATATTCTATTAACTCTCTGACTACTGAAGAACACGCGAGAGAGGCATTGAAATGGGGAGAGATGGAGAGAGAGGAGGAGATTGAAGAAAACGAAAGAGAGATCAATCAAGTCTATACATTCCGATATCCTTCTTCTATAGTTGATCCAGATGAAAGGATGAAAGCGGAGAATTATGTCAAAGCCAATTATCAACGATTAACATATTCCGATCGAGAGAGAATCATGTTTCCCGATCTAACTAAACCATTTTAAGCAAAGCGAGGAGAGAAGTCATGCAAAGCTTAAACGAATCATTATCCCTATTCCTCAAAGCCGTAGAAAAGAAAAGCGGAGGGGGGATCCAAACAAATGTCGGTCGTCCTGAATTGATCCACTCATTCAACTTGGAAGAAGAGAATCTTTTGACTAAAGAAGTGATCATGGGAATCCCGAAACTCAAGATCAATTTCCTTCCTTCCTGCGGATATGCTGGATGCACTGCCTCCCATTCACAAATACATGTTAGAGAGCGAGTCGAGTTCGTTGATGATCTTAGAGAGTATAATCCCGTTATGATCGAAGGAGAAGGAGGAGAACAAGTTGAAGACATATCAAAGCGTCCTCTCGGTTTAAGAGTGGAGGAGGATGGATTATGGATGCCTATTCAACATCGTTACGTCTATTCCGAGCCTTGTCCATACTGCGGAAGAACTAATCAATATCTCATCCGATTTAAACAAAGTGGATTAACAGCCGCGGCAATCGACAAGCATCTCGGGAATTATCAGTTTGAGGATGGATTGGAGGAGCTTGCTCAATCTTTCGCAAATAAGCAAATCAGAGGAGGGATGATCTATGGACATACAGGGAATGGAAAAACGCATCTCTTGGCCGCTCTCGCTCGTGAAATGATATGGAGAGGGAAGAGAGTTCGATATGTATCTCATCAATCCCTTCTTGAAAGAATCAAACAATCCTTTGACGATAAGACCGATATTAAAGATCCTCGCTATACTTGGCTAGATCGTGTCGATGTCGTCTTCTTCGACGAGCTTGGATTCTTTCGTATGAATGAATGGGGAATCCAAACGACGAACGAATTGATCCATGCTCTTTATGAATCGAATGTTCAAGTCCTCTTCGCTTCCAATCTTTCTCCTCGCGAAATGAAAAGAAAGTTTCTAGACATTAGGAGTCAGTCCAGAATTGCGGAGATGTGTAAGAACTTCTTGTTTGAGATGAAGGGGAATGATCGCCGCGGAGATGTGGAAGGATTCTTTAAATGAGTAATGAGAAACTAATTGAGGAGATCAAGAGACTCCGAGACTTGAGATATACTTGGAAGCAAGTCAGAGAAACTCTCTTTGATGAGACGAATCCTCCTTCAATCGCGACTCTCCAAAGATGGGCCAAAGGTCATAAGCCTCCAATCCCAATTCGAGAAAAAGCATTCAAGATTCTTCCAGAGTATGAGAATGATGTAAGAGAAGTCTTTATCCGACAACTCCGATCAATGGGATGGACTCCCGAAGAAATCAAGGAAGAGCTTAAGATGCTTCTCCCAAAATAACAAACGGCCAATCCTGGAGAGAAGTACAGAATTGACCGAATGCTAGAAAGGAATAGATCACCTCCAAACAAATAAAGAGAGTGAACAAAAAGAGACTATCATTCAATATCATTCAAGTCAATCAAGTTAATCTCCACTTGATTCTCCTCTAGATACTCTTGTCCTCTTCGATCATACTTGGAAGATATGGGGAAGAAGACTTCCTTTATTCCTGAATGATGAATCAATTTAGCGCATACCATACAAGGCGCGGTCGTAATGACGAGAGAGCATTGATCAACTGAGATTCCCTTCTTAACTGCATTCATCAAAGCATTAGCCTCTGCATGATGACAGCCAATCTCAATATGAGTCCCGCTCTCAATCTTCAAGTCGTTCCTTTCACATCGATCTCCTTTACATAATGATCCAGCGGCTCCTCTTGGTGGTCCATTGAATCCCATTGAGATCGGATTGTTTGATTGATCAATGATGATCGCTCCGACATTTCCTCTACAGCATGGAGATCGATCGGATAAAAGGAGAGCATGATAATACCAATGTCTAGAAAACTCAGACTTCATTAATCAACTCCATGATCTCTTTGATTCCATCCAGTCCAAATAGAATCGATTGAACTTCCTTCGCATAATCTTGGATCTCCACTTGAGAATGTGAATCCATCCTAAGATCTAAGAAGTGGAGAAGAGCTTGGAAAGAGACCGTCCAATAGCATTCCGAGTATAGAGACAAAGGAAGGATCATCCGAGCTTGTTCTTTGCATACTCCAATCTCAATCAATTCTTTATAAAGATCATGGCATTGATCAATGACTCCAAGATACTTCCGAGAGATAATCTCATTCTCATCCGATTCAAAAGGAGAGCCGCTTCCCTGTTTTACGGATCCGCTCGGTTTAGATCTCCACTCTTCAGGACAAAAGAACTCATAATCAAATTGAACATATCTTCCAGAGATCTCATTCCATGAGCATCCGACTTGATGTTTCATCCATTGACGAAGGACAAAGATTGGAGCTTTAATATGGAAAGTAAAATGAATATGTCGAAAAGGAGAAGTATGTTTATTCTCCCAAAGATATCGGATCAACTTAAGATCCTTCTCTTCGATCTTCTCAATCTTCTTTCCAAAGGATACCCGAGCCGCGTTTACAATCTCTTCAGCTCCTCCGCTTTGATTCACTAGCTTAACAAAGCCTATCTCTTCTCCATGTTCTGGATAGTCTCGACAGCTGTCAATCTTTCTCTCATTCGGTTTACTTCTGTCCATATTTCGATACGTCCTTCTTTACATGACTCCGTTTGAGTCTCTAAGTTTTTTTGAAGGAGATCGATCGCTTTGGATAGTCGCTCAATTTGTTCAACTGTCTTTCCAAAGGTTCGCGCTCCGTAAAAGATAAAGGAACCGATTGCTCCTAATAATCCGATCATGTTCCAAATGGATGAAAAGTCAATGCTCATTTTAATTCTCCTTAATTTAGTATGTCTTTTATTATATTACTTCTATCCATTGACTCAAGACTCTTTTAAGCCTATGATCTAATATGATATTATATGACCTCAAGGAAGGTGGAAGAATATGTCTAGTAAAGATATATGTTTAAGAGTTCCGATCAAGATGCTTGATGAATTGAATCAGATCTCTAAAAGTGAAAATAGATCACGCGCTCGTGTTATGCGCGAAATGTTAGAACGTGGCATTAAAGAAAGGAAAACAAATGGGAGTTAATAATTTATCCATAATTGGGAATCTTGGAGCGGATCCAGAAAGCGTCGGATCTTACGACAAAACGATCGTCAAGTTCTCCGTCGGAGTCAATGAAGCAATCAAGGGAGAGAAGAAGACGACTTGGTTTAGATGTGTATCCTTTGCGGCCAAAGCTGAATATCTTCTCAGATCATGTAAGAAGGGGACTCAAGTATATATCGAAGGTCCTCATCGATCGGAAGAGTATGAAGGAAAGACACGATGGACTTTATATGTAAACAAGGTAATCGTCCTGAGTGATCGAAAGGATTCTCCTCATGTCTAAGAAGAAGAAGTCAGAACGACAGCTCCATATTGAAGCAATCGATCTATGGTTAAGGATTGGGATTGAAGTCTTGAGAGATATTCCCGAAGTGTATGAGGAAGTTGAACAACATCTTAATCGGAAGATTGAAGAGATTATCTTTGCCGATCTGGAGGAGTCTAAATGAATGATGATCTTGAAGGATTGGCGGCAAGAGAACTCTTTTTAGAAACTCTTAATAGCAAGGATGAAAGTAATACGCGCGTAAAGAACACAAAATACACATCGATCCTAGCTCATCAAATATGCGAACACGTATCAAAGGGGATCCCGATGAGGCAAGCCGCGCAAGCTTTGGGAATCTCAGAGTCAACCTTCCATCGGTGGAGAAGAGAGAAGGACGACTTCGCAGAGATGATCGATCAAGCGATTGGAGTGAGTGAGTCTCGGCTTATTACTGAGATCTCAGTGAATGAGGATTGGAGAGCAAAGGCTTGGATCCTGGAGAGACGCTTTCCCGAGCGATGGAGCAAGAGAGAACAAATCGATATGAATGTTTCCAAGTCGGAAGGACTTGAGGAGATCAAGTTGATGATGAAGCAAACGGATCATCTACTCGGAATTAATAAAA
>TARA_R100001460_G_scaffold24786_1_pt1 | contig 11548 bp, 14 predicted proteins | sample TARA_R100001460 | Tara Oceans TARA_R100001460 (sample SAMEA2622190) | marine metagenome | biome: marine biome (ENVO:00000447); feature: surface water layer (ENVO:00002042); material: "saline water (ENVO:00002010), including plankton (ENVO:xxxxxxxx)" | depth 5 m | reverse complement strand
ACATCAGTAACTCTTGTTAAGTTTTCTAAGTTTTTAGATGCATCATCAACTGTAAGACCTAATGCAGATTGGGCATCTGTTGCTAAGTCTGTTGCAGTTGCCATGTCGAACATGCCTGCCTGTGCAAACTTGGCTACTTGTGGTAATGCTTCAATAGATTGTTCCGCATCAAGACCAGCAGAAGCCAAAAAGAAAAACGCTTCGGCAGATGCTTCAGCAGATATTGTTGTTTCCATAGCAACATCTCTTGCGACTTGTGCCATGCGTTCTTGTTGAGCAACAGTAGTGTCCATAATTGCTACTGATTGATTTAATTTATCTTCAAAGCTAGTAAATGCTTGAACAGATTCAGCTACACCTTTACCGATTGCAAGTAAAGCACCAGCAACTGCACCAGCACCAACCTTAGCAAAAGTGCCTAATTTACCACCAGCTAGAAAAGAGGATTTACCTAGCTTATCCATTTGTGTAGATGCTAATTTAGCACCTTTGGTAGCAATCCTAATTATTAAGTCTGCACCGGCTCCCAACTTATCTTCTCCTCGCTTTAGATTGTGCCTCAGCTTGTGCTAGGGCTTGAGCTTTATTACTTTCCTCTTGTTCCCACAAGTAAAAAGTTACCCATTGTGTATATTCGTATGATGACATTGTACTATTAAGTTCGCCAACTGTCATTGATAAATCACGAGCTAATCTAAAAGTAAAAGCTAGGTCTGGGTTATTCTTGAAATTGTTCAGCTATATCTTGCTGAACATCACCGCCTACGCCATTAAGGTCTGCAATCTCAACAAAGAGCTTATCAATAACTGTTGCATCTTTTTCATACAACATATCAATAGCTTCATCATCAAGTTGTGGCTCAATAACACTTGCCTTTAACAATGCCTTTTGATAATCAAAAGCATCACTATCATCAGCAGTAGATATACGAGCCAGTTCAACTTGCATTTTTTTGGTTAGACCTTTTACTTTGACTTTAGTTTTCCACTCCGGAATAACAATGTCCTTTACAGGTACATTAGGCAAGTCTTGTAATTTGTTTAAATCTAAAAATTCCATGTGTTCTTTCTATATTGTTTAGTGAGTGCCTCTAGTTACATCTCCACTTACTTGGAAGTCTGCGGAGTATGAAACGACATCTCCTACTGGACTGCTTTGTGAGTAAGATGTAAGAATAGCCTCGCCTGTATATTTAATTTTTCCGCTTGATGTTCCCTCTGGAGAGTACTCATAGGATAGTGTTGCTGATTGCCCAACAACTGCACCAAGAATACCATCAACAGTAGAATCCCAAAGTCCAGCTATTGCAATAGTGGAATCCTTAAGACCTACAATGTATGATTTACTGGAAGCACCGAGTACTGAAGTTTCAGCAACATCTGCGGTTTCCGGGAAATCAACAGAATTAACAAAAGCAGATATATCAGTTAATGAACCTGATGCGTTATCAAGTTTGAAAACTGAATCTTTACCATGCGTAAATGCCATATATTCTCCTCTTTAATTATTTCTTCCAAATCCTACTATAACACCAAAACTTGGAGTCGAGCCACCAACAGTATATTGTACTTTTAAGTACCTATTCACTGTTGTACCCTTAGCAACTGTTTTAACTTCCGAAGTAACGCCAGTAGCTTGTGTAAAAGTTACTAGGTCTGCGTAAGTTGTATTATCAGCACTATGAGTAATCTTAGCATCTAATGTAGGGCTAGTACCTGAAGCAGAACTAACAATCAAAAATGCTCCACCACCATTACCGGTAGATGTAGAATTATCTCTTGCAGTTCCACCGCCAGTAGCAGTAACAGTAGCGTTTTCTAAAACGATACCATTATAAACACCGCTATCAGCTTGTATATCAAGAGAAGTTGCAACTATATCTCCAACTGGACTCGATACACCATAATTCATAATATTTCCTTGAGCAAAAGAACAACCATCAGTTGCATCTATACCATCAATGCCCATAGCTATCAACATATCAGCACCGCCTAAAAGTGGTTGTATTGTAGCATCAGCAGTAGCATCAAAAAAACCAGTAACAGTAAAGGTACCATCTTTGTTGCCAGTTATGTAAGTTTTACTAGAATTACCAAATGTGGTAGATTCTGCTACATCTGCGGTACGAGCAACATCAACTGAATTAAAATATGTACTAAAATCTGAATTATTAATAAAGACTTTACTGTCTTTACCATGCTTAAACGCCATTATCTTCTTCCTCTACGCCTACGCCCACTACTTCTACGACCGCTTCTCTTTGGCTTTTTACCGCCACCATATCCGCTACCCATTATTCTTCCTCTTCTTTAATATTATCTTGCAATATTTTTTCTTGCATTTTCTTATCAACTTTAACAATTATTTCTTGTTCTAATAACCACTTCATAGACTTTTGTGGTATATCTTTCGCATCAACCATATCTCCAGCTTTAAGGGTTTTATCCTTAATATGCAAATCTTGTTTTAACAAATATTTCATTATGCTATTACCTCAACGATAAATTCTACTCCCAAGTAATCAATGTTGTTTATATTATATACACCATAATTACCTGCTGATGTAACTCTAACAGATTGAGCTTGACTGTTCAATGTTGTATCAGATTCTATTTGTGCCTTAATAGAACTAGCACCACTAGAAGCCAAGAAGCCATCAAGAGTTTCTTGACTATCTTGTGCATCAACCCTACCAACATAAACATATACCGGTATCTCATACCTGTCTGCACCTCTCTGCATAGAAGCATCGTAATCAATAGAATCCATTACCCCTACAACTGCGGTAGGTGGCTCAACAGAATCCGGTACAAAACCAAATACAGATAAAGAAGTTATGTTTGCAAGATTGTTTTTAATCTCATTACGAATATTAGTTAAGTTAGCCATTATCTCCTCGGTAGCATTCTACCAGCTTTCCAAGTAGCCTCAATCTTAAGACCAGTACCAGCAAGTAGCATTCTTTTTTCCTTTTCACTTTTCTTAATACCAATCTTCATAAATGGTATAAGAGGTGTTCCTCTTTGACCAATGGCATGTTGGACTGCATATACATTTATACCTTTAGCATCTGCCCATGGCTTTAATGCTTTTATAGGTGGATAGTGTGGTCTTGACCTAGTCCATGGCTTTTTCATATTTACACGCATATCAAGAAAACCATGAACAAACAATGCATACTTACTGCGAGAAAAAACATCAATACCTAAAGGCATACCGCCTACTCCTCTAACATGTTGAAAAGTAATACTTCCTCTTAAATCTCCAGTAAATCTTGGGGCTTCTTTCTTTGCTTTTGTTACAACAGTTTGCCCATAAGCAGAATAAAAATTCCTTAATGCAACCCCAGCAAGTAAAGGCAGTTGCAATCTTTTATTAAGTTGGTTAGCACCTTGTACTTGAAAGTTCATAACTTGTGCTTTACAAAACCTTTAATAAGTTGCATAGCATCGGGGTCTATTTTATTAAACAGTTCTTGTTGTCCTGTTTGTTCATTTCCAAAAACATTAAAGGGTGTATCTTTTCTTTTAAAGAATCTTAATGCTTGGATTAAAGTAGCTTGTTTTATAGCATCGGGTACAATAGCAAAACCAAACTTTGCTTCTACTTTTATATTCTGCATAATTTTAGTATCAAATCTTTTATTAGAACGAGATGTCAAAATGCGTATTTCATTTTGTGGGGCGTAATAATCTGTGCTATCTGATGTACCAATGTATTCCGGATTAGAGGGTAATAAAATAAAATCTGTATTTATAGTAAGTGTAGTTTCGTGTGTCCCATCATCATTATCATCTGTTTTAACAACAAGCCCAGTAGCAGTTGCAATATCATCAACAATAACATAGACATCGTGAATAGGTGTATAGAGTTTAGATATGACACTTCCATCAATCCAAAACTTTCTACCACATACTTTGTCAATAAGCCGAGAAGCACCCTCAATGGCGTTCTCTAAATTAGTGTCTTGACCGCTTCCGGATAAACCTATGTAGGATTTAAGTTCGGATAAAGCAACATAGCCATTGGATATAGCCATGACTTACTTATTTTCTTTAGGTGCTTTTGCTTTAGTTTCTTTCTTTATACCATATTCTTTGGCTTCTAAATCAGATATTTCTGTACCGGCTCTAGCAATTAATTTGCCTTTAGCCCACCCAGTAGGTAGGTCGCCTTTAGCACTACCCTCTTTAACTTCGCCATCTTCATTCATGTATAAATCTTTTTTAATTTTCATATTTTCCTTTTCTAAGGTTTGCTTCCCACCCAAGTTATTTGCATAGCTTGAGTGAGAAAACAAAACCAAATTTCAACTTCCTTAGAAGTTTGTAATTGAGCAAAATGCAGCGGGTCTATAAACTGGGAATCCCAATCTCATAGATGCTTTCATCATTACTTTGTCTTTTGTGAAGAAATCACTATGGCTATCTGACATAGCAACTTCCATGCCTTCTCTCGACACGATATGTGCGGCGAGTCCGCCACCAAAGACACCAACTAATACTGTACCAGCAGATATTGCGGTAGTAGGAACAACCCTTACTCCCCAAATGCTTGGTGTAGCATCAGCACCGAACATACCAGCACCCACAAATAATGGGTCTTTTCCGGCAATACCTTTTGTGGCATCTCCATTAAAGTCTGCGGTAACTGCGGTTACAATGTCATTCCAGTCGCTAGGATGCATTAATATTGCATCTGCTTCTAAGAACGCATCTTTTCTAATTTCTGTGATTGCTTGATAGAGTTGTCCAATTCTTCCAAGATTTCCTGAATATGAGCTGAAGTTAAAAGTATTAATTCCAGATACATTCAATAGACCTTTGATAATTGGAGCAACACCTGAACCACCGATAAGAACATCATCAAGTCTTAACTGCAACATTGTTCTTAATCTGGTATCAAGATAACCATTTACACTTGCAACATCTGCAAGAAGTTCTTCAGTTACAGGAATAGATACACCGAATTTTCTAATCTCTTCGGTCTTTTCTGTAAATGCAAGAGCGGATTCCCCAAAGGCTCCACCCTCTGCTACTTCTGCGGCGTTGTTGGTAAATGTAGTTTCCTCAAGATACTTGTATTGAAACTGTGTTGTCGGTATAACCGAAAACAAATCAATAACTGCATTAGGGTTTCTAAGAGCAGTAGGGATTAACAAATCACTTCTAGTTACTGCTGGTGGATATGCTGAACCCTCATCAACGAGTGTCTTGGTTTCCATTAAAGGATTCCATTTCACATGTGATGATATGTTCATTTGTCCATCTTCAGTGTATGCTTTGAAAGCTCTTGTTTCTCTAACTTGCTCTCCTAATGACTTAGGTGCTTCTAGCTTCTCTTCGTGAATAGGTAAAGGGTTTACTGTTTTACCAGCTTCGATTGCCTCAGCGTTATCTTTCATCTCTTTTTCAAAGACTTGTTGTTCTTTAACGCTTTCTGCAAGAGTCTTAGCCTCTTCATTCATTTCAGCCCATTTGGTTTTATCCTCTGGAGTGAAATCTGAAAAGTCTTTTTCCCCTGCAAACTTGGCTAAGCCCTCTCTCAATTCTTGAAGTTTAGCTGAATTTTTGTCTAATTCTGACATTAGCTTCTCCTATAAATCAAGAGTATCGTTCAATAATTGTGTAGTTTCCCTAAACAAATCATTGACATCTAACTCATTTTCCATTACTTCTGCACTATCGCTACCAACACGAAGCATGGTATCTATATCTTGGTGCATATCTTGTAATGCATCTTTCAATGATTCCAACGCTTCAGTACTACTATCTGATAGTGTTTTATCTTTACCCAAGCGTAAGGCAGTAAGCTCCTTAGCTCTTTCTAACAAAGCAACCATCTTGATAAGCAAGTTATCCACTTCATCTGTAAATCTCATACCCACTTCTTTGACTTCTTCGAACTCTGTATCAGTATCATCTACTTCTACTTCTTCTTCAGGGTCTTTTTCTTTGACTGCCAATGTGTGAGTGTTTTGGTTAGCACCAACTAATACTGGGCTAACTTCCCAAACTTTAACATCTTTTAAGTACCGGACTTCTTGTTCTTCTCCGCCATCTTTTTTAAACATACCTTTTTCAGAATCATTAACTTCAAAACCAAAAGACCATTGTTGTATATCTCCCATAGCTTTAACAGTTTCGTATGCTTCTTTACCAGCATTTGTGTTCATGTTGAACTCTCCCTCAAAAACTGCTTGGGTATCATCTTGTCTAATCTTGCCTTTACCAATAATGTTTTTCCAATCATGCCCCCAGCACATAACGACACCTTTATCGCCATAGCCACTTCTTATTGATTTAGGTAAGACTACATCTCCATCTGAATCAATCTCATTAAATACAGAAAATACTGCACTAACTTTACCCTCTGCTTCATTAAAACTTAGTAAGTCTTTTGCTTTTTGCTCTTTCAATCTTATATCCTCTTTTCGTGATAACTAAGGAAGCATCTACAATTAACTGTAAGATTAGCCGGTGCTCCTAAAGAACTATCTCCGGGGTAATCTAACTTATAACCCTGATACACAAAGTTATCATCTTCATTAACTTCTGACCCATCAAGACTGACATGAGCATCACGCACAACGCCATCTCTCTGCGAAATCCACTCTTTAGTATATATTATGCCAGTAGATTTTGCACCTATTTGACGACCTAAATTTGCAAGTGCATTAGTTTCAGTTCTAGCAATAGTCAATGCTCTGTTTAAGTTTTGCTTACTAAGAACTTTCTTAACTTCGTTAGCAACAAAACTCTGCAACTTCCTACCAGTGTAATTTAATTTAGTTCCCTCTTCCAATGCTTTTCTAAACGCTCTGTTAAACCTATCCTTAGAAGTCTTTGCCATTCCCGGTAACATTTGATTTATTCTTTGATTTACATAATCAATAGCTTCACGATTGCTTCTCAAATTTTCAAGCGGAAACCTCTCAACAGATACCAACCTAAAGAAAAATCCCTGTTGTATAATCTGATTCCTGTTGCGTTCTTGTTTGTTTGGAATTACATGTGGATTAGTTTTTTCATTAGGCAATAACAAATCAACTTGGTAAAAGGCAAAGTCATTAAGTAAAGATATATACAAATCATAAACATCAGCAGACCAGCTCTTAACATTTTCATCAATAGCAAAGTCAATAAGACCAGTTACCCCAAAATCATTTATAGCGTTTCTATTAAGTTGTTGCCTAATCTTTAAATCTTGGCTTTGCAGTAAATCAAAATAAACATCTTGTATAACAGATTCCCAGTTACCTAATAGTTTGTCATGTTCTTTATATAATATTTCTTTTACTTCTGCATCTCTAAAACGATTAGTTCTATATTCCCAGTTTTCCTCACGCAGTTTATTCCTACGAGAGATAAGCTCTAAACTTGATTCAGCTTTTTCATCACGCTTGTTCATAGCCCTTACAAGTTTTTGCGACCAGCTCTTACCAGCTTCTCCACCCCACAATGCCCAAGCAATACGACCATTTGATGGATAACCATCTTCTCCGGGTCTATAACCCTCTGCTCTTTTATCAACTTCGTGTCTTGGAAAATACTTTGCAATCTTACGAACTCTCTCCGGACTAGCAGTATCAGTATTAGATATATACCTAGCAGATGCAATACCTACTTCAGTACCACCTCTACCAAACTCTTTACGCCACTCTAAGCCACGCCTAGCCTCTTCCTTTGCACCTTTAGGAATACGAAAATCCAAGTCATCATAAAGACCTTTATAAGATTTACCACGACTAGATAATGGGTGTCCGCTTGGCAATAAATCTAAATCAAACTTACCACCACGAAACTTACCAGTACGAACTGCATAAAGAAAAGCATTAACTCTGGCATACGCCCACCTGTCCTCGCCACCTTGAGCACGAACTGATGGTCTTACAGATTCAGGATTAGTTCGATAAGCACCAACACCCCTACGAAATACTGCCCCAAGCATACTAAGGGTAACTCTTTTACCAGCAGTATCTCCATACTTTTCGTTATGCTCTTCAACTTTCTTTTTAAGAGCTTCTCTAACTCTCTGGGTTAGTTTCTTCTGTTCCATTAACAATCTCTTCGTATTCATCATGTGTATCACATGGCATATAGATAGTATTACCATCTTTATCCATAGTGTGAAAACCTACACAACCAATTTCCTCTGCTCTCACTTCTGCTTCACGCTGAGTTGTAAATTTATCTTCTTCTAGTGCAATCTTAGAGCCATCAGAATATGCAGACATTTGCTCTAATCTTGCTTCAGCAAGTTCTCTTGTAGGGTAGCAACCCATGTTGCGACCGGACACTTCTGCTATAACGCAGTACTCTCCATCAATCTCTCTTACTACTTTAAACTCTGCTGATTTTTGTTCTTCATCATCAGCAGTTTGAACATTTTCACTAGCATCAACTTCTTGTGTATCTGGTGCTTCAGCTTCGGTTTCAGTTGCAGTAAAATCATCAATGGCGTTTTGTGGTGTAAGAACTTTGTTAGAATCTAAAATATAAACTTCTTGGCTCTCATCAGTAGGCAAACCAACTTGCTCACGAGCTTCAGCAATAGTAATCCAGCCACCCTGCACACCAACATTCATACGAGTATATAATGCATCTTGGTCTGTTTGTAAAGCACGAACACCAGCAAAGTCATATTCAGCATAAGTTGTATCAGCAACATCATAATCACGAAGTAATACTTGTTGTGTAAGTTCCTCGCCAACTTGCTTCCATAAAGGTATGAGTTTGTTCTCTGTAAAGAACTCTCTAAGCTCACTTGCATTTGAATAAGTAGCCCTATCCAAACCAGCACCAAGCCCTGCTAATATTGCCGGTACGCCTAGAACTGCTGATATTCTCTCTTCCGGTACCCTACGAAGCGTACCGATGTCAAGTTCGGTAGGGCTAAAAGCCATTTTCTTTACATCCATTGAGCCACTAAGAACTAAAGGCATACCACGATTCTTACCACCAACCTTTTGCCTAAATGCTCTTTGCACTTGGTCGGCTTCAGTTTCAGTCAAACCAAAATCTTGTTTAGGAGAGATAACAACATTAGGCACACCACTATTTGCAAGAAGTGCAGTAGCCATCTGCCCAGCAGATTCATCTCCATATATTTCTCTAAGAACAGAACGAAGCGGTGCAAAACCTTTTCTATGATTAGTTTGGTCTAGTCCTAATCGAATATGTACTATGTCATTAGGCATAACCATAATTTGTTTGTTGTTAGTTTCGTATTCGTAATGTGTAATAAGTTCATCATCATTACCTTTAGGCTCTACTTGTTCCGGCATCAGTGGATAGAGAGCAACCACTTGCCCAGCATTGTTCTTTTGCTTTATCAAATATGCATCTCCGCTAATGTGCATCGCATTAATAATATATTGTTGCACCACATCACCGGACATGTATGGATTAGGTCGCCTCATCAAAATAGTAAAAGGGTGGTTAGCTATAACTTGTTCAAGACCATCATTGTCAAAAGATTTAACCATTAAGGTAGCTTCAGAAAAGGACATACCTAAAGTTTGCAGACATGCAACTACTGCCGAGTTAGATGCACCATTACCCATAGTGCTTACATCAAAGTTACCTGCTTGTGTATTCCAGCCCTGAATAAATGAATTATTGTTATACAAAGAATCATCATCACGAAAAAAATTAATTCTTTTAGTTTCATCAACTCGGTTAGCTCTACCGAATATTATGTCTTGTAATGTTCTTCTTTCTGCCAACTTATCTCCTTATGGCTAAGAGTGGATTGCTGAACACACCCAAAGGAACAACCCACCCAAAGCCAATCCTATTGTGTTCATCAATATGCTCTAAACTCTCTTTTTCTGGCTACTTGCAATATAGCGTAAGCCAAGCTATCAACTTGGTCATCATGCTCTCCTGCTGGAAATTGTAGTAGCTCTTTCTCTAATTCCAAATACCATTCAGCATATTTTGGAAAATAGACTTGTCCAGCTTCCATCTTAGCAGATAAAGGCAACGCTCTGCTCAACTTATCTTTATCAGCCCTAAGTTCACGAATAGGTAAGGAAGTTTGTTGTCTAGCTATCTGCACAAATGCAAGTTGATACCCAGCTCTTTCAATACCGATAACTTCCGGTTGCCACTTGTCATAGGTATCTTGTAATAACTTAAGAACTTGCGGTGCTTCTAATCTTTGCCGATTGACTTCAAGTACAAATATATCTTGTTGGGGAGATACTGCAATCGTAGTAACAACTGTATAATCTGCCGACTCTTTTGTTGAAGTAGCCAAGTCCACTGTTGTAATACGCCTGCAAGATTCCATCTCAAGTTCTCCCACATCACTTGTAAGCGTTTGTATTGTTTTTTCATAACCAGCTTCATCATAACCTAACTTGCTACCAGTTGTATAGTATCTAAACCATTCATTGTGAAATATACCACCTTTGGCTTCAACAAACTGTGCTTCATACTCTTGAGAGTACAAGAAGCTACCTATCTCACGCTTAGCAACATTAAGTTCTTCAAGAGGTACAAAAGGATTAGTGCTAGTAGGAAGTTGCCACCTAGACCAATCGCTATACTTTTCAGCATCATCATACAACCTAGAAAACCAGTTATAACCTTTAGGGCTAGATATAAACAACGCACCACCACGCCTCTCTGTAAGCGTAGGTCTAAGAACTTCTTTCCATACATCTTCTTTAATATATGCACACTCATCAAGCACAATGTAATCAAGACCAGCACCACGAAGCCTATCCGGATTATCTGCTGAACGAACTGTTACTTGCCCACCTGTTGGAGTGTATAAAGTTTTCTCATACTCTTTGACAATGCAACCATAATCCACACCAAGAGTTCTTATTTCTTTCCAGCCCTCAAGAGCCATAGCGTATGTAGGTGCAACCCACCATGTTCTTTTGCCCTGCATAGCTTTAGCAATACATAACCAAACACCGAGCCGAGTCTTACCCCAACGCCTACCAGCTACAAGAACTTTAAACCTAGCGTTACTTGAAGCAACATCAAGCTGACCTGAATGCAGTTCAGGAAGTTTTACCTTAAAAGGTTTTACTCCATCATCAGTCGTTAAAGAAGTTTCCATCATCTCCCTGCGTGTCCAACAGTTGTTGCCAAAACAAGATTACTTCCTGCGGAACTGGTAAGACCATGAAGCCACCAGCAAATATATCTTCAGCAACATATTCTTCATTAACTTCGACTGGAAAATCCCAATCATTAGCCAATACAATATCTATAAACTTTTCATTAGTATCATCAAACTCTTTAGGACTTGCCATTATTCTTCCTCTTTTTTTGTATCGGACATATCGGACACTACTTCGCCCTCAACAAACTTATTACCATCGCTCCAGTACAATTCTACATCAAAGTTGTTTTGATTATCTAAGATATTAACAGTATCTTTCTTGCCATACTTATCTGGATATTTTCTTTCTAGAAGCCATGCACTTGCCTGCCATGTTCCATTGTTACTTGCGTTCTGTATATTGAAAAGGTTTCTAACAATGGCTTGTGATTCTGACTTATTTATTTCTTCCCACTTCTCTGC
>TARA_R100001460_G_scaffold108421_1_pt1 | contig 11550 bp, 14 predicted proteins | sample TARA_R100001460 | Tara Oceans TARA_R100001460 (sample SAMEA2622190) | marine metagenome | biome: marine biome (ENVO:00000447); feature: surface water layer (ENVO:00002042); material: "saline water (ENVO:00002010), including plankton (ENVO:xxxxxxxx)" | depth 5 m | reverse complement strand
CAGAATAGGCAACAGCATTGAACCCCTCAGAAACAACATCATCTTGGAAGGTAAGGTGAAAACCGTTTGTACCGTAGGTGCCAGCGTAGTCTTTTGCTTTCCAGTAGCCGTCAACAGTCTCACCAAAGCTGCTTGCGTCTAGGGCTTGACCGTCAATGAAGTGGATGTCGGCTAGGTAGCCGTCAAAGTAATTTCCTAATATTTGACCCCTAGACCCAACAGCATGTTCTGCGGCTAGATTAAGATAGCCATTTCCAGATGATTTAGATGATACGGTAGTCCTGCTTTGCTGAACGCCATTGACATAAAAAGTTGTTCTATCCGCTTGCGTTGATTGTGCGCCATCAAAAGCAATAACAATATGATACCAAGCGGAACAATCCCGAAAAACCATATCGGTTTTTGCTTCATCACCTGTAGTAGATGCTTTGTTATTTACTTTTAGGGTATCGTCTGACTCAAATGAAATGTGACCAATATTAGAACCATCTGCTTGTGTTCCAAATAAAACTTGTGTGCTGCCCAAATTGCCACGCTTGACCCAAGCACTCCAAGTCCAAGTTTGACGGTTGCCAGCAGACGCAGGAGTTCTGGCTAGATACTGGCTATCGTTATCATTGAATTTGAGGGATTGCTGGGTGATGCCAGATGCACCTACGTTACCAGCGCCACCGCTTGAGAATAAATTACTCATTATACCGCCTTTTAGCTTACGTTTAGGCTACGACCGACTTCGTACATATTGCTGCCGTCACTGTAAAATACCAAAATATCTTTCGCCGCTGCGGTTGTGGTCAGCGTTGGCGCAGCGCCGCCAGCAAACTTAAATACAGCGTTGTAGCTCAGTGTGCGTGAGCCTGTGCCGTCTTGTATCGCCATCAGCGTGTATACTCCGCCGTCAACCATATTAGTAGGCGCGGCCAGCGTGCGGTTGTCTGTTAGGGTAACACTGGTCACCTGATTAGCTGAGGCATCCCAGCTAATGCTTGCGGCGTCTGTGAGCGTTGTCGCATTGAAGTTCTGTGTCTTGGTGAACTCCTGTGCAGCCTCAAGACCAGCGATAGTCACATCAGCGTCTGGTGCTGTCAGTACGCGGGTATTGCCAGTGGTAATGCCAACCGCATCGAGGCGCACCTGCTTGGTATCGTCAGCAGGGTCAGACAGCGTGAATGTGTCTTGAATGGCAGCCGTGCCAGCGTTCATATCGGCTAGATGCGCCATAACCTCGCGCAAGGCGTTGTTAACGTCACTAGGCACCATCGTGCCTTCGCCCAAATCAATTGAGTCAATATCCGTGTTTGAGCTTGCCGTCTGGCTGTATTGCGAAATCTTTGTTAAAGGCATCTCTTATTCTCCTAAGCCGTAGCCTTAGTTATAACATATAATCAGCGCACGCGCACCCAACGTCCGTTATCTGTCTTGGCGTAGGTCACACGATCTCCCAGAAGATCAGTCACAGTCTCATAGCCGACGATGTTGCCGCCAGCCGCCATATCTTCGATTGAGCCAGCTTGGGCTTGCGGGATCATTGGGCTGACTTGTTGCGCCAAAAGCCCTGCCGTTGCTGGTGCGCGTAGGCCAGCCGCTGTAGCAGGGATAGCTAGACGCTTCAGGAACGCCTGCCCGCCTCTTGTGGTTGCACCCCTGCCGAGCATACCGCCAGCTAGTCCTAACATTGCGCCCTCGGTTGACATTCCACCCGGTGCGCCAACAAGAGCGCCACCGCCGCCGTATAATGCGGCTCCAGTTAGCATACGCCCTGCCGTGCCACTATCTGGCAAAGATGGGCCTATAATCCGCTGCGCTAATTCAATTGGCTTTTGCATACGACCTTCGCCAGCAGCTAGGCGAGATAAGCCAGCCGCGCCAGCTTTGCGCTCCTCAGACCTAACAGCCGACATAGCCTGAGCTGGGGTAAACTGCCCCTCATAACCTTTTGCTGCGGCAGACCTTAGAGGCACAAACTGCGAATATGCTTTGTTTGTTTTTTGCAGCAGCTCTTTTTTGGCTGGTGAATATTTTGCAATTAAGTCCATCATGCCAATATCTAGGTCGCTATATGCCGTGGCTATCTTTCCATCTATGGGGTCTGTGCTTTTTCCAAACCTCATAGCCTCAGCGCCGATCTTTTTCTGGATGTCCTGAATCGCCTCTCCAGATAACTTTCCATCCTTTGCTCTGCCGAGAACTTGACGGATCACCATATTTTCAAAGTCAGCGCCCTTCTTTAATCCAGCGTCGCCAACCTCTTGCTTTGCCGTTGTCACTATTTTGGACAAATCATCAAGAAGATCGTCGGAAACATCAACCTCAACGCCGTCAAGGGCTTGCTTGTATTTTTGGTCGAATATGCTTTTGGCCTTACTAAAAGCCACGCGCGGCTCAGTGTTTTTAGGAAGCTCAATACCTAGCGGCTTTAGTGCGCGGTTATACATAAACACAGGAAACGCCTTCATGCCGCGCTCTTGCTGGGCGCGGATACCGCCCCCAACAAACGGCATAGATGTTAATGCTTCCTCTGCTCGTTTCATGCCTGGGAAGTATTGCCCAACGGTTAGCGGTATCTTTTTGCCAAGAGCCTGTGCCTGACGCGAAACAACAGGGGCTAACGCCTCGCCGCCCATACCCAACGCTCCACCTAAGGCCGCGCTTACCGGCACATCTTCCATTTCTTCTGCCGCGCCTGCACCGTAAGCTGCGCCGCCTGCACCAGCTTGCTTCATAGCGCCCTTTACGCCAAGCCGAGCAAGGGTTGCCGCAGCGCCACCCATCGCAGGAAGACTGGCGACTATTTCTGTGCCGTAAGCCTCAACAGGAAAGTCAGACCGAAACTTCTCTAAACCAGCGCGGATTTTATCGCGCTCTTGCTTATAAGTTTCCTCGCCAATTAAGCTACGGACAAAAGCCTCAGCCTCATCAGCGGTTCCAAACGAAATGCCCTGAGCCGCAGACCGGCCAAGGCCAGCAAAATATTCTGGCGTGAAGCGTTCAGCGGTCGGTGCGGCCGGTGCGGCGATTGGTTTGCCTACTGCTTTAAGAGCCATTTTTAATCCTCAATAAATGTCTGATTGTCGATCATTACATATGTGCCTTTTGGAAGGTTTGCGGCTTCGGCGTCTGCTTTTGTAGCAAAGCTTGTGTATGGATTTGCAAGTGTGCCTATTTTAGGCAGTCTGCTCATAACCACTTTTGTGGGGTCTAAATCATAAGCCTCAGAAAGGTTTGTGTACCTGTTTTCAATTCCTTTTTGCATTTCAAGGTATGGTTGGAACTGGCTTCTGGCAGCTTGCACAAACTGGTCTCTGACCTCTTGCGTAAGTCTCTCACCTTTTACAAGTTTATTGTAAGTATTCCTTATCTTTGCCCCAACGCCGCCAGCTTCCTCTGCTGTAGCAAACTCACCCTCTCTAACCACTGAGGTTGGGTCGATAACCTTCATATATCCAAAAATCAATGCAATATCTGTAGCCCCAGTGGCTGTTTCAGCCATTGCTGCTTTTTGTACTTTTTCAAAACCAAGGAGAGCCTCGTCAAAGTTTTTGGCTTGTTTGTCGAACTCGCCTCTAAGCTGCTTTTCGTTTCCAAAAGCCTCTTTTCCAGATGCGCCACCAACTTCAATTCTTTTTAGCCGCAGCATCTCAGCGTCATATGCAGCCTTTTCTTCATCAAGGCGCTTCTGCCTTTGCGCCGCTGCCAAAGATGCCGCCAACTTTGTCTGGCGATCCTCAGCGGCGGTGTAAGCCTTCATGCCAGCAGTACCCATACGCCCCAAAACCTGACCGAGCGATACCGGACGGTCTTGGTAGCCTGATGCCTCAAATCCTGCGGCGGCAGCGCCTAACATGCCCTGCGTGCGTGGCTGCATTAGCTTTTGGCCGAATGTCATCTCAGGCGCAGGCTGCCCAGCCGCTGCTGTCGCAGGGGTAGGAAGACCAACCTGACCAGCTCTTGGCGTCATGCGAGACGCCTGAGCGCGGCGCACAACTTCCTGCATCAGCGGCGATAACTGTTGATTTGCCATCATTGGCGACTGAGGCGGGGTGGGTCGAGGCAAAGCCATTGGCGGGGTCATCCCCTGAGGCGTTTGATATGGGCGCATAATGTTTGCCTGCGGCACAGGCGCTCTGCCCTGAAGCAGTCGGTTGAATCTGTCGTAAACGCTCATGCCCTAACCCCTAACCTAAAAGCCCAGCCAAAGCGCCAAGTCCAGCGCCCATACCACCACCCATACCCGGCACCATTCCCGCCAACTCCGCGCCGCCTAGTGCGCCACTAAGTACGTTGCCTGCGGTATTGCGGAAGACAGGCTTAGTTGATTGCCCGCCAACAGTGCCGCCCTGAACGCTGGCCATATAGTTTGCCAAAGCCATTTGAGGTTGTTGCTGCTCAAGGTTATAGCGGTCAATGTCTGCCTGCAATTCAGCTTGAGATTGAGCCTCACGCGCACCGCCGACACCGGCAAGCGTGTTCAGGTCAGCGAAGCCAAACTCACGCGCCTGCGGAGCCTGAGCAATAGCCGCTTGCTGCGCCTGATACGCCATAGGCGCTAGGGCTGCTGCAACCGCGCCCTGTTCGTAACCTGAGCCGTAACGCCCAGCCTTAGAGGCTTGAGCCTGCATCTGCTCTATGACAGGGCGGAAGGCGGCTGACTGAAGCGGGTTAGTACCCATCAGATTCTGCATCACAACGTCTTGTACGGCTGGGATAAACGGTGATCCGTCAATCGCCATCTGGCGGGTTCCGGCAAGCGCCATTTCGCTTTCGGGGCTAAAGCCTACGGTTGTCTGACCGGGGTAGTAAGACGGCTGGTTCTGATAAATATTTTTAGCCTCAGATAAACCAAATTCCAAAAACGGTTGCGCGTATGCTGGTGCGCTGGTTGTCTGCGTGATTTGTCTGGTGTCTCCACCGCCGCCTTTACTCATCTCTCAAATCCTTTGTCAAAACCACCGACGTTGCGGTGTAATCTTTCAGTTGTCTTTGCCAGCCCTTACGGCCATTTATCTCCATCGCGTCGCAGCCCTGAGCCTTAGCCCAAACTGCAATAGACTTCTCAGCCTCAACCAGCTCATCTAAGTCACCGCCCGCAAGCCAGATTCGGCACACGGTTAGGCTGGGATAGTCAACAACTTCGGTTATAATACACGACTTTTCCAACGGATGTAACTGTGCCTCGCCAACCGCGCAGGCTTGGTAAACATCGTCGATTGAGTGCGTGCCGCCAGAATACTCAAGCGCATCCGAAATGTATTTGCGGTTTTTCTCAAACTTTTCCTTCAGCTTGTCTTCAGCCGATAATAAGGTAGGCAACATCTACATTGTGTCCGTGGTTATTATGCTCAATTATCATAGACCCATTTGTGCTAGTGCTTTTAACAAATGGCTGACTGTGTTCTAGTGTCTCGTTATATCCGGTAAAAAAGACGATACTGTCAACGCCATAGCGCGGGTCACTTACTGTCGTTGTCGTAGTTCCACTTGCCAAGACCGCATAACCAACGCTGTTCAAGCCACCGTTTATTGTGCGGTTCAAAACCTCAGAAACCTCTCTTGTCGTCGCAGTGACAGGGTTTAGCGTTCTAAGGTTTGACTTGCGCTGCTCAACAGTCATCGACGGCCAACCTCTCTGGCCTCAACGTCAATGCCGTGGGCGAAAGACCAGTTCCCACTGAGTAGCATCTTGACGCGCTGATATCTATCCGCCGCCCTAAACGGCACAAACCCGCTGGCGTTAGTTGTTCCGCCAGCTTGAAAGGCGACTGTGTCCGTAGGCGTTCCGCGCAGGCCGACAAATAGCTCAACTGAGCCATTCTCGTGATAAGGATATACACGCGTCACAATACTATGCTTGCCCATACTGAGTGTAGCCTCGCCAGTAGTGATTGTCGCCTGAAGCGGATCGCCAGTGAACGTAAACAACTTTTCGCCTACCGCGCCGCCAAAGAAGAACTCGCCACCTCTAAATAGCTGGCTGTCCAAGACAGTGCTGAGGCCGTCTAGCGTGGCTGAAAGATTGTCCAAGTCCTCGACAGTGTAACCGGCGCTAAAGAACGGCGCAATAAAGTCAGCGTCCACGTTGCCAATAGACCAACGGCCTAGCGCGTAGTTAAAGATTAACAAACGGTCAGGACGGCCAGTTGTGCTGGCGACGCTAGTGTAAGACCAGACTGCAATCTGGTTGAGTGGGTCAACCGCCGCAGTCATCTTGTCTTTGTATGCTGGGTTAAAGTCTTTGGCAAAAAACTTGTCTATCTTTTCATTGCCAATTGGTGTGGACTTTTGCCCATCGAACAGGTGAAATCCATTGTCCGAATAGTAAAACACGTTTGAGCCGTAATTACACACCGAACCGGGGATGCTACAGCCGCGCTGACTTTCGACTTTGTCAAACTGCCAGATCAGTGGCGGGCCTGTGTATGTGGCACGGAAGATAGCCTTCTCACACAAGATCGTGCAATATTCTCCGCCAACCATTCCAGTAATCGCGCCAGAATCGGGCAAGAGCTGAAAATCGCTTTGGTCAACGCCGGAAGTCCAGCTCTCAATATCGTTAAATCCAGACCACTGACATCGGTACGGTATCCGTCCTGACCCGACGTCAACATTAGCCGTCCACACAAAATCACGCACAACGGCAAGGAAGTCAGCTTTTGGCGGTGAGCCGCCAAGATTAGAAAATGCAGTGTCCGTTCCTAACCGCCACTTTTGCAGTTCTTCGCCAATGCCGCCCGACGCAATAACATACTCGCCAAACTGAACAAACTTCCACTTCTCTGCGCCAGTCAAATCATATGCCGGTGATCCGGCCTTGCTGACATCGTCAAGATTGTTTGTTGAGGGATTAAACGAATATAGTTTTGCGTCATCTCCAGCAAATAGCTTAACATTTCCGGCGTTGTCCTTTGCGGCGTAAATGCCTCGTATAGTGCCACTAGCCGCATTACTAAAACTGATAAACTGATTTAGCGGGCGATATCCATTAAACGCCGGTATCACGTTCTCCGCCGTGACGACGCCTGCGTTCATAAATGCTGGCTGGTCTGGTAGCCATTCGCCAAATTTTATCATTGTCCTAACCAGTTTCCAGTTGCGCCTGTTGGGGCGGTTGACCAAATACTTGGAGCGCCTGCTGCCGCTGCTGCCCAAGAAGGCGTGGTCGGAGTAACCACCGACCATTCCTCGCCGAGTATACTCATTTTTACATCACCAGTCACCGCCACTTGCTGGTTGCCAGCGCCAGCAAAGATAGCCGCCACACTTGTCGCCTGCGTCACCGCTACACTGGCGGTGCCTGCACCTAGCGTCACAAAGTTAGAGCTTGAGGTTGCGCTTGCTGAGATTGACGCTGTGGCAGCCATTGGGCGCACGCGATTAAAGTCAGAGGTGGCCGTGCCGACAGCGCTCACCAGAGCCTCAAACGGCCTGACGCGGGCAAATGCGCTTGAAGCTGTATTGACGGCGGTCACGCTTGCTGCGGCTGGTCTTATCCGCGCAACAGCGCCAGACGCCGTCACGGCGGCAGAAACGGATGCTGCAATGCCCTTCAGCTTTGACGCTGACGCGGATGCGGCAGTTGAGGTGGCGGCGCTACCGGCTGCAACCTTTACCTCAAGGCTTAGGGCGTCCAGTGTTCCGTAGTTCCAGCTATCCAGATTGCCCCAGCCATCCATATGGTCTAGGGCAACAGCAGTCCAAGCGACCTTATCGCCAACCGTGTCAACGGTAAACGACAGGGCGTCTAGTGTGCCGGTAATCCTATCTAGTGGTGCAACGGTTGCCATCTATCCGCCTCTAGGCTGCGGTGATGTCCATATCACCAATTGCGATTTTTAGGATGTCGCCTGTCTCGATGACTTTGCTTGCAGTCAGCGCACCGTGGATTAACAAGTTGCCGCTAGTGCTGGCGTCAAAAATGCCAAAGTGGCTAATCGTACCCCAAGAGCCGGTTGCAGCGTTAAACTCAACAGCCGCATCGTTTGATGCAGTGCCAGAGGAAGCTGCGCCAAAGCTGATGCTCTCGCGGGCATAGTTGCTGCCGGAAAGCTCAGTGCCGCTGTTGTCGTCGTTAAACGATCCAGTGGACAGGCCAACGTAAACTGTGGTCGGCATTGTATATGCGCCGGTTCCAAGGATGTGATCGAGAATTTCGTTCTCAAGATAGTCACTCATTGCGCTCATAATTTAATTCCCCGCTGCTTGCGATTGCCGTTGATAAATGCTGCTGATTTGCAGCGAGCCTGTGCCATAGTGGGCGCGTTGATTGTCAACCTTGATCTGCGCCAAAGCCTTATCAAATCGAGCCATATATTGAGACGCCCTAGTCTCATCAAGAAGGTAGGCATACGCCTCAGCAAGTGCGCCGTAAAGGTAAGCGTCAGGAGACCGGCTCAGGATTGTGTTTGTGAGATTTGTCGCAGACAGCGCCTCAATTGACCCAATGTATATAATTTCTACTTGATAGGTGGCGTCAGGCACCGGACGCAACTTCATCTCATCGCCCACAATGCTGTAGCCCTTGGGCTTGCCGCCACCCTCGGACGCGTATTGCTCATCCAGCGCGACAGGGCTGTAGTATCTCAGCACGGTCAGCGGTGCGGTGTTTAGCTTTATTTCGCGAACCTCACGCAGATCGGTTGGCAGCGCAAGGTATTCATTACCCGACACAGTGTTTGCAATTACCCGCTTTTCCTGACTGCGTGTCTCCAGCTCTCGGCTCATAGTAGCTTCGGCCAGCGCAATAAAGTCAGGGATTTGTGCGGTCAAATCGTCACGCGCCAAGAAATTGGCTATGGATGTCTGCAAGTCTGTATAGGTCGCAATTGCCATTAGATGTTACCGCCGCCTGTCCTGAAGTCTCGGTTCTCACTATTATTCAGCCAAGCCTTCCACGCCTTTGGATTTTGGGCAGGCGGGCCTAGTGTCTCTAGCAGGTGATTATATACTACATTTGGTATTTCCGCCACATGCTGTACATGCCGCTGCGTATTCACTGTTGCGTTGGCGCGGTAGTCGTTATTCATCTGCCGATTTAATTTAATTAGTCCGTCGAACCTCTGGGTCGTCTCAATGATGTCAGTGCCATCAGACTGCTGGTTCATAACCACATCTTTGGCGGTGTGAGGGTCTGTGTATAAAACTCGTTTCATGTTTTTCCCTTATGAAAGAGAGGGGGCGGTTGCCCGCCCCCTCAGTTTTGCTATGAACCGTTCAAGTCCATAATCATTGCGTGTGCTTTAGGTGCGGTCGGCTTTAATGCCCACTCACAAAGCAGATGCGAAGTCTTTGCATCGCCATCCTGAGACAGTTCCTGCTCAAGGAAGTTACGTCCGTTGAGTGTGCAGATTGACACAAAGTTTGGATCAATCAAGAACACGCGGTCGTTTCCAAGTAGCCGAGATGGAACAGCTTGCACAGTACCAAAGTCGGTCAGGAACACTGATGTCGAACCAACGTAGCTGACTTCCTTGGCGGCAGTCATGTTTACGTCGTTGCTGACCAAGTTGCCAGTGGCTGACAGGTCTGAGAAGTTGGCACGGTTTGTGGCCGAGGCAACCATCAGCTCAGGTGAGCCGCCGTCTGTCCAAGCGTCCTGCATCCCATCTTCGATGAGTGCAAGTGTTAACGCCCGGTCGTCACCGCCAGTGACTGTGTCAGTTCCGTCGCCTGTGGCGAAGGCACCGGCAGTCGCACCGACTGAGCCATTTGTTAGCCAGCAGGTCAGAGACGCTGACTTGCGTGGGTCTGAACCAGAACGTGCAACGTCTGTGTCACCGATTGCTTTTTCGATATCACGACGCAGCTCAAGTGCTTTTAACACTTTTTGGTAGTTATGTTCACGTTCCCGGCCCGCAGAATCCACGGCGTCGAGTGTGCCTGATGTTGCAAACACCTTCTTTGAGATTTGGTGGTAGTTACCAATCCGTGAAGTTGGTGTCGCCGCAGCAGTAGCTGTGGTTGCACCTTCGTTGTGGTAGTTAGTAGCAGACGCGGCGGTCAGCTCCTGAACTTGCCATTCGACGAAAATGCCGTTTGAAGTTTCTTTTTTCACATTGGAAAAAATTGGTGTTTCTGCCGGATCAATCCGGTAGATGATGTCGGCGAGTTGCTCGCGCTCGCCCACTGCGTTTTGTGTTGTAAACACGGCCATTGTTTTGTTCCTTCGGGTTATCTACCCATCAAAAGTTGTACAGCAGCGTCAACGGTGCCAGCCTTTTCAAACTGTTCACGCGCCTTCCGCTTTGAACGATTAGCAACTTCGCGCTTGGTTGCCGGTTGCCCTGCCTTGGCCATCTTCGGTGCTTGGCGAGTGCGCTTTTTGGTTGTGGGTTTCTTTTCCATTAGATTATCCCACTTCCACGCTTTGTAGAGAAGCTCAATCGCGCGGGCATCGCTCGCGGATGAGATTTCTTCCTCGCTAAACCCGACACGCTTCTGCGCGTACTTAATGACTTCTTTCCGCTCAAACTCGCGGGTTTCGTCATTACGCCACTCAGGTATGCGCTCAAGCATTTCGACACGTTGATTTTGCAGGTGCTGTTTTAGGCTTTGCTCCTGCTCCTGTGCCTGCTGTTGGGCAATTTTCTGACGCTCTGCCGCCACTTGTTGGATTTGCTTTTGGTGCTTATCCCACTCGGTCTTGGCAAAGAAAATGTCGTCAGTCGAATAGCCCTCATTCTTCAAGGCTGCCCAGTCAGGTTCCTCAGCGAGGCTTGTCTGCTGGAGTTGGGTTTGCAGTAACTCAAGTTGCTGCGCGTAAGCGTCTCGGAGCTGTTTTGTTTCGGCTGCCTCAGCAGCAAATGCCTTGCGTTGCTCGGCCAGTTCCATTGATCGCTTAGTAAATGCCTCTTGACGTTGATAACCTTTGAGAGCTTCTTCAAGGTTAACTTCCACTTCCTTGCCGTCCACCTTTACGGTGTATAGCGTCTCAGTGGGTTCCTCGACTTCCGCTTCATCGTCATCATCGTCGTCGTAGGCATCTTCGCCGTCGTCAGCCTCATCGTCATAGTCGTCATCCTCAGGGGCGTCATGCGCCTGATCTTCGGATGGAACTTGCGCCTCGGCTTCGGGCTGTTGAGGCTGATCTTCAGCCTCATTTCGCTCATCTGTAACGGTGTCCTCAATGGGAGTGTTCAGAAGGCTAATTGCGTCGGTCATTGAAATGTTGTCGGTTCCGTTTGGAGTATCGACCATAATTTTTCTACCTTATCTCTTGTTAAAAGTGGAACGCCTCTTGACTTCGTCAATTTGCGATTGAGCCATCTTACCATCCGATATTACCGTTTGAAAATACCCCTTTAGGGCTTCAAGGTTCTGGCTCAATTGGTAAATTCGCTCACGGTCTTCGGCTTCGCCTATGCCGCTTGACCGCCACGCTTGTATAAATTGTTGCTCTAAATAATCAAACGCCTCAGTTAATAACTCATTCCTAAGCAGTGCCTCAGCCTTCTCAGCCCTTAGCACCGCATCCCTCGCCTTGCCTTCGTTCATGTTTTCCCTAACTCAATAACGTGTAACCTGTGGTCGGATATGGCTGGTCAAAATATTCTGGGC
>TARA_R100001460_G_scaffold55182_1_pt1 | contig 11570 bp, 10 predicted proteins | sample TARA_R100001460 | Tara Oceans TARA_R100001460 (sample SAMEA2622190) | marine metagenome | biome: marine biome (ENVO:00000447); feature: surface water layer (ENVO:00002042); material: "saline water (ENVO:00002010), including plankton (ENVO:xxxxxxxx)" | depth 5 m | reverse complement strand
CGTGTTTATACTAATACGGGCAATATTAGTGGATGGAAATTAGTAACCTGGAGATTCGATAGTGCAAACCAAAGTGATTTTATCGGTTTCTTAAACAACACAAAATACACATCAGGAACTAATAGCGGATTTGGTAGTTCTGTAGCCTACGGTACTGGTAGAGATGGTACACTCGCGAGTCGCGCAATAGGCACTTCTGCTCAACGATTCTTTAAGCAAGAGATAGCTGTTGTTTTGTGTTATGATGTGGCTTTAACAGACCAACAAGTAACAGATAATTTTGATGCAACAAAAGCTAGATTTGGATATTAATGGAAAATTATACAATTATAAACGCAACTGACTTAAATACTGTAGACTTTATAACAGTAAAAACTTCATCTTCCCAAACATCACGTAAAAGTATTGATGAAAGTAAAGCAGTTATTAAATTTGATGGTGACTTACCTCCATCGTTACAAACCCTAATACCCACACCCACATTATATAGTTTTGAAGAAATTCAAACTATTATGAATACGGATGAATGGCAAACGTATAATGAACTTGATGATATATAAACATCAAAATAATTTGGTTTTTTAAATTAAAGTTTTTATATTAATTGTTATGTCTATACCTAAAGTAAAAGCACACTGTTCTTATGTAGGAACAACAGGATATAATCACCACTCTAGGGATTTTTTTAGAAAATTATCTGAAAAAATAGATTTAAAAGTTCGTAATTATACTATAGGGAAAAGTTGGAAAGGTAATAATGATGAACCTCACAATGGTGAACCCTATCTTAATAAAACTGATAAGAAAATATTAAAAGAACAAGTTTTATGGACTAGTAAAACTGCTAGAGATAATTTTCCTATTTACACTAAACATAAAAATGAATTTGAACATAATATCGATTTAGTTTTAAATGAAACCGATCATTATTTTTTTTATGAATCGTATAATAAACCTAAAATAGCATATAATGTTTGGGAATCTACTTTACAACCCCCTCAATTTTTTGATAAATTATTAGAGTATGATCAAATATGGGTTCCTTCAAAGTGGCAAGCTGATTGCACTATTAAACAAGGAGCTGATCCTAGTAAAGTAAAAGTTGTACCTGAAGGAGTAGATATTAATACTTTTTATCCCGAAGATCCCCAAACCGTTTTAGACTATGTAGATGGTAGATTTAAATTTCTTATTTTTGGAAGGTGGGATTATAGAAAATCTACTAAAGAAATTATAGAAACCTTTCTTAAAGAATTTGATCCTTCAGAACCTGTGGATTTAATAGTTTCTGTAGATAATCCTTTTTCGGGGGATAAACATGAAACAACAGAAAAACGTTTAGAACATTATGGTTTTATTGATGAACGTATTAAAATAAAACATTTTCCTTCAAGAGAAGATTACATTACTTATTTAAAAAATGGTCATGTATTTATTTCTTGTGCTAGAAGTGAGGGGTGGAATTTACCCTTAATTGAATCTATGGCTTGTGGTACTCCTTCAATCTATTCGGCCTGTAGTGGTCAAATGGAATTTGCTAAAGGAAAAGGATTACCTGTAAAAATATTAGGTGAAAAACCTGTTATGGATGCTGATTATAACCACTTTAATTCTTCAGTAGGTAATTATTATGAACCTGATTTTGAAGATTTAGCCCGTGTAATGAGAGATGCTTTTGAAAATTATACAGACCATAAAAAACGAGCTGTAGAAGAAGCTAAATTAATACATAGAGATTTTAATTGGGATAAAGTAGCAGAGGTTGGAAATCAAACTTTACAAGATTTTATGGCAAGTTTAAAAAACGAAATTATCATTAGTTTTGTTGATGGGGTTAAATGTGAAATAAAGGGTCCTTTAAATCAAGAATATCAAGTTAAATTTTATAATGATGATACTAACGAATTAGTTTGGGAGGATACTATTAAAAATAATATGTGGACTGCTCCTAATTATAAATCTTTTATAAAATGGAGAATTGAAGTTTGGAAGGAAGACAATAAAACTCATGAACATATATTAAATTTAACTAATAAGAAAGTTTATATTCATTTAGATAGTAAATCAATAGGTGATACTATTGCTTGGTTTCCTTATATAGAAGAATTTAGAAAAAAACATAATTGTGAAGTAGTATGTTCTACATTTCATAACGATTGGTTTAAATCACAGTATCCTAAAATTCAATTTATACATCCTGGTACTGTAGTAAATAATCTTCACGCTTCATATAACATTGGGTGGTTTTATGATGGAAAAAATTATAAAAAATCAAATCACCCTTTTGATTTTCAATCTCAACCTCTTCAAAAAACCGCTTCTGATATTTTAGGACTAGAATTTAAAGAAATAAATCCCGAATTTAAAACAGTACCTCCATCCCCTATAAAAGAAAAATATGTAACTCTATCAATCCAATCTACTTGCCAAGCAAAATATTGGAATTATCCTGGGGGCTGGGAACAAATAGTAAGGTATTTACAAGATAAAGGATATAAAGTAGCAGTAGTAGACCAACACAGATCTTTTGGAATTCATGGTTTTATGAATACTTCTCCTCAATCTGATTACCATTTCCATAACAGATCACTAGAAGAAGTTATGTCAGTTATTAATGGAGCCGAATTTCACATAGGAATAGGATCAGGATTATCTTGGATATCTTGGGCTTTAAATACTCCAACAGTTTTAGTTTCTTCATTTTCTAAACCTTGGTGTGAATTTCAAACGGATTGTATTAGAGTATATAATGAAACCCCTACTTCTGGATATTTTAATACCCATAAATTGGATGCTTCAAATTGGAATTGGTATCCTTTTAAGGAAATAAAATCAATGGAAGATTGGTATGAAATAGAAACTATTACCCCTGATTTGGTAATTCAAGAAATCAATCGTATATTATAATGTGTTTTGGCTTATAGAAAATAACGAGCAACTACAAACATTTAGGGAAAAGAAGTTCAAGAAAGTATTCATTGAGCCTCTTTTTTCTAATGATAATGTACACCCTTATTTAAGAGGTATAGTAGGATTTTACATTAGAGAAATTAATTACAGGAAAGGATTTATCATTAATGTAAATCATAGTGAAGCAACAAGTTGTGAGTTAGATAAAGTGTTAAATTTAATAGGGGGATTTGAGGAAATATTTGTAAGAGATAAAAAAGAGTTTCTACACATAGTACCTTTAAAACAGCTTAGCGACATACACTTCATTTCTCCTACGGATATCCCAGATCAATTCCCATGCCATGATTTTTTCTATAGGAAATACCCCCAAATAAGTAACATAGGCAGCATCATTCCAATAGTAAAGCATTATGAACGTTGTGAAACGATATTTGACGCAATTAAACATGTGTTTACTATGGAAAAACCACAACACTTTGAGTTTTATAATAATAAAGCTACAAATGTGTTTTATTGGATTGAATCTAATGGATTGAAGGTAGATCCTAAATTATTTGAGGAACATTTTGGTGTAGAAAAGGAATGGACTTACTCGCAGTTTAATTTAAAAACGACTACTACGAGACCTTCAAATTCATTTGGGGGAATTAACTATGCTGCTTTAGATAAAAAAACAGGATGTAGAGCAGCATTTATTCCCGATAATGACTTTTTATTAGAGATTGACATTAGCGCTTATCACCCTACCTTAGCAGCTCAACTTGTAGATTTTGATTTTGGTGAAGGAGACATTCACCAAGCGTTTGCTGACATGTATGGAGTTGATTATAAAAAAGCTAAGGAGCTGACGTTTAAACAATTATATGGAGGAGTATTTAATGAATATAAAGATTTAGAATTTTTTAAGCGAGTAGAAAAATATATAGATGATATAAGTAGGAAAGAAGAAGTTGTCTGTAAATCTGGATATGTTTTTAAAACAGATATGAAAAAACAAAAACTGTTTAATTATATACTTCAAAATACGGAAACGTATTATAATGTACTTATATTAGAAAAAATTATTAAATTACTTAAAAATTGTAAGACAAAGATTATACATTATACTTATGATTCATTTTTATTAGATGTATCTAAAGATGAAAAAAGTATAATTAAGTCTATAATGGATATATTTAAAGAATATAAATTTAATATTAAAGTAGAAGCAGGTAGTAACTATAATGTTTTAGAGAAGGTTTGATATTTATATCCAAACCCTAATAATGAAAAATAAGTTATTTTGTACCTTTACTTCATTGGAAGATTTAGAGAGAACGCTAGTAGAGGTAAAATCTAGCTACGATATACTTTATAAAAAAATTTTTGTTTTATATATAAAGAGTAATGACGAATACGTCTGTACTTATAATGTAGAGCCATCAAGTGTAGAGGAGATTTTACCTAATACTATATTAGTCCATAGAAAAAAAGAATCAAACACATTATACACTATAAATGCTCTTAATGAGCTAATAAAATTACTGAATGGGGGAGTGGTAGATGTAAGATATAAGATTAATTGGCAACATTATCGTAATACTATTTTACTTACTCAGCACAATGAATTAAAACAATTAAAGACAAAGATTCATCAGATTCTTGAACTTTAATTTGGAATCCGGGGTTAGGATTCTTATATTTACAACAAGTTACATTTTAAAAGTTATATTATGGATTTAAATGCAATTCGCAGTAAGCTGAACTCCTTGCAGCAAACAAACAAAGGAGGCAATCAAAACAGCACTAGCTTGTTTTGGAAACCAAGTGTTGGTAAGCAAGTAATTCGTATTGTACCCAACAAGTTTAACAAAGCTAATCCTTTTACGGAAGTGTATTTTCACTACGGAATCGGTGAGCGCACAATGATTTCACCTATCAATTATGGTGAAAAAGATCCAATCGCTGAGTTTGCGAAGCAACTTCGTACTACTAGTGATAAGGAAAATTGGCGTTTGGCTAAGCAACTTGATCCTAAAATGCGTATTTTCGCTCCGGTGATTGTACGTGGTGAAGAGGAACAAGGTGTTAAGCTTTGGCAGTTTGGTAAGAATACTTACCTCGATTTCCTTTCACTTGCAGATGATGATGATATTGGTGATTACACTGATATTCATCAGGGTCGTGACATTACAGTAGATACAGTAGGTCCTGATGTTACGGGCACTGCTTACAATAAGTCTTCTGTTCGTGTTAAAACTAAGCAAACACCACTTGGTGATGCTGATCAAATTCAAAAGTGGTTAGATGATCAAGCTAACCCACTTGAAGTATTTAAGCGTTATTCATTCGAAGAAATGAAAGATAATCTTCAAAAATTCCTGACTCCTGAGGATGCTCAAGAAGGAGATATTATTGACGAAGATAAGTCTGATCTCCCTTTTGATAAAGGGGGGTCCCAAAACAATTACGCTCTTAAGACTCCCCAAAAAGAGAGCAAAGTTGATAAATTCGATGAATTGTTTAGCTAATGCCTAGAGGAAAAAAATCATCCCTAACTGAGGCAGTCTCTAAAGAACTAAAGGCAAATTTTGATTTGTCTAAGTTTAAGGAGAAAAAAATGCTTAATGCAAATGCTAAATTTAAGCCTCAACAGTGGATCCCACTTTCCCAAGCATTTCAGGATGTAACTTCAATTCCTGGCATACCTGCAGGACATATTGTCTTGTTAAGAGGTCACTCTGATACCGGTAAGACAACCGCCTTAATTGAGGCGGCTGTCTCCGGTCAGAAGAGAGGAGTACTCCCTGTGTTTATTATTACAGAGATGAAATGGAGTTGGGACCATGCTAAACAAATGGGTCTTGAAGTTAATGAAATAGTTGATGAAGAGACAGGTGAGATTACAGATTATAATGGGCAGTTTATTTATGTAGATAGAGAAACAATTAACTCTATTGAAGATGTAGCTGCATTTATTTTAGATTTAATTGATGAACAAAAGAAAGGTAATTTACCTTATGACCTACTATTTTTGTGGGATTCAATTGGTTCAGTACCATGTGAAATGTCTCTTAAATCAAATAAAAATAATAATGAATGGAATGCGGGCGCAATGTCCACTCAGTTTGGTAATAATGTAAACCAGCGTATTGTTCTTTCACGTAAAGAAAGTAGCCCTTATACTAATACACTTGTTTGTATTAATAAAGTATGGACACTTAAACCTGAATCACCTATGGGTAAACCTAAGTTGATGAATAAAGGTGGGTATGCTATGTGGTTTGATTCAACATTTGTAGTAACATTTGGTAATGTGATGTCTGCAGGTACATCTAAAATTAAAGCAATTAAGGATGGTAAGCAGGTTGAATTTGCTAAACGTACTAATCTACAAATTGATAAAAACCATATTAATGGAGTTACTACCAGAGGTAAAATTGTAATGACACCCCATGGGTTTATCAATGATGATGATAAAGAAATTAAAGCCTATAAAAATACTCATGCAGAAGCCTGGAGAGAAGTTTTAGGAGGTGTTGATTTTGATATCATTGAAGAAGATCAAGAAGTACAAGATATTTCCCATTTCGAAAAAGAACCAGATTAATGATTAAAAAAGATTTTAGTTGGGGAAATCTTCATCAAAGCATGGTAGATACTCTTAAAAGAGAATTTACTGATTCAAATTTATATGAAACTATTTATAAAGTAAAAGAAGGAGATATAGTTGTAGATATTGGGGCTAGTACAGGAATTTTTACCCATATTATCTTACCTCAAAAACCTAAGCATGTTTTTTGTTTAGAACCATCAAAAACTAATTTTCCTTTTTTAGTACAAAATACTTTAGGATATCCTGTTACCTCTATAAATAAAGCTATTGGGAAAGGAAATGGTTTTTCTGATTGGAATGATGGTGGTATATATGCTGATGAAGGCATATATGAAACTATTACTTTTAATACTTTTATTAAAAGGTTTGGTATTAAAAAAATTGATTTTTTAAAAACTGATTGTGAAGGGGGAGAATATGATATTTTTAATGATGATAATATTGATTTTCTTCTTAATAATGTAGGATGTATTGTAGGGGAATGGCATTTAGGACATTACTATGAAAAACCTTTATTTAGGAACTTTAGGGACAAATATCTTTCTAGATTTAAATCTATTAAGGTTTATTCTGTTGATGGGATAGATATAACATGGGATTTATGGAATGATCATTTTATTGAATATTATCAACAAGTAATTTTTCATATAAGCAACAAATAATGATTAAAAAAGATTATTTAAAGATGCTCAATAACCTTGAGCAAGGGGAAAGTTCAACTAAACCTGGACAACACGAAAGAGTTATTTTTATAGATGGTCTTAACCTATTTTTACGAAACTTCGCTATATTAAATTTTGTTAACGGAAGTGGTAATCACATTGGGGGTTTAGCTGGCTTTCTTCGTTCTTTAGGTGCTTTAATAAATCAAATACAACCTACCTCAGTATATCTCGTATTCGATGGAGTAGGTGCCTCTACTAACAGGAGATATTTACTTCCCGAATATAAAACAGGTAGAAATATAAATCGAATTACAAATTGGGATATTTTTGAAAATATTGATGACGAAAATGATGCTAAAGTAGATCAAATTATCCGTTTAATTCAATACCTAAAATGCCTCCCAGTTAAAGTAGTTTCTATAGATAAAGTAGAAGCAGACGATATTATAGCTTACATGTCAAAGGACATGGCTAAACGTTTTAATACTAAATCCTATATTGTTTCTAGTGATAGGGATTTCCTCCAATTAGTAGATGATAATATTACAGTTTATCGTCCAATAGAAAGGGAATTCTACGATGTTCGTACTGTAAAAGAAAAATTTGGTATTGTTCCTGAAAACTTTATTCACTATAAAGTTCTAGTAGGGGATGCTTCTGATAAAGTACCTGGTGTAAAAGGATTAGGTAAAAAAGGTGTACTTAAACGTTTTCCTGAATTAGCAGAAGGACCAATGTCCTTTGATAGATTATTTGATTTAAGTGAGGAAAAACTTAAAGATAGTGTAGTCTATGCTAGAGTAATTCAAGATTGGGATAAGCTTTTAAATACAAAGAAAATTATGGACCTAGAAATCCCCATGATTTCAGAAGAAGAAAAAGAATACCTTTCACAACTACCCTTGGAACAACTTAATGAATTACGTATCTTAGAATTTATGAGTTTATACAGTGAAGATGGGTTAAATCATCTCATTAAGAATACAGAGTTTTGGTTAAAAGATACATTTACAAGGTTGGTTTATGACACTGAATAGTTTAGCAACATACGGCACGGCCTTCCAGATAAAGGTTTTATCTTCACTCCTTACACATAAGGAATTTCTTCAAAATATACATGATGTATTAAGTGAAGAATATTTTGATAACCAAGCTCATAAGTGGGTTATTGGACAAATTTTAGATTACTATGAAAAGTACCACACAACACCAACAATGGAGGTGTTAAAGGTAGAAATGAAAAAAGTATCTAATGAAGTTTTACAATTATCTATTAAAGAACAACTTCGTGAAGCTTATCAAGCATCAAATGAAGATTTAGAATACATAGAAAAAGAATTTTCTTCATTTTGTAAAAATCAACAATTAAAAAAAGCTCTTCTTAATTCCGTTGATTTACTCAACTCAGGTGATTTTGAGTCAATTAGAGGGCTTATTGATAATGCTTTAAAAGCAGGTGCCGAAAAAAATATAGGACATGAATACATTAAAGATACTGAAGCGCGTTATAGAGAAGAAGCAAGAACTGTTGTGGCTACCCCCTGGAGTAGATTTAATGACCTTATGCAAGGAGGCTTGGGTAACGGAGATTTTGGTCTCATCTTTGGTAATCCTGGAGGGGGTAAGTCGTGGACTTTAGTAGCATTAGGGGGCTATGCCGTTAAAATGGGTTATAATGTACTGCACTATACTTTAGAACTTGGCGAAGATTATGTAGGACGACGTTATGATGCCTTTTTTACAGGCAAACCTGTAGATACACTATTTAAAAGCAAGGATAAAATAGAGGAAATAGTCAAAGAACTACCAGGTCAACTTATTATTAAGGAATATGCACCGGGACAAGCAACAGTAAATACGCTTAGAGCCCATATTCAAAAATGTACTGATTTAGATTTTAAACCAGACTTAATTATTATAGATTATGTAGATCTTCTTTCATCAAAGAAACGAGTTCAAGATAGAAAGGGAGAAATAGATGATATTTATGTTAGCACTAAAGGTCTTGCTAAAGAGTTACAATTGCCTATTTGGTCTGTTTCTCAAGTAAATAGAGCGGGGGCAAAAGATGATGTGATTGAAGGTGATAAAGCTGCTGGTAGCTATGATAAAATCATGATTACTGATATAGCAATATCTCTTTCACGCAAAAAAGAGGATAAAGTTAATGGCACAGGTAGATTCCATATTATGAAAAACAGATACGGAATGGATGGAATGACATTCTCAGTAGTAGCAGATACATCTACTGGCCATTTTGAAGTTACGGATCACCATTTTGATGATAGTGATAGTCCTCGTCCTGTTCAACGAATTGAGGGTACAAATTTAACTACTCTAGATCGAGATACGTTAGCGCAACAATTTTTTCAATTAAACACTTAAAAAACAAAAACTGAGAATGTCTAAAAGTAAATTACTTACAGAAAGAGTCGTTTATAAACCTTTTGAGTATCCTAAAGCTCACGAGTATTGGCTCAAACAACAACAAGCACATTGGTTACATACTGAAGTACCAATGATGAGTGATATTAACGACTGGAAACAAAACTTAAATGAAACCGAAAAAAATATAATTGGTTCTATTCTTAAGGGTTTTGCTCAAACTGAAACTGTAGTGAATGATTATTGGAGTGGTTTGGTTACTAAATGGTTCCGAAAGCCTGAAATAATTATGATGGCGACCACATTTGGCGCCTTTGAAACTATACACGCGGAGGCATACTCACTATTAAATGAAGAACTTGGACTTGATGACTTTAGCGAATTTCTCGAAGACGAGACTACAATGGCTAAGATTGAGAATCTTATGTCAGTTAGGGATAGCTTTAATGGTACAAAAGATTGGCACGAAATTGCTAAGAGTTTGGCCATATTCTCGGCATTTACCGAAGGGGTTAATCTTTTTTCTAGTTTCGCTATACTCCTATCGTTTAAAATGCGAAACAAACTTAAAGGAGTTGGACAAATTGTTGAATGGTCTATTAGGGATGAAAGCATGCACTCCGAAGCGGGATGTTGGTTATTTAGAACACTTATCGAGGAAAACCCTGAGCTCAAGACTCCGGAGCTCAAAACCGCAATAACTGAAGCAGCCTTACTTTCATTGCAACTTGAATTAGATTTTATTGATAAAGTTTATGAAATGGGTGATCTAGAAGGATGCAATAAAGAAGATTTAATTAGCTTTATTAAAAATAGAGTTAATACAAAAATGGGCGATCTTGGTTATGAGGGTGTGGTTAATGGAATTGACCCAAATGCCCTTAAAAGAATGAAGTGGTTTGATAGCCTTTCAGCTGGAAAACAACATACAGATTTCTTTGCAAATAGAGTAACAAATTATAGTAAAGGCCACTTACAGTGGGATGAATCAATATTTTAATAATGGACGGAAATTTAATAGCAGATACAACCCAGTGGGTTAAGGGTAAAGATTACCCTGAATGGATGGATGAAGTAGGTGTAGCAACAATTTCTAAAGGATACCTATTACCAGATGAAACGCCTAAAAAAGCATATAGAAGGGTTGCCAGAGCAATCGCGGAAAGAATACATCGCCCAGAACTTGAAAGCAAGTTTTTTAAGTATATTTGGAACGGTTGGATTGGCCTCGCTAGCCCTGTATTATCTAACACCGGTACCGATCGTGGTTTACCTATATCTTGCTTTGGGATTGATACCCCTGATTCAATTCGTGGAATTGGTCTTACTAATGCGGAACTTATGAAATTAACTGCCCTTGGGGGTGGTGTTGGAATTTCAGTAAGTAGAATCAGACCTAGGGGCACAACAATTACGGGTAATGGAATTTCTGAAGGTGTAGTACCTTGGTGTAAAATTTATGATTCTGCAATCATAGCGACTAACCAAGGCTCAGTTCGCAGGGGTGCTGCATCTGTAAACTTAGATATTAATCATATTGATATTAATGAGTTTATGCAAATTCGTAGACCCAAAGGTGACCCTAACCGTCAATGTCTTAATTTACACCAGTGTGTAGTTGTAGATGATGCTTTTATGAGACGCCTACAGGATAGGGATGGAGATGCTATGAAATTATGGCTTGAGATTCTTAAAACTAGGATGGAAACAGGTGAACCTTACATTATGTTTAAGGATAATGTTAATAAAAATAATCCTTTAGCATATGCTATGAATAATTTAGATGTTAGTATGACTAATATCTGTACTGAAATTACTCTTCATACTGATGAAGAACATAGTTTTATTTGTTGTTTATCATCTCTTAATCTTGCGAAATATGATGAGTGGAAAGATACTGATGTAGTAGAAACTGCTACTCGTTTTTTAGATGGTGTTATGCAAGAGTTTATTGATAAAAGTAATGGTAAAGATTCACTTATTAGAACTCATAGACATGCTCAAAAAGGTAG
>TARA_R100001460_G_scaffold29909_3_pt1 | contig 11587 bp, 20 predicted proteins | sample TARA_R100001460 | Tara Oceans TARA_R100001460 (sample SAMEA2622190) | marine metagenome | biome: marine biome (ENVO:00000447); feature: surface water layer (ENVO:00002042); material: "saline water (ENVO:00002010), including plankton (ENVO:xxxxxxxx)" | depth 5 m | reverse complement strand
AGTCTCATCAAATGCTCTAGGGTTGTCTACAGGCACGTAAGAGCAATTGTAACCGCCTACGTGACATCTATCTAACGCAGGTCCTGATGTCATTAAAGCTCTCATGCTAGGCATAACACGTTGCTCAAGCACTGCTTCCTCTAGTTCATTGCGTAGTGAATCTTCTAATGTAAAATTACATGTATCTTTTAAATGCTTTGTCATGTAATCAAAGTAACGTGCGACTGTCTCTCCCCATGTCTCCCGTCTTTGTTCATCTTCCTTCCATCTTGCATAGCGAGATAGAGCTATAAAGTTTTGGTAGTCTGTCGGTAAATAGTTATTAATCATTTCTTACTCCTGAACTGTCTTAATGTGTTTGATAGTTGTGCCACCTACATCATAGAAGTATTCCTCTATGCCCTCTGCAATCTCTTCCGATACATTACCGTCTGCAGGTACAGGATATTCATCTGGGTCTACTTCTATAGTGAGGTATATTTTAACTTTCATTTGGCTCTCGCCCCTCTAATTGGTTGATACGCATATCAATGTATCTTTTAGCTTTGTTTAAATCTGTTAATTCATTTGTATCTGTTTTGTATCCTGCTCTCATTACATATTTAATTACATTACCCATCCAAAAAGGTAACTCATTATTCATTATGAATGATACAGGTTCTATAGCGTAACGCTCGTAGTGTTTTGGATTAGTGATTACGTCTGATTGTTCCATAGCTTGTTTCATATATTCCTCATGTCTAAGTTGATGAAAATCTTGTGGCATCAAGCGCTCCCTTTAGTTTCTGTTCCAAATGATACTGTAACAACATTATCTTTTCTGTCAAGAATTTTTCCTCTATTGTCTGGTTTAAAAACTAAATCTGTGCCTTTGTCGTTATCTACGTTCTTCAACACATAATCATTAACCATCTCTCTTAGTTCTTCTGAATATTCCATCATGGGAACAGTAGAGCATATCATCTTTGCAAAATGCAGAAGGTTACTATAGTCCTCATCATCCAGTGGGTTATCTCTACCAATCATTATTGATACGTTCACATCTCCAGACCATTTACCGCTTTTTAATATGGTAGGTCTTATGTTTACTATAAAGTCTTCTGCTTCTAAGGCTTCTACTAATTTTTCATCTATCATTTATATCTCCTTTTAACTTTAGTACCAGAGAACTTTATAAACTTAGCATGTTTATTCTTGCCTTTTTCTTTAAGCCAATCTTCTGGTATTATTCTGTTGTAATATCTAAATCCATATCGTATACACCATTCTTCATACGTAGACTTTGCACCCTTTCTGAGCTTACGTCTACTGTTTTCAAACACAAATCGTATATCAAGTTTAGGATGTTGCTTCTTAATTGCAAGATGCTTGCGTCTATCTGACGCAGTAAACATTCCTTTAGTCTCAATAATGATACCATTAGCTAACACGAAGTCTGGTGTATAGGTGCGATATGCTAAGTCTTCCCACTCTATCTTGAGTTTTTCGTACTCGTATTTAACTTTGAGTTCATCAAGATAGAGTGATATCTTATGCTCTAAACCACTCCTATATCCATACTTACGTGCGGCTTTGTACTGTTTATAATTAGGAGGCAAAGTTTCGCCAGTTTCCTAGCGGAATAGGATTAAACTGTTTGTAACCCATCGACCGAAGTTCTTCTTGAATAAGTTTATCAGCTTCTTGTCTTGCTTGTAACGCAGAACGTAAACCTGACATTCTTTTATCTTGATACTCTTTACGTAGGTTTCTTAGCTCTTCTTCTTTAAGTTTTATTTCTTCCGCTAATTGTTCTAACTCTTCCATTATCTATACTCCTCTGCAATTTCAACGTAGTTAGTAATCTTTGGTACACGTGCCTGTGATTTAATAGCAGGTCTTTCTTCTAGTGTAGACCAACAGTCGTAACGATAAGAACAGAATCCGCAATGTGTGTTCAATACTTTGTTACCTGTAGGCTTACCTCTGAACATCTCAGGTTCAGCTTCAAAGCAACGCTTGAATACATTTTCTTCGACTATTTTACAAGTCTCATCTATCTTAGCTACTTCTGCATCAACATTAATACCATCAGCAGGTACATATTTAAAGTCTCCTGTGGCTTTGTTAACAACCCACCAACCACCTGCACGTTTACCTGATGCTTTTGCATACCCTGCTAGTTGTGCAACATACCCAAATGCATCTCCTTGTTTTAGAGTATCGTATGATTCAAACTTATTAGTATAAGACCAGTTAGACGCAGACTTAATATCATCTACGGCATCTGCTATGATTATATCATATGTACCATCAATAACCGTATGTCCTAAGTCTAACTGAACCTTATCATTATCCTCATACTTCACTCCAGATTCTGTTAGAAGTCCTTTGAAGACAGCTTCAACGATGTCTCCAAGCATCATGTTCATTACAAATGTTGTAGGTAGGGGAATACCAACTTCAGGTTTGTTTTTCTCATACCACAACTGGCATGTAGGTCTACCAACATTTGACATACGTAACCTAAAGTCATTTCTTTTCTTTCCCCCACCAAACTGGCGATATAACGCATCTTTAATATCATTAGCTACCTGATTAATGGTATCTTCTGACATAGTAGATGCACCGTTTACAGCACTAGTCATGTACTGATGTACCGCCAACTCAGCAGGATGCTTCATTAGGCTACTTCCATTTCGTCTGTATCAATCTCTACAATATCATTAAGGTCTATCTCGTCTAACTCAGCATCAGATTTCTCCTCTACCTTAGTGTTATACATAGATATAATATATTCATTGTAGTTTTCAACCCACGTCATGTAATCAACAAAGCGTTCTTCATCTTCTTTGGTTATCTCTACTGTCTTCGACAGGTCTAAAGATACAACAGGAAGATAAAAGCTATTACCGTTTGGTAACTTTTGCTCCTCAGTATTTAGACTAACAGTATGCTGAACTGGCAGTCTCTTCATCTTACCTAGCTTAGAGAACACACCGCCCACAGTTTTAAAGGCATCTCTATTCTCTACTTCCCAGATAAAAGGTGTGGGTTCTAGGTTAATTGCATTTCCCTCTGCGTCAACTGCTTCTTTTAAATCGACAGTTCCTAGAACCACACGCACTCTTTTTATAGACTTGAGAAGTTCTTTGGTAGCATCAGGTAAAGAACTATAGTCTTTAATCCAACCTGCAGGTTTACCACAGTTAAAGCCACCATTGTTATCTTTCAAATCCATATTAAGATTATCAGCCATCACCGTTTTAATATAACGGTTAGGCACATTGCCCGAACCCTTAACGAACTTCTTATACATAAACCTCTGCAAGAAAGGACGTATCTCTGCGGATTGAGCATAGTAAGTAGCACCATCTGGAATCTCTAGCTTGTATGTACCGCCAGAAACTATTTCCATATTTACCTTCTTACCTTTTACCTCGCCCTCTCCCATGATAGGAGAGTGAGATATACGAAGACGTGCAAGAGTACTTGTTTGTTTCTTCTCTTTCACCCCTTCGTTAGCCATTCCCATAGCTTTAGCCATAGCGGAATAGTTATTCGTATTGATTGTTGTTAACTCCATATATTTTACTCCTTATGTTTAAAAGTTTTATAGTTATATCAGATAACATCCTTAGTGTCAAGCCAGTTATTACCTATTTTTGACTCTAATAATAGTGGTACATTAAAATCTATTCCCCACCTAAGAGACATCAAATTAGGTAGCTCCTTGTTAACAGAATGTATAAGCCAGATAACTTGTTTTTCTTCATCTGGATGTACATCAATAACAATACTATCGTGAACTGAATTTACCACACAAGACTTCATATTGTCAAGCGACTTTTCTATATGTAATAAACACAAAGGAACTATATCTGCTGTAGCAAACGACTGCACAGGGTAGTTCTTTATCTGTGTAAAGTGTGTGACTGTGCCATTGCTACGTCTTGTAACATCAGGGAATGAAAACTCACGACCTGATGGTGTCTTAATCTTGTTAGTATTCACAGCTTCTTTAGCCAATCGGGTGTGCCATAGCTTGATGCCTTGGTACTTTTCTGTGAAGTGTTCGTAGTATCTAGCTTGCGCTCTAGTACGTCCAAATCCTGTCGCTCCATATAGCGGAGCAAACGTATGAGCCTTCGCATCCTGCCTACTCGTAGGCTCACCTGCATCACTAATAACTTTGGCAGTGTAACTGTGAACATCAAAACCTGTTTTAACTTCTTCAATTGCTACTCCATCTTGTGATAAATATGCGGCAGTGCGAAACTCTAACTGTGCCATATCAGCTTCAAGTATCTTACCACCATCGAAACGAGACACGAACACCTTCTTTACAGGAAACGTACTACCACGTGGCATATTCTGCATGTTAGGTTCAGCCCCACTCAATCTACCAGTGGCTGTGTTCTGTTGTATTAAACGCACATGAAGCATACCATCTGGCTTTGTATGATTTGTTATTCCTTCTATGAAAGAAGATAGATAGGTATCGACAGCACTTAGTCTTCTTACTTTAGATAGGAAATCTACTGCATCTGTCAAACCTTTTGACTTGGCTACGGACTCTAGGAAAGTAAGGTTGTCCTTAGACGTAGAGAAACCATTAGCACTTGCCCACTTGGGAGTAGGTGGCTTAAACTTTAACCCTGCCACATCTTGTAAATTAACAAGAGTAAAACCAAGACTATTACATGTTTTACAACCGTTGTCTCTAGCATAAGGTGTTCCATCTTTCTTTACCTTTCTTACCTTCCCAAAGCCTTTGCACTCTTTGCATTGCTCTGCTTTTGTTTTGTATACTCTCTTTGTACCACCCTGAATGATGCTTCTAAAGTCTTCGTCATCCATGTATGGGTGTATAGCATTTGCCCAATACTGTTTGTCCATAACCTTACGGCTAAAGATAACCCAAGATAATTGTTCTGGGCTATTTAAATTTATAGGTGTATCACCCATCAGCTTTTGAACATGCTCTTGTAGACTAGCCACTAGCTCATCTCTCTCTGTCTCATACTGCTTCTTAACTTCTTCTAAAGCTGTTCTATCAACTTTGAAACCTCGTTGATATATACGAGCAAGACAGACACATAGTTCATTTGTTATGTCTACCGTACCCATAAGACCTGCATCTTCGGGTGTGTTCAATCTAGCCCACAGTTTATCGGCAAGCTGTTGCGTTGCATGTAAATCTGCAGACAAATACTTATCCAATAAACCATGCTCCATGTTGTATGCTGTGCCACCCTTGCGAAGATGTTCTTTCAAACTATCCTGCTTTTGTGTATCACAAGAATACCTCTCCGCACATTTCTCAAGTCCAAGAGAAGCGTTCTTCTGACCACGTTGTAGTACATACTCAACAAGCATGGTATCAAACACAGGTCCAGTATACTGAAATCCTGATTCCCAAAGCCACAATAAGTCATGCGATGCGTTGTGCATAATAAGTATAGTAGCCTTATCAAGCCACTCCTGTACTTGTTCACGTCCATTAGGTGTAGGTGATACATCCTGATGGTCAAAGGTAATACGTCTTTCTAACCCTGTGTCTGTCAGCATACCTACCATCGTCAGTGAGTTGTCTGGTTCAAAAGGGTCTAGGTATTTCTTGCCATCTCTAACTTGCCCTACGTTTTCTACATCTAATGTTAACTTCATCCTTCGTACCTCGCTGTTAAATAGTTTAGGTTTACATTCACCATGCCATGCCAACCATTTAACTTGTTCTTAACTATATTCAGGTGTCTCAAAGGACTATCCTCTTCCTCACCCTCAATCTCTGTATTAGTTTTACCAATCAATATCATTAAATCAGCTTCAGCCGCCTTGCCTGTACGAGAACCTTCCATCATGGATTGGTTCAGTCTCTGTCTACCCTCTGCTTCGGCAGATAACTGTGACATGTAGAATACAGCACAGTCATACGTCTTAGCAATCTGTCTAGCGTAGATAGCACAAGCCTTGAGTGCTTCATCTGGTCTAGCGAATGACCCAGTTATACCAAATTTGTCGCCCATGTCAAGCACTAATATGTCTGGTTTGTATGCCTTACATACCGATTCTACCCATGCCATGTCGCGTCCACCTGCTTCTTTAATCTTAATGTTCTTCATTACAGGTTCGTACAAAGCCTTTGCTTTAGATAGGTTATCTTTTACTTCACGTGCTGACATGCCTGATGCAGCCGTAAGGTATCTAGCACCTACTCTATGTGTGGGTTCTTCGTTACATAAGATAATGCAGTTTGCACCCTGATGGGCAAAGCCATTGGGTGATGCTATCAGACTAGCATGAAAGGAAGTCTTACCTGTGTTAGGTCTAGCACCTATCTCAATAAGCTGACCACCACTCACACCCTCTAGCTTACGTGTCAAAGGTGGTATATTGAAAGTCCACCTAGCTTCTAGCTCTGCTTTAGCAAGTAAGGTTTCGATAGTAATGTCATCCCACTCAATGTTTAAGTTAGGTATGAAGTCATCACCATACTTCTCTAATACATCACGTAGCTTTTGCAAAGTATCCGCATCGCCATTGACCATATCAAATCCTATGTTGGCTACATCTTCGCCTACCACTTGTTGAAATAGCTTAGACAATACTTCCTGTGATACATCTGAGCCTAACGGTGTCTCTCTTTTTATCTGCAAGAACAGAGAATCGTATGCCTGTTTCTGTGCAGTAGTAAGCGTAGGATTATTCGATAGGAACATAGCTTGTACCTCATCAGGTAACAAAGTCCTATTGTATCTATCCATAGCTGTATCGATTGCTTGTTTAATTTTACGCACGTCTTGACTGAACAAGCGGTCAGGACATCTAGAACCACGATGGTCATCGTAGAAACCTTTGTCCATAAGACTGCGTACTAAAGATAACTCCATTCTTATACTCCTATGTTGGTTAGGTTGTTGATGTCTTCAGGATTACGATACTTTATATCGTCTGTCAAGCGTAGAACACGAACATCATTTACGTGTCCTCTTAACTCCTTTGCCATACGCAAAGTCTTTGGCAGTGCATCTGGGTCTAATGCGATTACTGCCGTTGAGAACTGTGTAAGAAACACCCGATGGGTTGAAAGGAGAGAAGTACCCATCAAAGCGACCCCGACAAAATTACCTAGTGAACCAACAACACTAGCACTCACACAGTCCTCAACAACTACTGCGACTTTACCACACCCATAGGTGAAAGGCAAGCCACTATTGCCGTACTTTTTCCATTTAGGTAATCTTTTTCCAAGAGAGCGACCTGTTGCGTCCACTATCTTATTCTCATACCTGACAGGAAAAACAATTCTCTCTTCCTTCACATCATATAAAAGTTCGTAATGAAGAAATGCCAAAGACCACCTGTGTAAATAGTCTAAGACTTCCTTCTTATCATTTACTCGCACTACACATTCAGGCAATCTAAAATCTGTTTGCTCTGCCATCTGTTCAGCACCGTAAAATTGTGTACGTATATCGTCTGCTGATAAATGCACACGCTTTCCACCCGAAACACTACAAGAGGCTTTGTAACAGTTCCATACAAGACTGCCCATGTTGTTGGTCACAGTAAAGGTTTTATAACCTCTACAGATAGGGCAATCCATTCTCTTTGTACTTCCTGCACTTAAATCTAATTCACTTATAATGTTATATATATTATTCATGTATATATCACCTTTCTGTTGGGCAGTTAACTGCTTTTACCACGAGATTTACGTGCGGTCAAGGCATAATTTGCACTCTCGTAAGTATTTTTCATGTATGGTTTGACTGACTGTGGGTTACTGTGTCCTGTAACCGACATTATTTGTGCCATACCGACACCAGCTTCCACCATTTGTGTTGTTCCTGTCCTTCGTAAGTCCATAAGACGTAGCTCATCAGACAGTCCTGCTTCACGCATAACGACACGTGCGGCTTTTCCTAGTCTATCTATGCTATATGGTTGGTACTCGCCCTGTACGGGCTTTATACGAGGAGCAACGTACTGTTGAAAGCCGAAGTCTTCCTGTTGTTGTATCAACATGGAGTGTAAGTCATCTTCGATAGGCAAAGTTACCTCTGCTCTACGCTTTGACTGCTCCAGATATAGCTTTTTGTCTGGCAAGTCAAGATTATCCCACGTCAATAGCCTCATGTCACCCAATCTCTGACACCATTCGTATGCCATATGTACAATTAACCCAAGGCTACGCCACTCAAACTGTGAATAAGCGGTGTCAAGAAAGTTGGTAACATCTGTCTCTGTCCATACAACCTTACGTTGAATAGGTGTCTTACGCTTGACATTAGAGAAAGGATTTATTGTCGCATACTCCATGTCAATAGCATAGCGATACACGATGGATGACACAGTACAGATGTGGTTGGCGAAGCTAATGCCTCGCTCAACCCACTCTTCGTATGCGTGTTTAGCTTCCTTACTCGTCAGCTTATCATACTTTATATCACCAAATTTGTCAGTCATTATGCCTAAGAAATATTTATAGTCTGCTTTAGACTTGTCTCTTAACATACTGAAATCATTAGATGAATAGTATCTGTCAACTAAGTGGTTAACTGTTTTCATTGTAAAATTCTACCGCCCAAAGTATCCTCTGTTGTTTATTAGAATAGAGAGCTTTACGTGTCCTACCATCTCCTATGACATAACCTTTATCTAGCAAAGGTTTAAATCTTGGAGATATACTAGCACTTCTGATGTTAGGCAGTGCTTCATCTACTTCATCCATAGTAGCTCCTGATTCTCCAAAGTGTCGTATGGCATCCAATACAACACTCTCTAAACGTGTTGGTTCTATATTTTTGGCTGCCTTGTGACTTGTCTCTGGGTCTGTCGTTCTAGCCATTTTATATGCGTTTTGATTTTTCATTGTATAATTCCTTATGCTACTAGTAATTCTTTAAACTGCTTGCTATCAATCCACTTGGACACCTCTTGCTCACGAGCAAACATCGATACTGCTTTCGTATCGTAGCCTGTGTTGCGTAGCTTGAATCCGTTGCGCTCGTCTGCATAGCTTGCATAGTTAGTGAAGGCAGAGTACAAAGCCCAAGCGTTGTGTCCTCTTACACTTGCTTCCTCTGCATACAGTCCTAGCATCTTGTCACCTGTCTTCTCAGACTTTAAGAGTGAGTGTAACATATCTCTAACATTATTATATTCAAGAGATTTGTTTGCCCAACTCTGTAAGGTAGCAGACTGTGCGTAAAAGTCTTGCTTGCTACGCTCTAACTGTGTAATGAATCTGTCAAGGCTGAAACCACTGGTATTCTTGCGCCTTACCTTGTCATGCTCACCACGTATCTGTCCATTGGTGCAGAAGAAATCGATAGCACCGAACAGAACTGTGTTAGAACACGTGCCATCCACACCATGCAGAGCAATGATACGTTGTGCTATCTCTGTCTGATGCTTGTCGGTGTGTATCTTAGCCGTCACATTGGGCAACACCATGTCCATCATAGCCCACCCATTATGGTGTGCGTCTTTCCAACTGACTTTCGCACCTTCGTACTCCTCATCTGTCAAGTGATTCGTAACGGCATTGCTTACATCACGGAAGAAGTTTCCATGTGATGCACAGTTAAAGTCTTTACCAACTACGGCAATGTACTTGCCTGTGTTGCCGTCAATGACATACTTCTTGTCATCAACCTTTGTAGGTTCAAAGATTACATCAAAGTCTAGGTTTTCTGGTATCATATCTAATGGCATGTTATATCTCCTTTCATCCATTGTGGCATATTACGTCCTCGATTATATCGTGCAAAGCTCAACTTGTCAATCCTATAGAAGGCACGATAGGCTTCTATCGGGTAGTCTTCGTCTGTCTTACAGTCATCGTGTCCACTAAAGCATTGTGGGTGAGGTGTCATGTCACCCTGTGGTATTAGACTAATACCTTTGAACAAAGCAAAGCTATGCTTACTCGCACCATGAACTTTGCCATACCTGTATGTGTATTCGTTCAGCATACTACGATAGAGCAACCAAGCAAAAGCATAGTTAGCTTTGTTCTCCATCGCCCACAAGGTACATGGATGCTTCTGATGTACAGGCTTGTACAAATCATGCTCCTCTGCATACTCTGGTGCATGATGCCATAGGCTAGTGCATAGCATCTGTGCTTCTTCCAATGGCATCTTCACAATATGTTGGTCACATAGTGATTTAGATATGGCTTCTACATCTTGTTCTATAAGAAATCTATTCATGCTCACCTCCATTACCTCTGCCAAGTCCACCAAAGTATTGTGGTCTACGCTTGGCAGTTTCAAACATAGCCATAGTTATAAAGATACCTGCTAGTAATAGTGTGTGTATGATTGCACTAATACCAAAGGCAACAATAGAACCTAGATACATACTGAATATAATACACCACATCCAAGCTAATATTTGCATTATCATGTGCCTAGTATTTATATCAGGTATGTTAGATAGTGGGTTCTTTGCACTATCCATAATTAAATTATATACTTTTACCATAAAAACTTCTCCCAAAATGCTACTACAGTCATGTAAAATCCAATGGCAAACACCGACATGATAACAAACCTAAGTACGTTGTCCATAGATGGGTCTGTCATCTCGTCTTTATTCATCCAAAATGTTAGTAATTTTTTTATCCATTCTTCTAATCTGTTCATTAGATATCTCCTGCTAAGTGGCATTTTATAACCATCTTATAATACTCATTATCATAAAATGATTCCCACATGTTTGCCATATACTCACATGCCTCTTGTGACATGGGTTGTTGTAATACTATTTGATTACCTATGTACAACCATTGTGAACCATCATTTCCCCACATAGTTATTACTAATACAAACAACTCCGTCATACTATTGTCTTCTCTATCATGTCTGCGTATAGTGTCATGCCAAAGTCGTAGCCTTGCTTATAGTAAGCGTGTGATTGTTCATCATCTCTTATGCCTCGCAAGCAAGCATCTGCTACCCCATCTTTAAATGCTTCTAATACTTTGTGTTTCTTTATATGTTCATCAAGTATATTAGTCGGTATGTTTTTATGTTCCATAATTTAACTCCTTTTTTTCATTAACGTATACCCTCAAATGAGTAGAGAGAGAGATAGGTTGCCCACGTACATACTTTCGCCAGTTAGCTTTTGCTTCATCATTCATGTGTTGACCCTTAACCACTATTTTATATCGGTCTTTGTTAAGATACGTTTTGAGTTGCTTTACAAATGCTAGACCCTCTTCGTCATTAGGAATCTCCGCAAACTGGTAGCGACTTAAATTTAGTTTTCTATTCATGGTTTAACTCCTTTGTCTTTAGATACTCTCGTACTCTTACAGAGTCTAACAAATGATAATATACTTCGTCAACATCGGGACAGTTTATTAAACCATCATTACTCATCTGAAGTAAATCACTCACAGTTAGACTACATACTTTTGTTTCATGCTTTTCTGATGGTAGTGTTTTTGAATACATCACTTAATTCCTTTCAGTATATGTGCTATCACGTCAACTGTAAAGCCATTGCCTAGCATCTTGTATCGTTGCGTGTTGGACACATGGTTGGTGTAGTTGTCTGGCAATGTCTGTAATCTCTCGCACTCAATCGG
>TARA_R100001460_G_scaffold31577_1_pt1 | contig 11589 bp, 6 predicted proteins | sample TARA_R100001460 | Tara Oceans TARA_R100001460 (sample SAMEA2622190) | marine metagenome | biome: marine biome (ENVO:00000447); feature: surface water layer (ENVO:00002042); material: "saline water (ENVO:00002010), including plankton (ENVO:xxxxxxxx)" | depth 5 m | reverse complement strand
TCCTCTCAAACCAGTGATAAACTCTGGGACAAGTTCGTAGTTAGGAACTGTGTTTCTCACAACATCTGCCGCGTGTTCTTTCATAGCTTCATCTATATTTGTATTTGGTTTTGCGTTTATGTGCCCGTAAAAATCTTGTTTATATTTTAATTCTTGGTTCAAGGTTCGTGCTTTATTTAAAGATTTAATTCTTGCATTTCTTAATTTAGCAAGTTCAAACTCATAGTTGTAAATCTTCCAAATATCATCACCACCTTTGTATAAGTCTTCTGCAAACTCAAAAGGAGGTTTAACAACATTTGTCATAAATCTTCCTAAACGACTGTCTTTTTTAAGCAAGTCCATCGAAGTTGTTACATCACCACGACCAGCTGCTTGTCTTTCAAGCTCTTCAAATTCTGCTCTTTTAAAACCAAGTCCTTTTCTTAAGTTATCTTGTATCTCTCTGAGTTGAGCTGAACTACCGATAATGCCTCTGTTCTGTAAATCTTGTAGGTATTTGGTTGTGTAATCATCTCCTTTACCTAGTATGTCTCTTAAAACTAAACTAACAGAAGTGCCCACACTACTATCTTTACCTACGTTTCCATTTGCAAGAGCAAAACCAAAAGCAGAAGTTACGTTTCTTACTTGTGTGATAGGAGATAAAATAGTTTTTGTGTATTGTGTGATACCTTTTGCTTTTAACAGAGGAGCATATATGTATCTTAATAACATTCCAAAGTTATCGTCATCTGCATAAATAGGAGAAGTCATAGATTTCCACATAGCTTTTGGAACAGCATAACCAAACATTCTACCATACACACTTTGTGAAGCTGTTGCTCCACCATCAAAACTACCATCTTGTCCGTGTCTTCCTAGTACTTTAAAGTTCTCTCCTTCTCCTATACTTTGAGCATAGTTCTTTAATATTTTTTCAACGTCTGTGCTTGAAAGTTCGTCTGCACTGGCAAGTCCTCGTCTTGTTGCTTCTTCTTCTAATATATCTTGTGTTCTACGAAATATAGGTTGAATACCTTTCTCGGCAGACTCTGCTATATTCTTATCAGCTATTCTTCTCAACTGAGAATAAAATTTATCTGATCCTATTAAATTAGATATTTCAGAAATAGTTGTGATAAAAGACTCTCTTGGGTTTCTTACCTCACCATATATCTCTCTTAATATTTCATTATCTACTTTTCTTTTACTAACAAGTGCAGTGTTGATTCTAACCTTTGCAAGTCTTCCACTTTCCAAACCAGTTCCACCTCTTTGTTTCGCGGCTATGGAAACTAATTTAATATATTCTTTTGCAGCTTCTGGAGAAAGACTATCTTCTCCAGCTGCAAATCTTGTTTTCGCTGCATCATCAAAACTATATTGTGTTTGACTTAAAATGTCTTGAACATGTTTAAAGTCAACACCTCTATTGTCTACTATCTTTGTAGCGATTTCATTTATTTGTTGGTCTGTTAAATTAAAATTTTTATCGTTAAAAATATTGTACTGCCTCGATAGATACCCACCTTCTTTTATGTTTTTTTCTACAAAAAATCTAAACTGTGCTTGAGTAACACCTTTTCCAGTCGTGGTTGGCAACTCTTCTATGATACCTAATTTCAAAACTTGTTTTGACAATCCATCAATTACGTCTTTTGCTTCTTTGTATACATCAAAAAGTTCTTTTGGAAACGGAGCATCTATTTGATTGTATTGTTTACCCTCTAATACATCCATAAAGTTATCAATAAATTTTTTCTTGTATTGCTCTGGTGCATCTTTAAAGGCATCTTGTTTTAAGACTTCTTTAATTTTTTGGTCTATCTTTTTTAATTTTGCACGACCAGCTTTTATGTTAGCTTCTGTTGCTGGATTAATTAAAGATCTAATATTGGCAGTTTCTGGATCAAGAAACTGTCTGTATCTTAACATGGACAAAGCATTACCTATTGCTTTGTCTAATCCTGTTGCTGTGCCTCTCACAACTCTTTCTTCTTGTTTCGCAATTAGTCGCTTTGTTGTATCAATCGCCTTGTTCGGAACAGCAGCAAGTATTTGTGCAGCACTTTTATCAACACCAGGTATTCTAGCAGCACCTACTTTTGCAACACCAGATAAAGTTGTTCCTATAACTTTCGGTACAACGGCAGTTGCAACACCACCTTCAAATCCAACTTTTATTTTATTAAACAATCTTCGAGCAGCTTCTTCTCTTCCTTCTAAACCAACTCTTTTATCTGTGCCTATGTAATCATTATCAAAAAAATCAGCAATGGTCAGTGTTCCATCAGTCGAGACTATTGCATCTGCTAAACCAGCTGCACCTATTTGTTTTGCAGCTAAACCAAATCTCTGACTTTTACTTAAGGCTTGGGGTCTTCCCTTTATTACGTCACCTCTTTTACCACCTTTTAATTTAACTTCTTTACCGCCTATTGTGCCTTCAAAACGATTTGGTGTTCCTAATTCTCTTGGTTTTATATCCGTGCCTTTGACTCTTTTAACACCTATCTTTGGCTTTCCTTTTGCAATTCTTGCTACTCTCCCAGCCTTAGACACAATATTAGCAGCTGTGATTCCAGGTATACCAAACTGAACAACTGCTTCTGTTATTTTACCAACGGCACCTGCTGGGTCGATACCACCTGCGTCTCTTAAATCATTTGCAAATTTAGTAACTGCACTTCCATAGTTTGTATCAAAAATTAAATCTGGAACAAGACTTACTGTCTCTGCTAGACCTTGACCGATACCAATAACGCCAGAGACTACACCTTCACCAGCTTCTGTGAAGAACCCTTCATACTTTGGATCTTCGTAAGTTCCTTCTGGTTCTCCTTTTCTATTTGAGATAATACCAGACGTTCTTTTAGCAGCTCTTTTTTCTGCTTCTTCTTGACTTAAATTGTCTTTAAAAAAATAAGCTCGTCCATCGATAATATATTTTGGCATTAGTTACCTTATTATAAATTAAATTCTCTTTTGAAAATTTCATCATTTTCATCAAATCTATTAGCATATTTTTCTAATAGTGTTTCTGTTTCACCTCTATTTTTTTGAGCTGTACTAGGAGGTCTTAGTAATTCTTGTTGTATTATTAATGGAACTTGAGATAATTTTATTTTTCCGTTAACCTCTTGAGATAAATCTAGATAGTCTAAAGTTATAGCCATAGGATCATCATCTGCTTTTAGTTTATTGAATTTCTTAACAAAAGCATCTGCTTTTACTCCAAAGGATTTTTTGTCAAATCCCTCTCCCATTACAATCCCTTTGACTTTTCCTTCTTCTGATAAAACTTTCTGTTCTAGACTTGGTCTTTGTTTTGCTAATACGTCACCACCAAAATCATCTTTGACAATACCTTTAAGAATTTCTTGTCCTTCTGGAGCCACAATATAATTGCCTGGAATCAGTCCTTTACTTTCATCTTTTAATGTAACGAGACCTGCATCATAAAGTGTTCTAAGATCCTGTGAAGGTATTTTTTGGAGTGTTGCACTTAAACTTTTATCGAATTGTTTTTGTTCAATTCGAAACTTTTTTTCTTTAAAATTTTGATCTCTCATTGTAGCGTAAAAATTTAATTTTAAACTAGCGTTTGCATTTTTAAGTTCTAGTTCTTTGAGTAATTTATTTTTTTCATCTCCTACTTTCGAAGAAACAATTTGTTGTTGTGCTATCTTTTTATTAAGACTCAATGTTTCTTTTGCAATTTGCTCTGATTTTGCATCACCTAACAACCTATACATTGTGTTAGCGGCTTCTCTTCTATCTGCTTTCATTTCTTTTGAAAGAAATTTAACATCATCACCATAACCAGCAAGACCAACAGATAATCCTTTAGCTACATTTGTAAGTGCATTATCACTTTCACCTGCTGCCATGGCAAGACCAGCCTGCATAATTCTTAAGAACACAGCAGATCTTCTATCTTCATCAAAATTTTCTTCTAACTTATCTGGATCAAACCCTAATATTTTTATACCTTTGTCTCTGACATCTGCTAAAGTAACTTCTTTTCCTTCCTTGTTGTATTCATCAAATAATTCTTGTGTCACTTTATTTGCGGTCGTTCCAAAAAATTCTTTATCCTCAAGACTAGCCATATCTGTCAAAGCAGTTCTGTTCCTAGCAATCATTTCATTGGTAAGACCTAGCTCTTTACTCATGTCTGAAGTTATGCCTTTGTTTGGAGTTTCTACATTTTCTGTTTCTGCTTTTGGCTTTTTAATAAAAGGCTCAAACAAAGACTTAGCAGTTGGTTCGGTAGCAGCATCTGGATCTTGTTCTTCCATTTTATTTAATTTATCTAATCTTTCTTTTTCTGCTTTTTCTGCTTTTATTTTATCTTGTTTAAACAATTCTGTAGCATCAGATACTTCCTCTTCACCAAAACTCTGTTGATAGTTTTCTGCTGATTTTGCTTGACCTATCGTGGAAGCACCTGCTGGTGTAACTATAAAATTTTTTATTTCTCTTGCAGTTTCACCAATAGTTTTTGGTTTGGGTGGTTGATAACTTGCTCTCATTAACTCTGGTCCACTAGCCATGATACCACTGAGCATATCATTTCTAACATTTGGGTTACGAAACATTGGTCTAGCGAATATATTCCTCATAATTATCTTCCAAAGAAATTGTTAAAACCACCAGCTGCACCGATACCTCCAATACCAGCTGTCAATAAACCTAGAAGTTGAGACCCCGTACTAGGAGGAGGAGTGCTAGTTCTCATGTATGTTTGATTCATAGAAGGCACACCTCTTAAAACGTCAGATAAGAATCCTATTCTTTGAAAAGGTAATCCTTCTCTTCCAAGTTCATTTGCTCTGTCTATATCTAGTTGTTTTTGTTCTTGACTTTGTTGCAGTCCACCTATTCCAAGTAAAGTGTTGATGTCTTGAACTGCCATTTGCTGTCCCATTTGTCCAAGACCTGCTTGTGAAACTCCTAGTTGTCCACTTAACTGTGCTTGTTGTAACGCTTGGTTAGCTGCTTGTTGTGCAGCGCTTTGTGCTTGTGCAAAACCTTGTGATCTCAACTGTGCACCAGTTCTTGCTTGTTGTTCTGCTGTATTTCTTGCGAGTTCACCTTGTAAAATACCTTGTCTTGATCCACCAAAAGCACCCGCACCAACTGCACTTGCTTGTGCTTGAAGTTGTTGCTTTTGCCCTTCTCTTGCGATGTCTTTATACTGTTGTTGTATAACGTCTTCAAGAAACGGATCCATAAATTCTTTGTAAGAATCTGGAGAGTATTGAGCTCCTTGTGCACCAGCTATTCCTTTTTGAATAGCGTCACTGCCTTGTTGTAAATACTGTTGGAATGTACCTACTCCTTCGCCAGCTTTTTTTATAGCTAGTTTTTGTTCATCTGATAAACCAGCTAATACTTGATCTGCATAAGGGAGCGTTCCGTCTCCTTCAAATAAAGCTCTAGCACTCGCTAATATATCTGCTAAAAATTTTTCTTGATCTTGTGGTAATCTTTGTACTTGTTCAACGGTTTGTGTTGCCATTACGCAATCCTTTCTAACTGTGACATCATATCATACATTCTTGCTGCACCCAAGTCCCTATCTCCACCACCTGCACCTCTCACTGCTTGGGCAGTTAATACGAACTCACCATCTGATAATCTTGCTGGAACAGAATCACTTGTTCCAGTTCCAGGTCCATTGACCTCTCCACCTTCATTCATGTAATTTGCTATCGAACCAAGACCTGTTATAGCTGAATTAAGACCACTTTTCCTTGCTTGACCTGCTCCAAAGGGTGACGCTCCAGCATTTGTCACACCTCTAGAAAAGCCTTCCCCAAATATATTACCAAAAAATTGAGCTTTTTCTTCATCTGTCATACCTTCTGTTGGATTTGGAGCTACGTCTCTCATAGGTCTACCAAATTGATCTATACCCTCACCTTGATCCGTTTGCACATATTGAAGTTCTACATCTGTATTTGGATAAGCGTTACTGCCATCTGGATTTACTGCACCAAAATCTAGTCTTGAACCACTTGGTGCAAAAGCATTACTACCAGTTTGATTGTTTTGATTAAATAAATCACTTTGATTTTTCAAATCAGTGAGAAAATTATCTTTTAGTTGATTAGCATTGGACATACCCAGTCCACCACTTAAACCAGGTAGTTGAGAAGGAAAGCCTAAACCATCACCGAAACCAGAACCTCGTAAAGACACACCAAATTTCTGTGTTGCCATTTCATTAATTTGATCTAAAAAAGGATCAATTTGATCTTTTAGTGGCATCACTCCTCTCATTATCCCTTGATTAAGTGTGTCTCTTATCTGTGCAAGTCCTCCAGAAGCCATAGAAATAACTTCATCGTCATCTTCTTTTTTTCTTTTTTCTTCATCTTGTTCTAATAATGCTTTAAAATAAGCTTCTCTATCGTCCTTATCATTTAAATCGTACGTTTTGTCATCTTTTGCATTATAAATTTTATTAGAACCTAAGAACACAACTTCTCCTTTTGGATACTCTCTAATTTTTGTTTCGTCCTTCGGCTCTTCTTCCATGCCAAGTGCACCTAATGTTCCAAGTCCAGCAATCGTAGCTATGCCTGGACCAGATGTGGCAAAGTCTTTAACTTTGCTGATAAATGTAGGAGCCACAACATTTCCAACATTCCCACTAACTGGATTACCCATGGGACCAGTTGCTTTCGCTGCAGCAGGACCAAAGAATTGATTGCCTGCATATCCAGCTATACCACCCATTAATCCAGCTTTTACAGCATCTTCTGCATCGCCACCTGCAACTAGAGTTCCTATACCAGTTCCTAAAGCCGTACCAAGAAAAGGTGTTCCCATAGAAAAGCCTATGGCACCACCGATAATGGGTGCTGCTTTCTTTAAAACTTTAGTGATGCTTTTAAATATTCCCATGATTTTTTATTCTACCAACTCTTTTCTTTTTTTACAATATTATATACCACTTATAGCACTTGTTGTTATTCTTGTCTTCGCAAACTCTTGTATACTTGCAACAACATGAAGTCTATCTGCTGTTGCTGCTTGAACTTTTAATACTTCACCTTCGTTTAACACTAAATCTTTTGTTAACAGTTCTACAGTTGTATTAGCTGTTACAGCAGTAACTTTAAATAAACTGAAAGTCGCGGGTGCTGTTGTCACTAGAGTCACTGTAATAGTATCTGCACTACCAGAATCATTAGACACAAGTAAAGAACTTACAACTGAAGCATTAAAATCAGCTTCTGTTGGAACAGTGTATAAAGTTGTAGCGTTTGTTGTTGTTAAATCAACTTTTTCGTTTTTTAAATTTTGTAAATATTGTGGTATGCCACTAACTAGCATTATCTTCTCCCATCTGGTCGCATGTCAACACGAGGCGTACCCAACTTATACTTAACACCAGTGCCAGTTGATTCTACTTTTATAGCAAAAGAACGTCCTCGTAATCGATAATCTATCTTACCTGTAAATTGCTCTATTGGAGTTGTTGTACTTCGAGAAGTATCTTTTGATTCTGTTTGCAGAAAATTACCTCCAGCAGAGTTTTTTGCTTTTAAAGTAAACGACACACTTGGTGTTGGGTTACTAGATCCGTTAAAAGTAATATCAGGTAACATTTGTTTTATAGAAACAAATTTGTCACCGTCCCCCATATCCATGGGACCTGATTCAATAAACGAAGTCATAGCCGATCCGTCATCGTCATTTGTTAATTCGTGGTTATATAAAAGAGAATTACCCGTTGCGATTGGAAATGTTCTGATACCACGATCTATCCAAGCGTCTCTGTTTAGTGTTCCATAATACCAAACTTTTTCTGCATAGTTATAAACAACATAAGCATTAACAGAAGAACTATCTGCTTTTGGGTAAAACCAAATAACTTCACTAAACTCTGAGTTAACACCAACATGAACTTTATCTCTTTCATCAAAGTTAAAATCTAAAAATACTTTATCTTTTACAGTGCAAGGTAACTGTTGTGTGCCTCCAGCATAAATATAAAAAGTATCAACACCCATCCAAAACACAACATCTTCAACGGCTACGGCAGAGGCTGGACTCATAATCGTAATGTTTTTTGATAATTCTTGCAGACCAAAAGTAAATGGTGGTCCAATAAATTTCATAGAGTGTAGTGTTTTATTTGTAAACACAAGTATTTGTTGCTTTGTTTCCACGGCTTGAACAAAAGTAGAACCTCCACCTAATCTTAAATCTCCAGCTGTATTCGTTGCAGTGGGAAAAAAATCAACGGGGTTCTCTTGTGAACTAAAACGCACTAATAATGGATCTTGTGTTCCGTTCCCTTGCGTTGTTGTAGGTGTTGCACCTAGTCCATCACATCCAAAAGCAATGACATGGCGATCTTGGTCAGACACCAAAACTTGTTTAGCTATGGTAGGAACACTTGTTCGAGTAGTAAAAACAGGTGAAGCACTTAGTTCTTTTGCACGAACACTAAGTCCAGTTGATTTATCCCAATAATATATAGCACCGTCTCTTGGATTTATAATTAAATCTTCACCAAAATTATCATGTGACCATGTTCTTATCTCTGCTCCAGGAGCCGTGATTGATGCTGCTTGACCCCACCCTACAAAATCATTAGCAGAATCTGCATTTCCTTTTACTAATCTTACAAGAGTATTATCTGCGTGAGTGGCGGCTGTTGTACCACTATGTCCACGAGTCACAGTCAAAGTATTATCATCAGTAGTTGGAGAAACTAACATTAATTCGTTATCTACTAAAATAACATCTCCTGCGTCAGTTATTCCTGTTTCGTCATCAACGTCAATACCAGTTTCACTTGCATCTAAAGCTTCGTTAAGTTGAGTAGCTAATGCTCCGTCAGTCGTGCCACTCCATTGACCTGCACCCCATCCTGTACCACCAACCGTAGCATCAAGACCAGTATTTATTTGATAAGTACCTACTACATTTGATCCTCCATCACCAGTATCAGATGAATTAGCTGCAACACTTGAAGTAATTGTATAAGAGTTAGAGCTTATAATAGCCGTAATTTGATATTCTTTATTTAAGACATTAGTTGTAATTAATCCTCCTAAACTTGCTGCTCCAGAAAAGGTAACGAAATCATTTACGTTTGCTCCATGTGCTGCATCTGTAACAGTAATTGTTGTTGAACCATTAGTGGCGGCGAAAGTTATGTCACCAGCCGCAGTAGGATCTTTTTCTGGAGTGATATCATTAAAAGTGCCACCTTCTTCTATATAATATTTAAGATGTGTGCCTATTCCAAGAAAGTCAGAGCCATCTAAAGCAACCCAGTTGTGTAATCTTCTGGCAGATCCAAGATAGGTATTACTGTTTTGTTTTACCCAACCTCCAAACTTTTCTGGAAAACCATTACGAAATCTTATTTTATCCCCATCAATATAACCACCTTCATTACTATAGGATGTTATGTCTGATATAATTCCTGGTCTAAATTTTAAACTTGTATATGCCATTAATACACCTTTGTTGAAAGAATTCCAGTATAACCTTGTGTTGAAGTATCTATACTACCTGTACCATTGTTAACATCTACTAATACATAAGGTTTACTATTAGCATCTGAACCCGAAACTGTTAATGTTATATTAAAGGAGCCATCTGTTGAGCTTCTATTAGCGACAGATGTATTTGAACCACCACCTGAATGACCAACTGTTACATTATCAAAAGGATCAGCACCACTTAAAGTGTAAGTTGCTGCATTGCCACCTGTGCTTGCTTGTGTCATAAGATTAGTAAAAGTAAAAGTTCTTCCTGTTCCAGTTACTGTAACGCCTGTAACTGTTATATAACTTATTATTGGATTACCTTGAGGTGAATTAAGACTTGTTTGAGTCCACTGAGTAACAGGTGCTTCATCTTGTTGATTATTTTGCCGATAAGCAAAAGAATTGAATATCTGTCCTGTACTCGTATTAAAAGATAGATAAGCAAAAGAAGTATTATCTCCTAGATAAGAACTATTTAATGTTATTGCTACCATTCTTCTATAACCTGAAAAAGCACTAGAAAATGCAAAGTTACCAGTAGTAGCATAAAGATCATATGAACCTGTATTATTTTGATACCCACCATAAGGATTATTATTTGCATATATATTTGATACATTTGAAAGATCAGAACCCATGACAGTTCTTGCTTGAGCAGGCGTTAGTATACTATTACTTGTTATATCTGTGCCACTTATAGTAATAGTTTTTCCACTAGGCGATCTAAGTTGAAATGGATTATAATTATTATTGTAATTAGTAAACCCAAAGTTTTCAGTGTTGTTACTTGTTGAAGCTGAAACAACAGCTATATTCGATCCATTTGTATTATCAAAAACAGTTGTACCAGTATGGCTAGTTGTATCAATAGTTTTAGTTGATGTCTTTAACTGAGACTGTATGTTACCAGAGCCTTTTAATTCCATCGCAGTGCTTGAATTATTTGTTAAAGGCGAACCAGATGAATTTAGTAAGGTTTTAGCATTTGTATCTAATATAATTTTTTTATTATTAGCGACATTATTTAAAGTTAAGTTACCACTAATGTTCTCACTTAATTTAAAATATTGTATTGGAAGATTAATTTTGCTTCCAGCTATAGTGTTTAAAACTCCAGAGTTACTATCAACTAAAGATTGAGTTACTTCTGTAAAGCCAACATTTGATACCAAAGGTATAGACATTAATCACCTAAAACTTAACTGTTTCTGTAAATGAAAATCCAGTGCCATTATATATTCCTAAAGCAAACTCAACACTTGATCCTAATGTAATTCCGTTAGATGTTACAGAACCTCCATTCGTCCAATCTAAAGTTACACTGTTAGCACTTGTTGTTTTATCTATAATTACATATTGTCCAATAGCTAAATTTGTAATAGCAATTTTTAATGTGTGTGCTCCATCACTTGTTACTCTTTGATATACAGATGTAGCACCAGTCGCAGCTATTGGGTCACTTGGTGAGCTTGTTAAAGCTAGAGGACTTTTTACTTCAACTAGATTTGAATTAAAATAAGTTGAAAATGTAGCGGCAGTTGTTTGTCTCATCGTGCCACCATCGTTTGTAAGAATACCATCACCTGCTGCAACAGCCGTGGTTCCGATAGTGCTTCCACCTGTTAGTAAAGCTAACTCTGCTTGAGTAACCTTTGTACCACCAGTGGATATATCTGACAAAAGATCAAACACATCTGCATTACTACTACCTTTTCCATCTGCATAAATAAAAGCCTTTGCACCATCTGGTACAGCAACACCAGTATTAGCAGATCTTTGTTTAAAAGTTACAGTGGATCCTGATCCGTTGTGAACAATGTAAAAAGCTTCTCTATCGTCTGGGTGTATCGTTAAAGTAGATGCACCGCCTCCACCATTTGTTAATTTTAAAACTCTTGTGTGACCATTTGATGTTTTATCTCCATCAGTTACAGTTATGTTCATAGCACCTGTTACAGCTACATCTGATACGCCATTCAAAGCTTTATCAATAATTTCTAAATTATTATTGGTTGTGGTTCCCCAGGTTCCCGATTGTTCACCAACCCCTATGAGTTCTATTCCACTATTATCTGTATATGAACTT
>TARA_R100001460_G_scaffold71548_4_pt1 | contig 11628 bp, 25 predicted proteins | sample TARA_R100001460 | Tara Oceans TARA_R100001460 (sample SAMEA2622190) | marine metagenome | biome: marine biome (ENVO:00000447); feature: surface water layer (ENVO:00002042); material: "saline water (ENVO:00002010), including plankton (ENVO:xxxxxxxx)" | depth 5 m | reverse complement strand
GAGGCGATAGAATATTTAAGACAACACTTTCATGCAATGGAAGTTAGAAGGTGGGCTTGCGATAGATCATTATGAAATTATTAGGTCTGAGACTAGATGCTCATGACGCAAACGTAACATACTATGATGGTGAGACTGTAAGATACAGATCTTTCGAGAGAGATTACCAATGTAAGCATGTTGGTTTTGAGAACGGAGTATATCAATGGACAAGAATACTTGAGGATTGGAATATTCAACCTTGGTTTATTGATGGTGTCTGTATCATCATGGACTGTGCTGGAACCGAATATGAAAGGATGGGTGTCGTACATCAATCCATTGCCATAAATTCCAAAGAGATATCAGAAGTAGTAGAAATACCTTTCTTTAGAGACTTGGGATTTAGATGCCCTATTCATAGAATAGATCATCACTATGCACATACACTAAGTTTCTGGCCTATGAAGGTCAAACCTAATCTTCACTTTGTCTTTGATGGATTTGGTGATGATTGGATGTACCGTAGTGTGTGGAGAGATGATAAACTCATAGACTATGGTAAGACCGAAGGCATATATCCAAGTCAAGTGGGTTCGCCCAGTCTTGGATTTATTATGACTAGGATGGGTGCTGCCTTACAATTAGGTGGACACTACTTAGATCAGGCAGGGAAGATCATGGCTCTGAAAGCGTTTGGTAAACACAATCCAGACGTATGTGATAAGAGTCTAGGTATAGATGATCTGGAAATATTATGGGATTTTGATGTAATAGATCAACATCTTCATGATCAACAATACATCATGGATTATATTCATACAGCACATGAATATACAGAACAGATTTATCTCAGACATTTCCAAGAGTTCATCAAACCAGATGATGTAGTGGGATACTCTGGTGGTGTAGCACAAAATACTATTATTAATAAGGTATTGAAAGATGCTATACCTAATCTGGTCATACCTCCACACGCATATGATCAGGGTCTAAGTCTCGGTGCTATTGAGTTTCTGAGAAGGGAACATAACATGATGAGACTTCCTGTAGAAGGATTCCCCTTCATGCAAGATGATCAGGCTCCTGTTGACAGACCTTCCACTAAAACTATCAAGGAGACCGCAGAGAGACTCGCCAAAGGTGAGATTGTTGGATGGTATCAAGGACATGGTGAGGTAGGTCCCAGAGCATTGGGTAACAGAAGTATTCTTATGAACCCCTTTGACCCTCATGGTAAAGACTACATTAATAATAAGGTAAAACACAGAGAACCATTCAGACCATTCGGTGCCTCAGTATTAGAAGAGAAAGTGAGTGAAAATTTTGATTGGAATGGTCCTAGTCCATACATGTTATATGTGACTGATGTATTAGAACCAGACAGGTATCCTACAATCACACATGCAGATGGAACATGTAGAATCAACACAGTAAATGAATCTCAGGAAGATTATTACAGTCTACTACAGGAGTTTGAGAAGTTGACAGGATCACCTGTCTTGCTCAACACCTCTCTAAATAATGGTGGTAAACCCATAGCTGGAAGGTTTGGGGATGCCTTGGAACTATTTTACGAAACTGGTCTAGACACTCTAGTGCTAGGTGACAATCTTAAATCTTCATAAAATTGTATCACTACGGTAGGTATTGATACAAAAAACTTGCATAAATAATTGAAATGTGTTATAATTAACACACACGTTCATCCCCCAAGTTGCCTTTGGCGACCAAGCGGGACGCAAGTAAGCCGACACGGAACGGATCGTTCATCCCATGATACCTCTCTTGCTACTCTATACTTCACTGGAGTGTTCCCAAGCATACGATCTTACAGATCGGGTGGTAAAGAACAACACAATGAATGAGTACGAGAAGGCGGAACTAGTTCTTGTTATACAAGACGCAACGCCTGGGTGCTGGGACGCAAATGCCGACTGAAGGAACGGAGTTTTCACAAACCCCTATTACTTACAGGAGAAACCAAATGGCTAAGGTCACATACAGAGGTGTCGAGTATGACACCGCAGAGTACAACGCAAAGGTACTCGCAGAAGCTGCTCAAAAGCAACGTCACGAACTAATGTATCGTGGTATTAAGGTAGAACGCAAGTTCGCATCTAAGAGCTGATGGACAGTTGACAAATACATACTTGTCGTTTAACCTCTACATATTGTAGAGGTTTTTTATTGCCGTGAAGTATCTGAGGTATTTGGGTCATCCATTGACAGTTATGAACCTATGTCTTGTAGGATCAGTGGGAATGATACAAGTAATTCACACTCGTGCTCATCATAAAATGGAGATAGATGTTCACGCCTATTGTAAAAACAATATGGAATATCAGGACTCTTTGAACTCAGAAGGTGATTGGTAGTATAAATATTACGTTATGTTAAGTAAATTTAGTGGACGTAGTACAAACAACAATATTAGCATTGTCAGGAACTGTTGCCATTACTGCATGTTTTCTGACAATGGTTTATATGAATGATCGTAAGTATTAATTCTTGGGTAAAAATACGCCATTACAGTGTGTGAAGTTCAACACAAATATCGGGGATCATTATATAAATAATGGTAGAATTAGGACGAACAAGATGAAGTGATGCTAAACTTCGTTATGTAGACCACAATTCAGAGGAGAAGAAATTTATGCGAAATCGGATGTCCCACAATCAAATGGCAGAATGGATTCATCACGACGATATAAAGACGCTTGAATATTCTCAAGACAATCTAATCGACGAATACTTCGACTGCATGATAGATTGTACGGACAATTATTGCAGACAAGTATGTACCGAAATCTTAAGGTAATTAAAAACCAATGAACTAAACTCTGAGACCTCCGAAAGGGGGTCTCTTCGCATTTATGAGCATTATTATCTACGCAGAACACTGCGACTTCCTAGAAAAGGAAAACGAGAAACTTAAACAGGAGGTTCGCTTCCTTAGAGAGTTACTCGAAATAAAAACAATGGGATTCCCCTTGACAGAGGAGCAAAATCCCGATATAATTTAAACAATTACGCATTACAATGCCTTTAGTACTAATTCCTAGTGTCCTAGCAACCATTTACATTGCATGGACACTTTTATATTATGATCCACACAGAGGACTATGAAAATAGGAGATCAAGTCAGATTTTTGGGTTGTACACCTGAGCAAGTTAGGTGGGGGAACAACGATGATCCTCAGCTCAAACTTATCAAAGGAAATACATACTTAGTAGAAGAAGTTGAGATTCGTTCTCAACATACTAAGATAAAGTTGATCGGAGTAGATGGCAGATTCAATTCAGTTTGTTTTGAAAGAGCTGTTGGATGTATCCGACAAGCGAAACCTCTAGACTACCGTGAAAGTTATGACAAAATTCCAGATCGATACTAGCCAAAACGAAAATCAGCTTTTAAAACCTAAAAAGCTGCAAAAAAAATTCGGGTATTTTTCTGTCCTACAGGGTCAGCTTATGGATTTACCTATTTCCGACGTGTATAAACCAAAAAGGGATACATACACAAAAGAAGAAGTTGACGAACTCATCAAATACGCTATAGACGAGGCGAGAAAGATTGATGAGGCATCTATGGCAAAACACAATAGAGATGCAACAGTTATCTCTATGATTCTTGGATTTACCACTCTTGCTCTATTTGTAGACGGATTACTTCGTTTACTAGGTGTCATTCCTCCATTCATGCAGATTGATATCGATTTATTAGACAAGATCGTAGATAGAGTCGAAGTTGACGTTATAGATAAATTGAGGCAAGTTCCTATCCAAAAGATATTCAACAGATGAACGATTTCATGGTATTTTTGTATTTGACCTTTTTTGTCGCTCTATTTGGGGCGACATTTGCGTTTATGTTCAAAACTATGACTGCGACGTTTGATGAAATGAACAAACCGACAAAAACCAAGAGATCCGACTTACATCCAGAAATGCAAGATGTACAGTCTGGAGAACAGCTATTAGTCTTCAATCCTCAAAGAGATGAAGATGAAGATGGCGAAGATGATGTTTTTATTGTACGAAGATGACTTTTATTACTTTAATACCACATGCAGAATTGCAAGGTGGAGCTGCATATGCAGTATTTTTAGGTGTTTTACTACTGGCAACAGTTGTGTACGGACTATACATGACTTTTGGTGCAGGGGGTAAAGATCTCAAAGATGAAATTGCCGAACATGCAAGAGAGCATGAATTAGGTATTGCTCACGGACATGGGCGTAATGAGAGGTTCAGTAATCTTGGTGGACATGACCATGACTCTTGAATTGCTCTCAGATAAATTAAAACAAGAAATTAAAAAACTATTACATGAAGTTCTTGATGAAAGAGAACTAGAACGTAAACTAAAAGGACCATATGACTTCCCCGAAGAAGATTAAAACTATTGGAGATAGATGCCTCAGAGTTATCTCTGAGGAAGTCGTTTTTGATAAAAAGGAAATGACAGAACTCTATAAAGACATGTGTGATGCTATGTGGGAAGCAGATGGTATTGGTTTAGCAGCACCACAGATAGGAATCAATAAAAGAGTGATAATAGTAGATGAGACAACAGAGGAACATGGCAAATATGCTCATTTGATGGTAAATCCAAAAATAACGTGGAAAAGTGAAGAAAAGGTCTTATTTGATGAAGGGTGTTTGAGCGTTCCAGACCAAAATGGGGAGGTATTACGTCCAAAAGAGATAAAAATAACCTTCCAGAATAAAGAGGGTAAATATAAGAAATGGAAACTAGATGGTATTGCCGCAAGGGTAGTTCAACATGAAATTGACCATCTAGAAGGCATTTTATTTGTTGATTATATAAAGAAAAATGATTCAGAAGATTAAAAGACTGTTTAATAGACTTTTTAAAAAAAAGCATGTGTTGAACAATACCAAGTTTAAATGGGATAATGAATACTCTTTCCATCCAGCTGGACAAAAAGAGAAAGACACACTATAATGACATTATGAATTTTTCAAAAGAAATCAAAGAAGGCACCAAGGTTTCTCATACCGCTGCAGAAAACACTGGATTTGTTTCCAATTTTCTCTCTGGTGTCATCAGTAAGGAGAATTACAGGAAACTGGTTGCTAATTTCTATTTTGTCTATCAAGCTCTTGAAAAAGAAATTGACAAAAATAAGGAACACCCTGCAATCGCTCCTATTGCCTTTGATCAACTCAAGAGAGTTGATTCTTTAGCAAGAGATTGTGAGTATTTTTATGGATCTGATTGGAAAAAGACAGTATCTCCTTCTGCCGCTGCCAAACAGTACATTGCTCGTATTGAAGAGGTAGAACCAGAATTACTTGTAGGACATCACTACACACGTTACTTGGGTGACTTATCTGGTGGAATGATTCTTAAGAATATTGCACAGAAGGCACTTAACTTGTATGATGGAGGTCTTGACTTCTACAAGTTTGACGAAATACCTCATTCTAAAATCTTTAAAGATAAGTATCGTAAAGCACTGGATTCTCTACCTTTAAAGAGTTCAGAAAAAAATGATGTAATAGTTGAAGCAAATTACGCATTTCGTTTGAACATGTATATGTTCAATGAATTGTCAGAGGGAGATCCATACCCTGCCATGACAGTATTGTGGAGTTTCGCCAAAATGACCTTTGGATTTGTTAAATCGAAATTTAAGAAATGACTTTTTTCTGGATTCTCTTTACTAACCTGATTCTTTATGTTATACTAAGAATCCACTTGGTTCGTAAATTCCGAACATCCTACTCAATTTACCTCAAAGATGAGGATGGTAATAGGCAAACTCTTGCTCATACCATTGCATATCTTTTAGAAACTGTAGATATACAGAACAAAAAGATTTCTTATTTGGTATCGGAGATGGAAAAGCAGTGGATGACCATTGAACAAGTAAAAATAGTCACTGGTGCTGATAAATACTGCACCGAACACCCAGAAAACCCTCCGAAACCTTTAGAATTATGAATGACAGACTTAAGATAGACGAACATGAATCTCAAGATGTTAAATGGAATCGTGGACTTGACATCTTTATTGAATCTGTTCATCAACCAGACTCTAAACTTAGATCTTGTGCTCATAATCAAGGTTGCTATAACGAACTAATGTGGATTCGTGAGGAGGTTCTGAACTACTTGCAGACACTAAGACGTTGAACATACTAGAAGAACAACTCTTGATTGTCAGAAAGTTAAGAGAATCTGGATGTTATGGTTCCAAAGCGTACTTTTACCTATCTGGTGTGTTAAATAGTAAAACACGGAGTAGAGAAAAAGAGCGAACATGTTGGACGAAATCATTAGAAAGGATCAGAGAAAAACAGCAAAACGACTAATAAAGGTTGCAAAAAAGCATCCTAGCTGGTATACTGAAGAGGACGTGAAATACGCCAAGTTAATAAAGAAACTTTACAAAAAACCCAAACCAAATGATGAAAATCTTTCTTGACACAGCAGAATATGATGAAATCGCCAAACGTGACCAGTCGGGTCTGATTGACGGCGTAACTACAAACCCCACACTTATCCGTAAAAGCGGTAGAGACCCTGTAGAGGTCATTAGACAACTCTCTCAGGACTTCCCTCATTTTGAGTCTATCTCTGCTGAAGTTGTTGCAGATAATGCTCTGGACATGATTGAACAGGCTCAAGTCTTCAAAGAAATGAAGAATGTGACTATCAAAGTTCCATGTACAGTTGAAGGACTGAAAGCATGTAAGTTACTTGTATCCGATGGATTCACTACCAATGTGACTTTGGTATTCTCTGTTTCCCAGGCGATTCTTGCTGCAAAAGCAGATGCAACATATGTTTCTCCTTTTGTTGGAAGGTTGAATGACAATTCCTTCTCTGGAGTTTCACTTGTACAGACAATCTCTGCTGTATATCGTGAACACCTTGCAAGAACTCAGGTTCTTTCTGCATCTCTAAGAGATGTTCATCATGTAGGACGTTGTTTTGGTGCTGGTAGTGATGTTTGTACATTACCTGTTGGTGTATTCGATAAGATGTATAATCATATTCTTACAGACAAAGGACTTGACCTGTTCCAGAAAGATTGGGATTCAATTCAGAAAAACTGATGGCATTATCTAAACAAGTAGAAGACAGTATGAAAGAGGCGGAGAGGAACATTCGAGAAGCTCTCGCCTTCGCTGCAAGAACAGAAAGACCTTACATTTGTAGGGAGTTGGGAGGTATGTTATCTCACATAGAGACTTTGATGACTACCGATGGGCTCTTTGATAAACTAGATAGAGCAATCAAGGAGAGTAAGGAAGATGGTGAATGACTGGCGTTATAATGAAGAGCGCATGGCCATCCGTCAAAAGACCTTCCTCGCTCTCAAAAAATACAACACCCTCTCTCATGTCCGACAACTCTACGAATTCTGCGATATCTGGGTATCGCAAGGGAAAGCAGACACCAACGGAATCGAAGCCCATTTTCTTAGACACTGCGAAAACGAGATCTATTCGTGAAGGATCAGTAGTTAGAGTACCTGATGTTTTAGGTGGAAAACCACTAGAAGGTCGGGTTCTTTTTGTAGATTCTCAAGACGCTCCCAAAAGGAGACTTGACGGTAAAAAACTACAATCATACTTTACAGTATGCTATAACGAAGAAACACTCGGAGGTTTACTTGTCTATCAATGTGAGTGGGAAAAAGTAGAAGTAATTAGGTATTAATTATGTTTACAATTTATGGGAAAGAAGAATGCCCCATGTGTTATAAGGTCAAAACGGTCTTTGAAATGTTAGGTAGAGATTATGTCTACAAAGAATTAAACAAAGACTACACAGCAGAGGAATTTGAACTCAAATTCCCAGATGTGATTGATTTGCCTCAAGTAATGTTAGATAATAAGGTTATCGGAAACGCAAATCAAACATTAAAATATCTAAAAGAACATAGGGTTTTCTCCAATGATGCCTCCTGACATGGACATAAATAAGGGCGTAGAACTTATACTCCGAGGAGAGAGACAACCTAAACCCCAAAACAAACCAAAGTTCTTCGACATTAAACTGAGTCTATTTAATAGAGAGTTCAGATTATCGTTGGACATAAAAAAGAAACAGCCTTAGGAGGTCAAAATGGAAACCACTGTACTTCTTGTCATGTTTAGTATACTTTGCTTTACGTTTCTGCTGATAGGTGGTATAATTGGCTGGTTAGCCCAACAAAACAATTACGTTCACTTACAAAATCAAGTGGCGTACACGCATCCTGAGATGTATGATGAAAATGGGAATCTTATTCCTGATGAAATAGTAGCCGTGAGGTTTGAAAACAATGACGACAGCGAAGAAGACGACGAGGACTAGATCAGCGTCAACTAGGAAGAAAACCACTTCCACTCGCAAAACTGCAACAAAACCAAGGACTGTGACAGTCAAAAAGAAAGAACTGCCACCAAATCCTATGGTTCATGAACTCTTAGAAGCAGTCGATTCTGAAAGAGTAAAGGCTAAAAAGTTAGAGATTCTTCGCACTCATGGTGATGACTCTTTCAAAATGGTTATGATTTGGAACTTTGATGAATCAGTCATTTCCGTACTTCCAGATGGAAACGTCCCATATCAACCTGTAGAGGGTGATGTGCAGGCATCTAAAGAACAGGGTGTTCCTCAGAGAACAACTATTCGTAATGCTGCAAGACAGTTCTACCGTTTTGTGAAGGGTGGAGACGACCAACTTAACAAGATCAAGAGAGAGTCTATTTTTATTAATATTCTCCAGACTCTACCTCAACCAGAGGCAGAAATCCTTGTTCTTGTGAAAGATAAAGCTCTCAACACCAAATATAACATCACTAAGGAGTTAGTGTCAGAAGCCTATCCAGAAATTACTTGGGGGAACCGAAGTTGAAAATCCTACACGAAAATTGCGATCCAAAACTAGCAGAAAATCCAAAGTTGCCTTACACGGCATATCTTGTAACTTATGTAAAGGACGACAAAGTGTGTTATGACGTAACTTTATGTCAAAAACAAGTGGAAATGTTTGATTACTATTACGATAAGTATAAAACAGGACTACAGGGATGGGTTCAATCTAGAGGCAGTATCAATCCTAAACTCTGGAATGAGGATATGCTCAATCCAGATAAGAAAAAAACACCAGCTAAAAAACCACAAAAACGTAAATGATTAATCCTATGAGTGTTGTGAAAAATGTAAGAACCTCATATAGCAGATTCTTACAGAAAAATATCAAGGAAGTAGAAGTGCAGTTCGAGAATGAAGACCCTGCATGGATTCCATATGATACTTTGTTGGCTATGATGAACTTTGAGGGAGATATTGTAAATGGGTGAATTTAGTGGATCTTCTCCTATGGGAGATGGTAGAAACGTTGCTGGTAGCAAATATACTGGTGATGCTAAACAAGGAAAGGTAGAACTCAATAAAGAAGAGTTCAATAAAGTGTTGAAAAAATATAAAAAGATCAAAAAGTATATGAAGTCTAATCTATTTCAAGTTAAACTCTTGGACGGCACTGAAAAGGTCGTATCTCAATTAGAGAAAGAAGCGAATGAAATTGAAGGTAATTGATGATTTCCTAAAACCAGATGATTACGAAGCCCTCCGCAAAACGATGATGGAGGATTCTTCGTTTCAATGGCAATTTGGTAACGGTGTTAATACACCTGATGATGGATATTTTCAATTTTGTCATGTGTTTTATGCACAGTTTGAACCTAGAAGTGCTTTCTTCTACAACCTTATGCCTATCCTAAACGAGTTGGAACCTGTTTCAATCGTCAGGATCAAGGCTAATCTAAATATGAGAACACCCGAAAGGCAAGAATATGATCTTCACACAGATGTTGACGATTGTATCACTTCCATATATTATGTAAATACTAATGATGGTTACACACGATTTGAAGATGGTACAAAGGTTGACAGTATAGCAAACAGGATGGTAGTATTTAACTCAAATACTTTACATGCTGGATGCTCCCCGACTGATACCCTTCGTAGGTGCGTAATTAACCTTAATTACTTCATCTAACATGGAAAAAGCAAAACTAAAACTCATTGTAAAAAACTTAAAGTTACTCGTAGAGGCACTTGAGTCTGAGGTTTATTCAGATTTATCTCAATATTCCTCTGATCATGAAAAACAAAAAGTGACGTATGGAGACCAAATAGAGGAATTATGACCGTAAAACTGGTAAGTATCACACCAGATGCAGAAAAAACAATGGCACATATCGCCAGAGTTTCAAATCCATCCAACCAAGATAATGAGAAGTTTGCTGGACTTCTCAAGTATTGTATCAATCATCAACATTGGTCTGTATTTGAACAGTCTAGCATGACTCTAGAGATAGAGACAACAAGGGCTATAGCGGCTCAAATACTGAGGCATAGATCATTTACATTTCAAGAGTTTTCCCAACGATATGCTGATAGTACACAGTTGGGAGTAATCCCTATTCCTAAACTTAGGAAACAAGATTTAAAGAATCGTCAAAACTCAACAGACGATCTTGACGAGTTTGTCAGACAGAAGTTGGAACTACAAATGAAAACTTTGTTTGACTCTGCAACCGCCTTATATCAACAGATGTTAGTGGAAGGAGTTGCAAAAGAATGTGCCAGAATGGTCTTACCACTTTGCACACCGACAAGAATCTACATGACAGGTTCTTGCAGATCATGGATTCATTATATTGAACTGAGATCCGCTCATGGAACTCAAAAGGAACACATGGACATTGCACAGGCATGTAAAACTGTCTTTATAGAAGAGTTTCCAATCGTTTCTGAGGCATTAGAATGGAGAAATGGTGTGGTTGAAATTCAAAAACAAATCAAAAAAGAACTTCACGGAGAACAAACTTAATGGCAACATACCCTGTAGTCAACACAAAAACTGGTGAACAGAAAGAGGTTGTAATGAGTATTATGAAGTGGGACAAATGGAGAGAGGATAATCCCGATTGGACAAGGGATTACTCAGATCCATCCACAATGCCAGGCGTAGGAGAGGTTGGAGAGTGGAGAGATAAACTCAACAACAAACATCCAGGCTGGAGTGAGATTCTCAAAAAATCTGAGAAAACTGCTGGGGTAAAAGGTCGTTTAGCTAACAGAGGTATTAATGTCAACTAAAAAAAGAAGGAACACTAATAGTCAACATCGTGATAGTAACGTTGGAGCTGGAATGACTGCTAAACAAAGACGTAGGAAGAGACCAATCAACAACGCTATGTTGGTTGACGTAGAACCTATCACAGATAATCAGAAGATTCTTTTTGAGGAATATGCTAAAGGTAAGAATATCTTTGCATATGGTTGTGCTGGTACTGGTAAGACATTCATTAGTTTGTATCTTGCACTAAAAGATGTACTTGACGAAATGACACCATATGATAAGGTGTATATTGTTAGGTCATTGGTCTCCACAAGAGAGATTGGTTTCTTGCCAGGCGACCATGAAGATAAGTCATCACTCTATCAGATTCCATATAAGAATATGGTAAAGTATATGTTTGAGATGCCCTCAGACAATGACTTTGAAATGTTATACGGTAATTTGAAAGCACAAGAGACTATTTCATTCTGGAGCACATCATTTATCAGGGGTACAACACTTGATAATTGCATTGTGTTAGTAGATGAGAT
>TARA_R100001460_G_scaffold41521_10_pt1 | contig 11676 bp, 13 predicted proteins | sample TARA_R100001460 | Tara Oceans TARA_R100001460 (sample SAMEA2622190) | marine metagenome | biome: marine biome (ENVO:00000447); feature: surface water layer (ENVO:00002042); material: "saline water (ENVO:00002010), including plankton (ENVO:xxxxxxxx)" | depth 5 m | reverse complement strand
CTGCCGTTTCTGTGGCCGCTGTAGTTGCGCCACCCGACATTCCAAGAACGCCGTTACACGGGAAAAAACCTTTGAATCCGACTGAATTTACAGCGGCGGAAATGCCATCGACAAAGCCATCTGTGTTTGCATCGGTGCCTATATCATTGAGAGTTACAGCGTTTGCAGCGGCTGTGGTAACAGCGACCGTAACAGCCATAGGTATAAAGTTTGACGGAATACCAATAGCCGCCTCTTTACCAGTGGTGGCACCGTCTGCCACAGTAATGGTCGTCTCGTAAGTCTTGAGCGTCATTGTGCTAGTAACAGCACCGGTGGTGGCATTTTTGGTTATATCTTGAAAACCGTTCTCTGAACGGACGGGACCACTAAAAGTAGTATTAGCCATGCTGATCTCCTGTCTTGGCTAGTGTCAGTCACAGGATGCGACTGTCAGGATTTGTGTACGATACGATAAAAAAAGGGGTGACACAAGCCACCCCTTCTTCCACACCTTCCGGTGGTTAAGCGCCTTCAGTTCCGAAAACACATCTCCAATCAGAGACACCGAAGCTATATCGCTCCCGAGCCTTGAATCGCATGTTTCCAGTATCAAAGTCGCCTTCCATACCCGTAGTTATGGCAGTACGTTCGAACAACTTAAACCCATTAGGTGCATCTGTCTTAATGAAGAAGGCATCCGTATCGGTGAGGAAGTGATTTACCACCGCACCTTCAGGGAGCATACCCATAGATTTAAGAGCGTTTACGTCGTTATCCGCCGTAGCTGAACGTAGGTTGGAGTTCATCACACGCTCTGCAATAAATTGCAGCTCTTTTGGAATGATTAACTTCATGCCACGTATGGCGATCTTTAGACCTCGCTCGTCAGTTAAACCAGCAATATCGATAAGCATTTGCTCAAGCGACGTCTCATTGAGGTCCGCTGCAACAGTAAGCTTATTACGCTGGTTACCCGTCAGAGAGGGGTGCGCTGCCGAACAAAGCGCGGCACCGTCACCAACAGGTGAGCCTGTGCTAAACGCATTGTTCAATATAGAGGCCGCCTTGATTTGCTTGGTCTGAGACATAGACCGCGCTAAAGCACGGGTATATCGAGCAGCAAGCCTATCGTACAGGTTGTCCTCTACAGCTTCTTCAGTAATGCTAAAAGCCAGAGCAATGGTTTCGTGTGTATAACGAGCAGTATAAGTCTCCTGCGCGTCATCAAATGAAATCGCTCCACCTTCTGATTTAACTGGCGCAGTGCCAAAACCAGACAGCATCACTTCTTCTTCAAAAGCACGATCTGAAGATTCTGTTTCAAAAATCTCAGTATGCTCGTTGTCGTATCGGTCGTATTCGAGCCCGAACAAGGCATTAAGGCCGGGTTCTAGCTCTTTCGCAAGTTGTGCGCGAGAAATAGCCATTAGTTAAACCCTCCTTAAATGCCGGTAGAATCCGCAGTGGTTTGAGAATCAAACCGGCGGCTTCCAGCGTTAAAATGCGCGTTCAGACGAACTAACAACGGTATGCCAGCAGCGGCAAAATCGCTATTCGCTTCATCGTCCACGATACCAACAATACGCAGCGGTAATGTCGCAGTTACTGCAACATTAGCCACACTAGCTGCCGAATTAGAGCGACCAGTGTTTGTGCTGCCTGTACGAGCTGACGTGCCCAAATCTGTGTTAGCAAATACCGTAGCCAATGCTGTTGCTCTGTCTGTAAGAGACGCATCAGAAGCGACTTGGAAAAGCTGATTTGGGTTGTCTGCAACGAAAGCTTTTACGGGGAAATTAGTGTCCACGCTCACGCTTCCGCTACCAGGCCAATAGTTAATAAAGACCGGCTTTTTCTGAACCGAGTCTTGGTACTCTACACCCATTAGGACGCCAAGTGCCTGCGTGGTACCACCATTGGTAGCACCTGCTTGATCAATTACGCCCGCTGCCGTAGGAACGACAATAGCGCCATTGAAAATGGCATTTGTATTGTTGCTGGCAATCTCGTACTGAGTTACCCCAGTGGAGTTAACACCTGCACCAACAAGCCCAACAGGACGTAGACCATAGGCAGTTTCTTGATTTGCCATTGGAACATCTCCTTATTGGGGTGACCTACTAATCTTTTCGTGGGCCACCAAAAGTTACACGAGATTGACGATCAGGTTTATTGATCGCCATGCTTTCATGAGCATTTTCTCGCATCATATCGTGATCAACAGCGTCTAAAAGGTCTTTGCTCTTCCCTTGGAAGTATTCTGTCCTTTCTTTAACCGTTTCTATCGGTATACGTGCGAGAACCAATCCACCAACTCCAAACACACCTTCAAATTTTCCTGATTCAACTACCGGGGCCTCAAAATCAGGGTATTCATCTGCTCTCACAAGCTCATACCCCTCTCTCAAACGAGCAGAGATGTTCTTACGGTCGTCAAAACCTCGAACCTCTGCTCTAATCCACCGGTGCTTATACCCTTCGGGTGCAGGCGGTGCTTCGAGCATGGATGGGGGAGCCCAAGGCTTTCGCCGTTGCTCCTTCTCCCTGCTGTCTTTAGCGCGAGGAGATCGATCAATACCTTCAAAACCAACTTTCTTTGTAGCCATTGTCATCTCCTATTTGACATATTTCGCGTATTCTTCTAGCGGCACACCCAATCTTTTGGCTATAGCAACCTGGCTAGGTGTGAGTTTCCGTTTTTTAGAGCGCCCTGTTGACGAATTGGTGCGAGATACTCCAGCCACGTTTTGGGCGGGTTTTCGACTGGTCTCGTTATCAGAATTATTAGAGAATTTATGCGGGAACTCCTGCTTAATCCTCTTATCTAACTCATCATAGTACTCATTAGTTTGTGGGTCAAACCCCTCATCCTCAATAAGTTCCTGATGTATCCCATACGCAGCAAAAGTCATGGTGCGGTCCTTACCAAACCACTCGTTTTTATCCGCCCACTCTTCCGCTTTTGGGTCAGGACGTTGCGGAGCTTGTTGGGGTTGTTGCTGCGGAGCTTGTTGGGGTTGTTGCTGCTGTTGGGCTTGAGGTGCTTGTTCCTGACGGGCAGCCCGAGCTTGCTGCGCTCTTTTAGCATCCTCTAACTTGCTAGAGGCCACCTGTAAATTAGTCAGCTTTTGCTGTGCCTCCAAGGCTTTGTCGGGATCACCTGTCGCTATGGCACGTTTATAATCGTCCTGTGCCTGTGCCAGCTCCGCAGTGATTCGGCCACCGTATTCATTCAAGTATCCAGCATCTACCTGCTTTAATTTAGCTTTTAATTGATCCGATTCTGTCTGAACAGACTGGGCATAGGTTACGGCTTCTTCGCGCTGCCTTTCGGCTTCGCGCATTTTTTTTGTCAGACGGTCTATACGCTTTTGAACACCAGCAGTGTATTTCTGATGTTCATCATCGTCTTCTGACTGATCTTCTGACTCTTCTGAAGTGGTTTCAGCAACTTCTACCTCTACCTCTACAGCCTCCTCGTTTTCCCCCAGCTCTATATCTACGGTGCCGTCATCCGGCTTGTGAGCTTTCGCTTCGTTCTCTTCGGCCATGTTTACCTCTTAAAAGCTAATGATGTCTTCTGGATCAGATATAGTGGCTAAAATTTCATCATCATTAAGAATGCGAACCTCACCACCATCTATGCGAAACCTGGAACCAGCGTATCGGGCAAAAATCACCCAATCTTTTTCCTGACACCAGGGGCCCTCTGGGAACTTTTCTGTATCTTTGTAAGCCAAAGGACCTTGTTTTAAAACACAGCCAACCACGGTCTGTATTTGACCGTCGTCCAAAACTTGATCAGGGATATAAATGCCGCCCTCTGTTTGAGCCTTGCCCCGAAAAGGAAGGATCAGCATACGCCAGCCCGTTGGGTTTGGCATACGTTCTAGAAGAGAGGCATCCGCCTTAGAGGGGTCTAAAACACGGGCTTTAGGGTCAACATACATCTTGTCAACGCCTTCTTTTTCCGTGGTTTCACGTGAAACTTCTTCTTTTTGCTTGGTTTCTTCAGCTTCTTTATCTAGCTGATCCGCCAAGTAACCCGGCACTTCAATCATGCATACGCTCCTGTTGTTCTAGCAGGCCCAAGAGTTCCTGTGCTATGTAATTTAAAGCGTCTAATTCCCCCATGAGTTGCTTGTAAGCTTCTAAAGAGGTGACGCCGTTGTTTTCTAAAAGGTCCAAAACCAAAGACTTTCGTTCTTTTATCTTTTTTTGGACAAACTGCACTACGACTAAATCATCCATAACGTCCTCGTCTTATAAAATCGTAGCGAATCTTATATCAGATGTTTTCTATTAGCTAGGTGTGCTTCCTTTATTGCAAACTTACTTTGGCCAAAATATTCAACGGCCATGTGGTTTTTAATCAACTCCTCGCAAAGCCACTTGTCGTGACGTTTGAAATCACCCATATAACGACCGTATTTACCGCCTTTGTCCTTGTACGTTTTTAAAGTTACCACCGTGCCTACCGGCATGAAGTCCTCTACAAACTTCTTGGCCATGAGTCCGTATTTCTTTTCCTCTTTATCTCGGGTTCTGCTCTCAGGCGCATCAATTCCATAGAGGCGAATACGACCACGCTTGCCACCCACGTAAGTATCAAAGCCAAGGTCCACCAAAACATCAACCGTGTCTCCATCTACAATTTTAACGACGGTTGCGGAATACTCATACATAAGTGCCAGCTTTTATAATGTCGGTTAGTTCTAAGGCCCTATTGCCAACTTGCCGAGACCACCTAGAATCCATAAATTCTACTGCGGCGGCATCATAGTCCTGCTTTTCCATAGCCGCTATGGCGTTTTTAAAACCCCTAAACCGGGTAGCACCAAGGTTAAAGAAAATGTTCAAAATAGCGTCTTTACGAGGCCCCTCTAGGCTTCGAAACCAAACATATTCTGCGCTAAGTTCTGCCTCACACCTCTCCAGGTCGTTTTGGAGCAGAAAATCAACCTCCTCCTCCGACAAACCGATACCGCCATCCTCATCCACATTGCGACCAATACCTATTGTCCATTTTCCGTCTGGACACTGATAAGCCACGTGGCGGCCATCCTCAGACCTAACCTCACCCTCGTGGCGTTTAAGCATATCTATTAATTCACTCATTAGTTTTTACCGTTGGAGCCGCCATAGAAGAATGCGGCTGCTGTGCCCAATATCCCGGATAGCTGCCCCAACACCAGACTAATAATGGTCTCGTCATTCTGATCGTGTGGCATCAAAGTGACGATCACAACAAATCCGCCATAAAGTAGGAGAGTAAGTATTGAAAACACTTTGGGAGTCCAGTCTGTAGAGAACTTAGTCCTAGCGTCCTTTCTATCCTCTACCTCAGTCTTAAAAGACTCTAGATTAATCTCCATTTCCCTTATCTTAGTCTTAAAGTCAGCGTCCGCCTGCTTTACCAGCACGGCCTTTTCTGGCTCTCTTTCGATAAGGTCTTCAATTTCATTAGCCGTGGCTGAGTCTGGAAGACCCAACTTTTTGGCAGCCATCTTGACGGCCATCCCGGCCATAGGGCCGCCAGCAGCACTGGCTATTGTAGGAGCGAGGGATTTAAGTAACCCGCCTAACTTCATTCGGTGTCGTTTTCTTCAGCAACTATGTCATCTATAGTATCGCATACATCTGGGACAACTACACCTGTTGTGGCAGATAAAGCACCGCGTCCAACAGCTCGGATGCCTTTGTAAAATTGGGAACAATATAACTCTTTATTATCAATGACTTGCTGAACTGAAGTGCAACTGCTCAACAAAACAAACACCGACAATATCGCATATCTCATCAAAAAACTCCTTGAAAACGTTGGGGTTTAATCACAATCGGGCTATACCCTTTTAAAGCAACACCACCCTTGTTCATCTTTTTTGGCTTTCCTGCTTTATTCAAAGCAATAGCCACCGCTTGCTTCTGAGGATAACCCTCATCTTTAAGCTTGCTGATGTTAGAACTGATGGTCTTCTGACTAGACCCACGCATCAAAGGCATATTGTCACCTACGCATTAGTAAATTCGGCACCACGCAGCGCAGCACCCATACCACGACGTTTACCCTTGGTGACCTTTGCTTTGGCTGTATTTGGGGTCTTTTCATCTTTTAAAGTTGCATATGGTATGCGACCTTGGTCCTTGATGTCAGCATAATTCGTAGCTTTTGGTGGTTCTTTTATCGGTCCACCCATAATTTTTACGACACTCATCTTAACCTCCTCTACGGTTTTGAAGTCTGAGTAATTCTCTTTTTGCTTGCGCGTCTAACCTGGCTGCTGTCTGAGCCTCCTGACTAGCCAGTCTTTCATCAAACTGACGAGCCCTTTCTTGTATCTTTTGCTCTTCCAGGCCAAGCTTGGCTTGATCTAATGCGGCATCATTTTGTTCCGCCTGTGCTTTGATTTGCAACTCTTGCTGTTTCAAGGCAATCAATGGATCAGGCCCTTGTTGCTCTTTCGGATTGGCCTGACCGGCAATGCCTATACTAAGCTGCCTCAAATTTTGCAGCTCCTGCGCGATAATCTGAGCAACGGCACTTTCTATCTCCAACATCTGGTCATCCGTTGGAGACTGCTGACCATTGGCTTGTAAAAACTGCACCATAGCAATCTCTTCGGATTTCAATTGCACATGCTCTGTCACGTGTTTTTGAAGAGCCGTAAGAACCACCACGTTTTGTGCCGCTATAGGCGACGCACTAAATAAAAGGTGAGCCATTATATGAGCATCATGGTTTTGACCATAAAACGCTTTCAACGGAACATTGTTCAAGACATCGATGTTTTCTTGAGCAGGGTCCTTCGGCATCGGCTCATCTGTGTCCGCCTCATTTAAAATCTTGTCTACATCCTTAACACCCAAAGCATCGTACATGCGACGATACGCTTCATGCAGGTTGTGAAGCTGTGGTGCTTGTGTGGCAAGCTGTAGCTGAGACTGAGCTAAGGCAATACGTTGCGCCTGTGAAAAAACATTTGGATTAGAAACAGGAATAACGTCTACACGGTCGTCAAAATCTGACGCCATGACCTCTTGATCGCCTCCTTCAATAGAAAACGGATATTCTTGAGGCAAGGACTCATGCATAACGCGAGCCATAAGCTTGAATTCCAACCGCATGGCGTAGTGCAAACGTTTATGCACCGCGCTCATGACACGGCTGCCCTGCTCCAAGAGAGCGACTGTGGTGCCCACAGCGGCCTGTTGGTTACCCTCCCCTACCTTCATGTCAGTTATGGTGGCAAAACGCCTTCCCGCCTCTACCACGAAGCCTAATAGCTGAAAAAGGGTGGTATCCGGTCCCTTAAACGGCAAAGGCAGCAAACTCTCTCGAATCGCGCCACCAGGAGCGTCTACATCCCTAAATTCACCAGGTTGGAGAGGTTCACTGTCTTCCGCTATGCGTAAACCACGTGCTTTGAAGCCCGCAGGAAGGTTTGACAAGGTTCCTGCATCAATTAATTGCCTCAAAGCGGCTGTAGCCGTCCTAGAAAGACCCCCAATGGTGTGAATTAGACCCAAACCGTAAAAACCGAGACCTGGGAGAAACTTATAATGCACAAAATACTGAATTTTTGCTTTATTCTCGTCATCCTCGGCATAATTTCGTCGAATTGACAGAACTTGGCCGGTATCTTCGGCTATTGTGATAATGTAAGGTAGCTTTATGCCTGTTTCTTCGCCATTTTCGTCCTTGTCTTCAAAATCGGGAAGGTCTAATTCAGCATGAAATTCAAAGATGGTAGTGTCGTAGTCAATATTTCCAGGCTGTTGGCCCTGAATCTTGTCCATTTCTTCAGAAATGTCGCTCTGATCCGGTTGTGTGGCCGAAACAGGGACATCTCTGTAAAAACCAGAGATTTGAAGCTTTCGAAGCTGGTTCAAAGGCATCGAAATCACGTTGGTTATGCAGGGACAGGTCTCCAAACTGCTGGTGTTGTACGGAACCACCAGGTTTTCGGCTGGAACAAAGCTACTAACGACCCTATCCAGTGCTGCATCAAAGTAAACTTTCTTAAATGTTGACCCTGCCAGTGGCAAATAGAACAACATTTGGTCAAACTCAGGAGTGTACTCTTCCATCACATTGGTGATGTAGTAATTCATAAACTCCCGAACACGTTTGGCTTGTTTTTCTTTTTCTTTAGTAACACCTCCAACCACAGTAGTCCTGACAGGCCCTGACGGAGGCAGCATTTCGTTAAAGGCTTGAGCTTGAAACTGAGTGGCAGCTTCCGCTAAAAGAGGGTGAGTGACGCCAGTAGCGCCTCTGAAGGGCTCGGATCGCTCTTGGTAGTTGAAACCCAACATTTCCAAACCTTTAGAATAGCCGTCTTCCCAGTCCTGACGAGAGGCTTTGTTAGAGTCGTACTCACTCAACAAATCATTGGCCACAGCGCCTAGTTGGCCCATGTCCATCTCTTCCGCTAGATTTCGGTTGAAGTCGCTCTCATCCACTGAATCCGATCCAGGGTCAAAGTCAACTATGACCCCACCGTCCTCAGTCTGTTCAATTTCAATATCCAAGCCCTCTCTTGGTGCATTGTTCAACGCACCCGGCAAAGCTATTTCTACTTGTTCCTCAACGGTTAGCTCTATCGGTGCATCGCCCGTGAGCCGCTCTACCATTGATGTTACGCCTTCAGTGCCGTTAGCCATTAACTATCCCTCCCGGTCATACGGGTCACCGCGTTTATTCACCCTAGTTATGTTAGGGCTTTCTTCTATCCTCTGACCTCTGGTACGACCAGTGTTTTCTTGATTTTTTATTCTCTCTAATATTCGAGCCATCGTTTCGTCTATTTTTTGAGAATCGCTTTTATTAAGGAAATCAAACCCAAGTCCTCTGGCCGTCTCTGGGTCTTCTTTCAATAGGTCTCTAATCCTTGGGTTTTCGTTTAAGTATTTCTGCCGCAATGCAGCGGCATCTGTCATTTGATCAAGGGAGCGATCTTGTGAGAGATAAGGAAGCTGCGTTTTCCTTCCAAAAAGATCGGTAATAGGGTCTTCAAACCTTCTTTGAACATTACGAGCTTCAACCTCAACGGGTAGTCCGCGATATTGCTCATGAGTAAGAAAACCTTCCGAGAAACTTTCTGGCTTTAAATAACCTTCTATATCTTGAACAGCGTGTTGCACTTCATGCAAAACTACGGAAGTTAACGGAACTTGAGAAAATTCTATTTCATTAGGATTTAATCTAATTATTTTGTTCGCAGGAGCGTATGAGCCTTTCTCACCGGGTTTTGGGTCCAAAGTCACTTTTACATCTTTAAGTTGAGGATAGTTCTCATATAACTCTGGGAAATCTAAAACTTGTGGTAACTCGATGGGTCGAATGTCTCCCATATAGGTAAACATGGTCATTAAAGCGTTTTCGTTAACTCTTGCGTCTCTGGTGTCTATTTCAAATTGACGTTTTCCGTCAGGCGCTAAAAAAGCCCCTGTTTCAAGAAAAACTTCTTCTTCTAATTCCCTCGCACGATCTGAAGCACTTCTGCCACCCATCTCCCCATAATCGTATTCTCGCTGTATTTGATTTAATCTAACATCCGTTAGCTTTTCCATGGAGGTTCTGGCCACAGGTCCTGCAATGATGGATTTTAAAGCAAAACCCGTTGGCAAAGGGTTCAACATGTCTGTGGTGCTTAAAGATGCCAAGGAACGTGTTTTTGCAGCAGAGAGGTTGTCTCCTCGTGCTTCTAAATTGTCAGCCTCTTCATACAAACGATTTGCTTCCATGCCCGCTCTTACGTTAGACACCACCGGTAAAATATCTAAAGTAAAACCTACGGGGTCCTCTACGGCACTCGCCGCCATAGCTTTACCAAGACCCAATGCATCGCTGGCGACCTCTGTTGGAGAAACCAAACTAGGCTGACCTTTCTCGTCTGGTCTTATAAAATAATTAGCCACAAAACCTGGGATGTCTGCAAAACCCTGACCCACGTCTTGGAGCCTATCCATTACGGAATCAAAAGTTTTTTTTCCTGTTAAACTGGAATCAAAAGGTATTTCTGCACGTTGCATGTCAGAAAGTGCCGCAGCAGATGGCACTCTATCATCCCTGATATACAGGGGGTCCGTGGGCGAAAGGGGACGTCTCGCTTCACCTCCATTTTGAAAAGAAGGCAACGCACCAGCCTTATTGAGCAGCATCCGAGTGACCGCGCCCTCTCGACGCTTCATTAACGAGCCAATGCCATCAGAAGACTCCGCCACACCTCCGCCTGCAAACAGGCGCATGTCCCCGTCCTCTTCTGTGTCCCTTGGTTTTGTAGGGTCAAAGCGTGGCGTTTCTAAAATGCTTTGTGGTCGAACAGGGAAGTTTCGAGAAGCATCGGGGATGTTTATCCCAAACTGTGTCTCAAAAGGCGTAATCTCATCTTGGGGGAAATCTTGTGGGCCCACGCCAAATCGCTGCGCGTAATCCTCTACACGAGCCATAGTCTCTGGGCGCTGATCCAAGCCCTGAGAGGGTCTGAAGCCCAGAACGTCCAAAGAGGACGCTATGTCCCCGGCCCTGCGGTCTGCTAAGAACGGCTCAGTAGTAGGGGCCGGTAGAATCGAATAGGGGTCATAATCGGGAGTATCAAACTCCACCAGGACGTCATCGCGTGTAACAAACCCTGGGTCCGCCGGGACACCTCCCACAGGCACCGGTAAGGGTGGTTGAGCCACAGAATCGGGATCGGGATCATCGTCTTTATCTTCCGGCAAGAAACCACCTATGAGACCCGGTAAAAGGTCAATGAGGCCAGGTAAGAGGTCGATATCGAGGTCGTCGTTTTCCGCTGAATCGGTCTCACCGTTTAAATCGTCGTTGCCCCCACCACCCGTTAGTGTATCGTTACCTCCACCACCTATAACCGTGTCATTACCGGCCCCTCCCGTAAGAGTGTCGTTGCCAGCACCACCTGAAAGCGTGTCATTACCAGCCGCTCCTGTAAGAGTGTCATTACCAGCACCACCTGTAACCGTGTTAGACGTGTTATCATCTACAGCTTTCTGTACTTCCGTGGGATCAACACCGTATCTGTCAGCAATTTGCTGGACGGTGTACGCACCAGCGTTTATCAACCCGACGACTTTCATTATGTCATCGAAGTTGTAATCACCGTCTACCTCCGGCAGATCATCCTTTTTGTCTTCTTCGCCCGCTCCGCTACCCGCCACGGCCTCTACCGATACAGAGCCGTCTTTCTGTGTAACCAGCTTATACGTGCCACCGTCTACGACGTTGATGGGTTTTCCATCAGCGCCTTTGGAACTCACCCCATCATAGCGGTAGAAGACTCCGTCAATATCAAAGCCGCCCGCAGCGGCGTCATACACGCCTTGAAAAGAATCGGGAGTGAACTCTATTTCGTCCTCTCCAGAGCCGTTTAAATTCTCAAACCCAGTCTGATTGGCATCCTGTGCGCCAAGATTCATGGCATCAAAAGCCAGTGCCTGGTTAAAAGCCGCTGTAGAGGCGTCTCCCATGCCCAGGGCATCAATAGCCTCTGCGTATGCAAAAGGGTTATTAAAACCAGATTTTTCCTCTTCTTCAGCAGCCGCAAGAGCCGCTGCTCGCTGCTCTGGGGTCATAGCATCAAAAGGTATGTCTGAAAGAGGGACGTTTTCAAAAATAGAAGGGGAGCCCAAAGTGTCGAAAACGGAGAAGTTGTCCGCGCTGGGAGCGCCCAT
>TARA_R100001460_G_scaffold8419_2_pt1 | contig 11767 bp, 19 predicted proteins | sample TARA_R100001460 | Tara Oceans TARA_R100001460 (sample SAMEA2622190) | marine metagenome | biome: marine biome (ENVO:00000447); feature: surface water layer (ENVO:00002042); material: "saline water (ENVO:00002010), including plankton (ENVO:xxxxxxxx)" | depth 5 m | reverse complement strand
GATTAATACCGCTGGTAGCACTCCTGCTACTTCCGGTACTAATGCGTACCACATTAAGTCAGATGCAAGCGCGATTTTTCAAGGTTCTCCGGTTATCGCAACTAACGACGGCACCATTGCTGTCTCCAGTTCTGCTTCCGGTGATACTTTGAAATTTATCGGCGTTTTCGCTGGCTGTGAGTACGTAGACGCGACCACCGGCAAGAAGAAGTTTTCGAACACTTGGCCCGGATCGGGAAGTGCGAACACAAATTTCGACATCATTGCGAATGTGTACGACAACCCGATGCAGCGGTTCATTGTTTGTTCGGACGCTAGTCTTACCGACAAAGCGACTGCAATCGCCACCATCTTCGAGAGCGCAGAGTTCTCGGATGTGTCTAACAAAGGCGCAGCAGATGGTAATACAACCACTGGTATTTCGACAGCACAGCTTGATGTGTCGACCGCAGATGCTGCTGATCTTTCGCACCCGCTGAAGATTGTAGGCATCATGGACGATCCGGAAAATGCTGACTTCACTGCTGCCGGTATTCCGCTGATTGTGATGATCAACAACCACGCCCTTACAGCAACTGCCACTGGCGGATCTGCTGAAGGCGGCATCTCGTAAGGAGGGTAGTGAGTTATGGCTATTTCTCGCGCACAACTCGCCAAAGAGCTTGAGCCTGGCCTCAACGCCCTCTTTGGTATGGAATATGGTCGCTACGAGGGCCAGCATGCTGAAATCTTCGACACCGAAGGCTCAGATCGAGCATTCGAAGAAGAGGTCATGCTGTCAGGTTTCGGTGCCGCACCCGTTAAAAACGAAGGCGCTGGAATCTCGTTCGACGACGCAAACGAGGCGTATACCGCACGGTATACCCACGAGACCGTCGCAATGGGTTTCTCGATCACCGAGGAAGCTGTTGAGGACAACCTCTACGACCGTCTGGCATCACGTTACACCCGTGCCCTCGCTCGTTCGATGGCGCACACAAAGCAAGTTAAGGCCGCTTCCGTCCTTAACAACGCTTTCACCGCAGGCGCAACTGCCGGCGGCGACGGTGTAGCACTCTGTGATGCTTCGCACCCGCTCACCAGCGGTGGCACTTTCGCCAACGAGCCGTCCACTGCGGCAGACCTGAATGAAACCTCACTCGAAGATGCGTTGATCAACATCGCAGGCTTCGTCGATGAGCGTGGTCTGGTCATCGCACTGCGCGGTATGAAGCTGATTATTCCGCGTCAGCTTCAGTTCATTGCCGAGCGTCTGCTGGTGTCGAACCTTCGTGTTGGAACCGCCGACAACGATGTCAATGCTCTGAAGAGCATGGGCATGCTGCCGGAAGGTTACGTAGTCAACGACTACCTGACCGACACTGATGCGTTCTTCATCAAGACGGACGCCCCGAACGGCCTCAAGCACTTCGAGCGTATGCCTCTGGCAACCAACATGGATCCGGACTTCGACACCGGCAACATGCGGTTCAAGGCTCGTGAGCGTTATTCGTTCGGCTTCTCAGACCCGCGTTGCGTATTCGGTTCACCCGGCGCGTAACGAAGGGGAAAATTCCTCCCCGACTGGGGGCCGCGATTGCGGCCCCCTTTTTTTTCAGGTACTATGTCCTAGTACCTGACAGACCTATCGGAGGTCTGACACTTGCCACGACAGGAGTACAACATGGCAAAGACAACCTTTTCGGGTCCAGTACGGTCCCAGCGCGGGTTTACCGCACAGGGTGCTAATGCGATGGTTAACATCACCGCAGAGACCACTCTTACTTATGACGATCACGTTGGCCGCATCATCAAGGTGAATGACGCTGACGGCGCGATCACTCTCCCAACAATTTCGACTGACACTCTCGGCGCTCGTTATACATTTTTTGTAGGCACTGACTGTTCTGACTGTGACATCAAAACTGATGGCACTGATAAGTACGTTGGGTCACTTGAGGTTGTAGGCGACAGTAACGCTTCCTCGACTTTTGTGCCGGGTGCAAGTAACGATGTTATTTCGATGAATGGCACGACCACTGGCGGCGACAAAGGCTCGTATGTAGAGATCACCGCAATCGAAGACAATGTCTATCTTGTGCAGGGCGTTCTTGTAGGATCCGGCAGCGCGGCAACACCGTTCGCCGATAGCTAATAGGAGGCCGCAATGGCAAGCTCCATTATTGCTAAGACAGCGACATCCACAGGCAGCTTGATTGGCGGCAGAACTCGTCTCAAGTCGTTTGTCGTTCGAAGTGCCAGCAGCGGCAGTCCTGCTGCTGTCTTCAGGAGCGGTGGCGGCTCTGGCACAACTCTGCTAACTATGACTTTCGTAGCGGGCGATGACACGCAGATTACAATTCCAGATCACGGAATTGTTTTTGAAGACGGCTGTCATGTCACTCTTACAAACGTAGACGCGATTACTGCGTTCTTCGGGTAAAAACATGGCGCGCAAAAAGTCAAAGATGCCGCCAAGAAACAAAAAGAATTTCCGCCCCACAAAGTCTGGGGCGGGAATGACAGAGGCTGGGGTAAAAGCATATCGACGTGCCAATCCTGGCAGCAAATTGAAAACGGCAGTTACGGGCAAGGTCAAGAAGGGCAGCAAGGATGCGAAGCGGCGCAAGTCGTTCTGCGCTAGATCCGCTGGTCAGATGAAAAAATTCCCCAAAGCTGCAAAGGATCCGAACAGCCGGCTGCGACAAGCACGGCGGAGGTGGAAATGCTAGATGAAAAGACCTTGGCTAAAACCATGCTTGTTGGTCTTGGCGGGGTGGCTCTTTCTCTTGTGGTTTGGATCCTCACGACACTGATCGAGGTGGACAAACGCACGGCTGTGATAGCTGCGAAAGTTGACTCCAACCACGCGATGCTGACGCCACTGTGGGAAGATTTTATCAGGAGAAAAGGCGATGGCAATCTCGCGTGGATCGATGCGACAACAGGTATCCAAGCCGCCACAGAAGCGAAAGTGGAGCAAGACTCGCAAGTCAAAAGTGAACTGCAAGCGCCCTCGTGGTTTCAGCGAGAAAGCGCATTGCGCTGGTAGAAGGAAACGAAGGAATGCCTAAAGATGCATGCTATCACAAAGTTAAGGCGCGATATCGAGTCTTCCCGTCGGCGTATGCAAGCGGTGCCATCGCCAAGTGCCGTAAGGTCGGAGCCGCAAACTACGGAACCGGTGGCAAAAAGAAAAAGAAAACCAGAAAGGCCGCTGTCGGGGGCATTACCGAACAGCGCGCTAAACGTCCCTTCCGAGGCAAACTAGAGTCGAATCAAATCGTGGCGCGTGGTTGTGGCGGAGTTATGAACGGACGGCGAAAAAAGACACGCTGCACCTAGCGATGATCCATGCGTTTTTGTTGTTTGTTTTCGTTGGAATAGGAGAAGAAAAGAAGCTGGTAAGTAACGACATGTACTTTCGAAATATCAACGAGTGCACGTATTTTGCCCAACAGCTTCATAAACAAGGCCAGAAGATCACCGCTTATTGTGTGCCCCGACTGGTTGATAAGGATACGAGGGTGTACTGATGTTAGCAGAATTGGCGGCAGCAAATGCAGCTTTCGCAGTAATCAAGCAAGCTGTTGCTAACGGCAAAGACATAGCTGCTGCTGGTAGCGCGATTGCTGAGTTTGTCGGGGCAAAAGAGAAACTTCAAAACAAGGCACAGAAGAAGGGCGGCGGGTCAGATCTTGAAGAATTCATGGCGCTGGAACAAATCCGGCAACGGGAAGATGAATTAAAACAGTTTATGATTTATGCCGGGCGTCCCGGATTATGGGGGGACTGGCAGCGTTTTCAGGCAAAGGCTAGGGTAGCTAGGCGAGAGGCGGAACAAGAGCGTACAAGGAAACGCAAGCATCACTTTGAAGTAGCGGTCATCACGTTTCTTTTAATTGTGTTTGCTGGTATTTTAGGTTCCATTGTTTTGTTAGTGTTACACACCCAAGGTAGGCTGTAATGGCAGTAAGGAAAACAAAAAGTGGTCTTGCGCTTAAAAGATGGTTCAAGGAGAAGTGGACGGACCAGAGGACCGGTAAGCCGTGTGGGCGCCGCAAAGGTGAAAAACGGGGTACTCCATATTGTCGCCCCACTAAAAGGATTTCCTCGAAGACTCCTAAAACAGCCTCCGAAATGACAGCCGCTGAAAAGCGTAGTAGGATTAGTCAGAAGAAGCGTTTAGGTCAACCAGCCGGCAAGCCCCGGCGTGTGAAATCACTGAAGAGGAGAAAGAAGCGTGGCTAAAAAATTTCCAGACCTTAACAAAGATGGCAAGGTCACCAAGGCTGATGTCTTAAAAGGTCGAGGTGTTCCAGGTTTCAGCCATGGCGGTGCTATGTGTTCGCCACGTAAAGAAGCCGCTGGTGCCATAACAATGCCGACTCGTAATGCAACTGGCACGAATACTTGAAGATTGGATTCTTGACGAGCTATGCAAGCCGGATGAATTTGTAAACGGCAACGCGCTCTGTCCTTTTGCTCGAAACGCATGGCTGTCTGAAAAGGTTAAGACACGAGAAGAAGTTGGTGATATTTGGGACGCGGTGTATGAAGAGATCGCCACGTTCGACGACACATACCAAGTAGTTGTATGTGGGAATTATGGAGACAAGTACACCTACGACGACCTTGAAGCAGGTTGTTTCGCATTGAACGGGTGGCTGGCTGCAACAGGTGCGGATATCTGGCTGCTGTCGTTCAAGGACAAGGGGTTGAACATGATCTTTGTGCAACGCCTTACCGATTTAGACAATGCTAGTGCAAAGCTAGAGCGTCTGAATTACTATGTTAACTATGACCCAGATGATTATCATCGTTTGGTTGAAACGCGGAAGCAGAGGAGACTTGAATTATGCCGGGAATGAAAAAGCCAATGCGTAGGATGCGTGGTGGAACTGCCAAAAAGGCCATGCGTGGCGGCGGCTCCATGATGATGAAGAAGCCTGTGATGGCTAAAAAGGGTAAGGCCATGCGTATGCGCGGCGGCGGCAGCGTAAAGAAGAGATAGATGGCAACTTCCGGATCCAGAGACTTTGATCTCGATGTAGCAGAGATTATCGAGGAAGCGTACGAGCGGTGCGGGCTTGAAGTTCGCACCGGCTACGACGCTCGTACGGCTCGTCGATCTCTGAATCTTATGTTCGCAGACTGGGCCAACCGTGGTCTAAACCTGTGGACCGTGAAGCAGGCAACGGTGAGTCTCACATCGGGCACAGCGACATACACGCTTGATGCCACACACACTGACTTGCTTGAAGTAGTTATTCGTCGAAGCAGTGTGGACTTTCAGCTAGATCGGATGTCTAGGAGTGAATACCTGCACATACCCAATAAAGATCAGACAGGAAGACCAAGTCAGTTCTTCTACAACAGACAGATTTCGCCACAGGTTGTTCTTTGGCCTACCCCGGACAGTTCTAGTGATAGCCTTATCTATTACTATGTTCGTCGTATTGAAGATGCGGATGCACTGGTCAACACCACTGACGCACCTTTCCGATTCCTCCCTTGTATGGTCGCCGGCCTCGCGTATTACATCGCCATGAAGAAGGCGCCGGAGAGGGTGCAGCTTCTGAAGGCGGTGTACGAAGAAGAGTTTCAGCGGGCGGCAGATGAGGATGAAGATCGCGTTGCACTGAAGCTGCAACCGAGCATGCAGTATTTACGGGTGAACTAATGGCGAGGTTTGCTTCAGGCAAAGATGCTTACGGAATATCCGACCGGTCTGGTTTTAGGTACCGACTGGTTGAGATGGTCACGGAATGGAATGGTTCCAAAGTAGGCAGAGACGAGTATGAAGCAAAACATCCACAGCTAGAGCCGATCCGTGTTGGACCGGATCCACAGGCGATTCACGACCCGCGTCCGGATCAGCGCTCTGAGGTGTCGGTAGCTAGATTATTGACAGCAGATCCACTTCTCTCAAGCTCCCCTGGCAGTGGCGTCATAACAGTTATCGAGCCTTCGCATGGACGCACCACAGGAGATACTGTAAGGTTTAGGAAAATAACTGGGTTCGATGGGTTTACTCGGGCTGTATTGGAGAGTTCTAGTGGTTATTCGATTACTGTCACGGATGCTAACCTCTATACCTTTACGGCCTCGTCAGGCACCGCCACCACGGGTAATCAACGCGGGGGTGGTGAAAATGCGACTGTCGGGCCGGTGACTTTGGAGACATAGATGGCGTACACTTTTGCACAGTTAAAGACGGCGATACAGGAGTACACCGAAAACACAGAGACAGCTTTTGTCTCGAATATCGACGATTTCATTCGTTCTGCCGAAGATCGCATATTCTACCTAGTAGACCTTGAGTTGTTCCGTAAGAACGCCACGAGTGCCGTATCTCAAAACGACCCGTTCTTGTCGCTTCCCACGGATTTTCTGGCATCATTTTCGCTGTCTATTACAAACAGCAGTTCAAAAGAGTTCTTGTTACAGAAGGATGTGAACTACATACAAGAGTACAATCCAAACTCTGCAACAACAGGCACTCCCAAATATTATGCTAGGTTTGACCTGAACAATTTGATTTTGGCACCAACTCCAGACAGCAATTATGTCTGTGAGTTTCATTACTTCTACAGGCCAACCTCTTTGACTGCCGGCGCAGACAGCGGCACGACCTGGTTAAGCAACAATGCTCCAAATGCCTTGCTTTACGGCTCGTTATACGAGGCGTATATTTACATGAAGGGTGAGCCTGACATGTTGCAAATGTATGAGAAGCAGTTTACCGAAGCCTTGTCTAGGTTGAAAGATCTTGCAGAGGCAAGAGAGAATAGTGATGCGTATCGCAGGGGATTGCCAGACCGGCCCCGCACATAAGGAGTAGAACATGGCTACATCTAATGCGGCAACAAACTATCTAGAAAGACGGTTGTTGCACTTCATCTTTAAGAACAACTCGCTGAGTTTTTCTTCGCCGGGTGACAGCATTTATATTGGCTTGGCTACTGCGGTATCCGCAGCAGAAACAGGATCTGTCACAGAAGCCGACTTCACTAACTATGCGAGAGTGCAGGTGACGGCGGCTAACTGGACAACGATTGGCTCTGATTCCACAGATACACAGACAGCCACCAACGCAGCGAATATTGATTTTGCAGCAGCAGGAACCACCACAGCGGATGTAATAACTCACGCGTTTATTGCGGATGCCTCTTCTAGCGGAAACATTTTGTTTGTTGGTGAGCTTGATGCCCCTAGAACGATTGACGATGGCGACATCTTTCGCATCAATGCAGGGAATCTAGTGATCGAGTTGAAGTAATGGCACTTGTACTCAAAGATAGGGTTAAAGAATCGACCGCCACCACCGGCACTGGCACTTACACATTGGCCGGTGCCGTTACTGGTTTTGAGGCGTTTTCTTCGGTTGGCGATGGCAACACCACATATTACGTTTGCACGGACGGCACTGACTTTGAAGTTGGCATCGGCACCTATACGTTAAGTGGCACAACGCTGGCGCGTACCACCATCCTAGAGTCCAGCAATTCCGACTCTGCGGTGAATTGGAGTGCGGGATCAAAGACAATCTTTTGCTCTCAGCCAGCCGAAAAGGCAGTTTTTCTAAACGCAAGCGACAACCTGGAAATCAGCGGCACGGCGCAGATCAACGGCTCTAATGGCGTAACAATCAGCACTGGCGCGGTATCTATCAAGAACAGTGGCGCACAGTCATATGTAGATTTCTATTGCGAGTCGGGCAACGCGCACTATGCAAGGCTGTTGGCTCCAGCGCATTCAGCTTTTGCTGGTAACATCACACTCACATTGCCCGCTACAACACAAACACTTGTCGGCACAGCGGGAGCTACTTTCACGGGTCAAGTGGCTGCACCCAGCCTAGACATATCTGGTGACGTAGATGTGGACGGCACACTAGAAGCAGATGCCATTACACTAAATGGCACGTCCTTAGCGGCGTCAGCCACAACTGACACCACTAATGCAAGCAACATTGGGTCTGGCACTTTAGCTAACGCTCGTCTTGACGCAGAATTACAGGCACTTGCGGGCCTGACATCTGCTGCTGACAAGGGTATTCAGTTCACAGGATCTGGTACCGCAGCTACGTATGACCTTACTGCTGCTGGTAAAGCATTGTTAGATGATGCTGATGCCGCTGCACAACGCACAACGCTGGGGCTTGGCACGGCGGCAGTTGCCGCAACTGGTATTAGCAGTGGCAATGTAGCTGTATTTACAAGCGGCGCTGCCGACAATGACTTCCTGCGTATTGACGGCACATCTATTGAAGGCCGGTCTGCATCAGAAGTTCTTTCAGATATCGGCGGTCAGGCTAGTCTCACCTTTGGCATATCAAACACCAACGCAGTCAAGATTGATAGTTCATCCGTTGCAGATGATGAATATGCTCGGTTCACCGCTAACGGTTTAGAAAGTCGGTCAACTAGCGAGGTGCTATCTGACATTGGCGCACAGGCCAGTTTGACGTTTGGCATCAGCAACACCAACGCAGTTAAAATTGACAGTTCTTCTGTAGCGGACGACGAGTTTGCTAGATTTACAGCGAATGGGCTAGAAAGTCGAAGCGCGTCGGAGGTTCGATCTGATATCGGACTAGGCACAGCCGCTGTTGCAGCCACAGGCATCAGCAACGGCAACGTGCCGGTGTTTACATCTGGTGCTGCCGACAACGACTTTTTGCGGATTGATGGCACATCTATCGAAGGTCGCTCGGCGTCGGAGGTTTTGTCAGATATTGGTGCAACAACCGCCGCAGCGGCCGCAGACGAAGCCACGGCATTAGCCATTGCGCTTGGATAGTAAGGAGTAGTAGATGGCTAATACATTCAAAGTAAAAACGAACGCGGCAATGCCAGCTAGTGCTGGTACACCGCTGACCCTGTATACGGTGCCGTCAAGCACGACCAGTATCGTTTTGGGCTTGATGCTGTGTAACGTGCACACGAGTCAGGTAACCGCTGACGTGCAGCTTGTGTCCGATACATCCGACACGGAGACCAACGAAACGGTCTTGCTGGTCAAGGACATCCCGATTCCGGCGGGGTCGTCGGTAGAACTGTTGGCTGGCAACAAGGTTGTGCTGCAAACCACGGACGTACTGAAAGTGGACTGTAGTGTCGCCGCCAAGATCGACGCAACCTTGAGCATTATGGAGATCACCTGATGCCCTATATTGGTCAGCCGGTAGCCGACAACTTCCAGAGCACAGTAGCAGTTCAGCGGTTCAACGGTGACGGCAGTGACACCACGTTCACGCTAACTACCGCTGTGTCATCTGTGCAGGATATCCTAGTGTCCGTTGATGGCGTGATACAGGACACCTCGGCCTACACTATTCCTGACGGCACGACACTCACATTTACTGCTGCACCGTCTAGCGGCACAAACAATATATTTGTGAACTACCTTGCACCGCAAGGCGAAACGATTACACCCGCCGATCAAAACAAGGGCAACTTCAAGGGTGGCGGCCTGTTCCGTACCAACGCACAGTCGTTGACGGCCAACACAACCATCCTTGCAACTGAGAACGCAAACGTGACAGGCCCGTTTACTGTAGCCAGTGGCGTAACCCTGACCGTTGAAAGCGGCGGGACATTGGTGACGCTATGAGTACATTGAAGGCAGATACCATCCAAAGCACCAGCGGCGGTGCGGCTACGCTGACAAAGCAACATGCGGCGAAGGCTTGGATTAATATGGATGGCACTGGCACTATTGCTACAAGAGACAGTTTCAATATCTCAAGTATTACGGACAGTGCAACAGGAGTATATCAACATAATAGTACCAATGCTATGTCATCTGATGATTATACCTGTGTTTACAATGCCGGTAACGGTTCCGGAAACTCTAATGACCCTCAAAATCCCGGCAACGGATTTTCATCAAGTCACCCTAACACTGCATCACAAACAGTCATGGAAACACAGAATCATGACGCAAGTAATTCAGACAGGGAATATATTGGCGGTAATTGGCACGGAGACCTCGCATGAGTGAAGTAAAGACAAACAAAATCTCCAGCCTTGCGAGTAACAACGACATTACACTCAACCCAGATGGCACGGGCAAGGTTGTTGTTACCTCTACAGAAACAGGCGCTTCTTCTGGCCCAAAACTTGATTTAAAGCGAGACAGCAGCGCCCCCGCTGACGGTGATGCGATTGGTCGCATCCGATTTATTCATGAGAATGATGCTGATGAAGCAGTAACTGGCGCACAACTTGATGCGCGTATTGTTGACGCATCTGATGGCACAGAAGATGGCAGACTAATCATGCAAACAAGGGTTGGCGGTTCTTTACGCAGCCGTATTGACATGCTGAACACTGAATTTGTCATAAACCAAGAGAGCCAAGACATCAATTTTCGCATCGAAAGTGACGACGATGAAAACATGTTTTTTCTTGACGCAGGCAGCAATTCTGTCGGGTTCAGACATACCTATGTGCCAAGTAGTGCCGTCTTTTATGCTTTAGATCCTGACGTAAGTGGGACCAGCGGCGAAAAGGGCTGGCTGTTTCGCACCGACGGCAGGGTTTATCATTCAACTAACTCAGGTACCTCGATGTTTATGAATGACTCGTCGAGCAGTTCAGGCACCCATAACTATATAGTTTTCCGATATGCGGGGTCTTCAATCGGCGACATCGACACAACTAATAACAGCACGATTCGTTATAATACCTTTACAGGTGGACACTGGTGCCAATTCTCTGATTTATCGCAGCCCAATCTGAAAGTCGGCACAGTTTTGTCTTCAATAAATGAAATGTGCAAATGGACAGAATTTGAATTTGCAGATGAGAACGGTGCAGTTGAAAAAACATCAATCGCAGGAACTTTTGAAATCGGCAGCACACATACGATTTACATCGATGAAGATGGCGCACAAGCGCAAGGCACAGCAGTATCGCATGATACGTCGCAGCGTGTTGTAAAAGTCAAGGTCAGTGACGTTGCAGGTGACAGGTCTGTTTATGGTGTTTTTGCCGGTCATTACAAAGATGGCGACAGCAGCGTGGAAAGTCTTGGTTTGGGCATAGTCAGAATAGGGTCAGGCGTGACTGTCTCAAACGGCGACTTGCTTGAAAGCGCAGGCGACGGGACGGCTCGACCACAGACAGGCGCAAATGCTGAACTGTATAAAGCTGGCACTATTGCCAAGGTGACAAGCACTGTGGTCGTTGAAACTTATGATGATGGCTCATATACCGTGCCTTGCACACTGCACTGCGGTTGATGGCGTGTTAGGAGTAGCATAGATGGCATTCGGTACACTCAAAGCAGATACCCTGACGCACTCGACTGCGGGTTCGCTGGCTACGAATTTTGTTGTGAATGGTAGTGCGAAGTCAAATATTGTATATGACCAAACAGCACCGTCAATTACTGGTAGTTTAAACATATCTAGTTTAACAGATACTTCGGCAGGAAGAGCATTTCCTAACTTTACTAATAATAAATCTGCGGTTGATTATTCTGCTGTAAATAGTGCTGGTATGGCAGGATCTGGTTTTTCAGGAAGAAATGGACAAACAAATCCGTATAACACGGGTAAATATGAGTTTCATACCTTTAACTCATCTGCCACTGTTGCTGACTATTCAGCTAACTCTGCCGCAACATTCGGAGACCTCGCATGACAGTGACCCCAGAGTTTCAAGGCACACATCTATGGGACAGGCTCTGCTGGGCCAAAGAGAACCTTGATGGTGTGCAGTCAGACTACCGTGTCGTGTACGAAGACAGCCTAGACGAGTGCGCCAAGATACTGGTG
>TARA_R100001460_G_scaffold107714_1_pt1 | contig 11836 bp, 20 predicted proteins | sample TARA_R100001460 | Tara Oceans TARA_R100001460 (sample SAMEA2622190) | marine metagenome | biome: marine biome (ENVO:00000447); feature: surface water layer (ENVO:00002042); material: "saline water (ENVO:00002010), including plankton (ENVO:xxxxxxxx)" | depth 5 m | reverse complement strand
CGCTCGCTTGCACTACATTACCCGAAATAGTTCCTGATAATGTAACTTCACCTACTTTACCAAACCCAACTACTATGGAAGGGGTTATCGGCTCTATATGCGCCCTACTTGCTGCTAACTCCGCAAAATCCGGTCTGGGATTTCTTATAGCTTGCGGGTCATCTACTGGAAACTCACCCAATCTGTTTTGGGGATGGTCTGGATTCCAGCATTCAGGACACGCTTTTAATTCTGTAACTTTATTCTTTTTTACTAAGTTCCTAAGTTCTCGTAGCTCATATTGAAAACCGCATATGTCACATATAGCTAACGCTCTTTGGCTAGAAGCAAAACGCTGTGTCATGTCTACCTCACGCCGTACATACGTGGCACTAAGCTAATAGATGCCTTTTCTCTATCCTCTTGTGCAGCTAGATCAAACTGTCTTTCATATTCTGTCTGTAACATTGGTAGGCGTGGCGCTAATTCTGAGTCTTTCTGGGCTATGTAATACGCAAGCCCTGCAACAAGACAAGGCAAAAACCTAAAATTAACATCTGCGTCTTGCGTACCACTTCCCGCATCTTGTATGCGCCGCATTCTGTAGTATTTTAAAATATACGTACTAGACGCATCTGGAACAGGCCATACAGTAACAGAAGGATTAGCTTGCCCTCTGTCTATATAAATCTGTATAGGACGGCCCTGCGCCAGCTTGTTAGGAATACTGGCATAAGTAGAAACGCTTATACGAGATATACTAAGATCAGACTGAGTAGACACATTACCGCTACCAGTGCGTATAACATGCTCAAGCAGATCAATGGTATCCGCTGGTAAGTCATACGATGCAGTGCCTTGTACTAAATCGACAGTGCCTTCATCGATAGTCCACATATTGATACCACGGTTCTGCCACTCAATAGTGAGTAGGTTCATTGACCTACGTGCAGTACGCAGGTCATAACCCGAACGCATCTCACGGCCAGCACGTTCCCACGCTTCTTCAGCGATCTCCGTGAAGTCCATATTGAATGTGGCAGTTCCCGAGGTAGCCATAGTTTATTTCTTCTTACGCTTTGGCCCTTTCTTAGAAGCCTTACCGCCTTTCTTCATGCCGGGAACCTTACCGCCCCCACGCATACCTTTCATTGGGCCTTTCTTTTTAGCCATGCCACCGCCCATCATCTTTTTTCTTCTTGGTCCTTTCTTAGCAGCCTTTTTCATGTCGTAGTCTCCTATAAAAATTAGTACGTAGCTCGTACATGTGTTTTACATCGTACTCTTGAAAATACTTATCGTAATATCCAAGAGGTCTTAACTTCTCTGCGGCTTCTTCTAGTTTAGAAAGCCTCTGTACAAAAAAGATGGCGTAATCTACTTCCGAAATAGGATCAACATCTTCTTCTTCATCAAATAGTTCGTTAGGTTCATCCTCTGGATGAAACCCCATAACCCACATGTCCTTATCTCTGAATACGTTGTTCGCTATGGCTTCGTTAATGTTATCTACAAATTCATGGAACTCTTCTTGGTCTTCTATGTATTCTGTATCAGCTATTATTACTAAGTCTTTTCTATCGCTCCAATTATGAAGCGCCATGTATAATCTCTTATAATCTTCTTTTTCAAACTTAAAAACTATGTCTACTTTTGCTTGTTTCCATGCTGCTTTTGCATATGGACAAACTGGTAAATTGTTAAACTCTGGATTACTGACTTCTAGCGTGTGCTTTGACCACTCTTTTATCTCATCAACTATGTTGTTACGCTCTGTCCAAGTAATCATTTTTTCTTTACGCTTTTTCTTGCTTTACGTAATGACTCCTTTCCCCTTTTAGCTATCGCTGCTTGTTGCGTTTTTCCTGCGACTTTAGCTCTCTGTTCTAATACCGTCAGTATTTGAATTTTCCTAGCGAAAGGCTTGTTTACATTCTTAACCTTTCTAACTGTATCTCTTGCATCCTGCACAGTAGCGAATTTAATACCTACCGTGTCTTTTGGATTCTCGTCAGTATACAGTCTTCTGCCACTACCTTTCGGTTTCTTTCCTGTTCCTTTCTTTGGGTCTTTAGCCATTATTTCTTTTTTACTGGTTTACTTTTTGGTAATGATCTTTCTAACCTATCTGCTTGACCGGCATGTAACTTAGAAGCCTTTCTAAGCTCCTTAATCATTTTACGTTTTTGTGCATCAGTAAACGTACCCATTACTTTCTACCCCTAACTTTTTTTGCTACCTTCTTTTTAGCTGTCTTTTTCCTGCGTAAAGATTCTACCCTTCTGGGTTTACCTGCTGGCTGTCCTATACGTTTCTTTTGTGCAACTCTTTTCTTTTTTTCTGCTGCGGTCATCTCACCAGAGGTTTTAGGGGTCTTACTAGAAACTCGTTTAGACGGTCTACAATAAGGCGTACCTCTTTTCTCACCTTTTTGCCGCCCACACGCTTTGCCCGTGCGAACATCCTTCCAGTCCTCTTTGAACCAGCGTTTTAGTGCTAGCCCTTTCTTAGTTTTTCTTACTGCCACGAGACTTATTTCCGTAGTTCTTGGCACCTACCTTACGGCATTTGGCTATAGCGCCCGAAGCATAAGCAGAAGGAAATACTCTGTAGCGCGACTTTACCTTGTGGTAGCACGCATCTTTAGTAGACCCTCCTTTTTTAAAGGTTATAGGTCTAATCTTCCCCATGCCTCTGGACTGCATCATGCTCTTGTTCTTCCGCGCTGTGCTATACCGTCACGAGGGCATTTTGTCATGCCTCCGTGTTTCATTTTCTTTACATTGCCACCCTCGTTCATAAACCCCATTTTATTACGCACCTCTTCGGGTAGTTTACCTAAACCGGGGTTATCTCCGGGGACTTCTTTTAATGCCATACCGCCTCCCGCAAACCGACCTTCATCGGCTTTCATATACTCTTGTCCCACGCTCTGTGGGACACCTGCTTCTTTAGCGAACTTTGGGTTATTAGCCACTGCCGCCATAAACTTATGTTGCTTTTTAGACTTGCTAGGCATTAACGATTTTTAAAGTACATGGTGACTTCAAAACCTAGGCGAATCTTTTCGTATGTTGGTTTAGTCCACATAATAACCTCCTATTACCTTTAACACTTCCATCGCTTTCTAGCTTGACGCAGCCTTGAATTAGGGTTCTTAGCTGCTTTTGGAAACTTCTTCATTTGCCCCGCAGAACGCGCACAAAAAGACTTACGGCGCTTTGCATCTTTACTACCTTTCTTAACCTTACCAGTAACGGCTGTTTTAAGTTTAGAGCCGGGGTTTTCCTTACGGTATTTAGCCACACCCTTCTTGGTCATACCTGCGCCAGATTTAGTCGGACGCTTATGACCACCTTTAATGGTGTGGCCTTTCATAGTCCCCTTCTTACTAGCCACAGAACACCGTCACGTTAGTAATGTTAGTTAACGTAAGAATTGTAAAATCACTACCGCTATTACTGCGCTGCGTAAGAATACCTTCATCCGGTATGGTTACACTGTCAGCAAAAGAAGATGAAGAAGCAGGGGTATCTACTTGCATAAGTAAAGTTCCGCTAGTGCTGTTCAAGTTAAACTTCAACGACCCCGCAGAACCCGCACCTACATAATAAACACTCTTGATTCTAGTGCGTCCAAACGCTAACGAACCTGTAGTGCCAATGCTGACATTACCAGCAGCAGCACCACTAGCTACTATACTAGTGACTACCGTATAAAAATTAGTAGAAGAAGCAGTGCTGGCATTAGCGCCTGTAACCACCTCTGTAGTTGCTTGCCCATGCAAGCTACCAACCTTTATACCTGTAATAGTAAAAGTTATACCTCTGTCGTCTCCGGCAGAAGTGAACAACAACTTATACCCAGTTCCAGAAGGACTAACATCATTAGTAAGTAATGTGATAGCCCCAGCGCCGGACACTGATGCTGCTGCTCTTAGTAACGTAGCACTAGTAGACGGAGTGATGGCGAAAATATCACCTTTAGACATGATCTACTCCTTAATTTCGCCGCGCAAGACAGCAGCCTTGTACTCAGCAGTACCGGGTACAGGGCCACTTGCCGCAGCTTTTTTAGGGGCCGCTTTCTTTTTAGCGGGTGCCTTTTTCTTAGCCGTAGTCATAACTACCCCCCTATTAACGTGTTCTAGCGCCCATTAAGTAGTCAATGGTAGTTGCGCGAGTGCCTGAAGCACTACCGGACACACTCATTGCAGCCATAGCCAGATTCTCGTCGTCAGGAATATTAGTGCTATGAGTAGCGACCAATCTGTCGTTGATAAAAAACTCAACTTTACCTGTGCCTGAACATGCAATACCTAGCTTGACGTAAGTGTTATCAGCCATATCTATGCCAGAATCAGTAGATGTCTCAGTGCCATCTTTTTCTGTCTTGCACAAAATAGACGCATCTCCATCATTTACTTGGAAGACGATACGGTCAGTGGCAGTAAGCATAGCCTCTGGGTTAGTTGCGAAATTAACTGTGAAACCGACACAGATGTCAGTCTGATCCACATCATTGTTCTTGATGCGAGTCTGAAAGAACATATTCTTATCTGCTGCAACAGCAAATATTTCATTGCCTTGTACTGAACCACCATCGTTATCAGTGGTCGCCGTCGATGTGATGGCAAGTTCTCCACCTATGGTGTCAGCTACAATGGCTACAGAAGCGCCAGAATCTTTAACAACTACCCAACCTGTATCGAGTTCGTAAACGAAATCGTCTTCTAGGCAGTAGTAGTCAGGGTTAATTGACATTGGCATTTCGCGTAGGTCTTTATAACCAGACGCGTAACCGCTGTACAACACGGGGGTATTGTGATGAGTAGCCATATGAGTCTCCTGTCGTGGCTAAAGTCTGCCGCCTCCCCAGTGGAGCGCAGTCAGGATAGATTTATAGTATAGCAAAGAAAAGGGGGCTACAAGCGCCCCCTTCTCAGTCACACCTCTAGCTTGCGCCGGGCGATCCGAAGATACCCAGCGGGTCAGATACACCAAAGCTGTAACGCTCACGGGCCTTGTACCGGCTGTTGCCAGTATCAAAATCAGCATCCATAGAGGTTTGCATTGGAGTTCGCACAAAGTGCTTCAGACCGTTAGGAATATCAGTCATCAAGAACCAAGCATTAGTGTCAGTCAGATAATGGTTAACAGTGTAACCTTCTGGAATTGACCCCATGCTTCGGATTGCGTTGATGTCATTATCAGCCGTGTTCGTACGAAGCTCAGTCTCAAGCAAACGAGTTGCTACGAACTGAAGATCGGGTGGAACAACGAGCTTGGTGGGCCTAGATGCAATTAGCAATCCACGCTCATCAGTCCAAGCTGCAATCTGAATAACAGCCGCTTCCAAAGAAGTTTCGTTCAGATCAGCACCAGTAGCAGGCTCATTAGAGTTAGTACCACCAGACACCAAAGGGTGTGCAGTAGAACAAAGCTCTACACCATCGCCGTAAGTAACCGCTGGATCGAACGCATTGTTCAAAATCGCAGCAGCCTTAACTTGCTTGGTGTAAGCCATAGCTCGGGCCAGTGCCTTGGTATAACGCGCAGACAGTGAATCATACAGGTTATCTTCAATAGCCTCTTCGGTTATTGAAAAGCCCATAGAAATTGTCTCGTGGTTATACCTAGCAGTGAACGCTTCTTGAGCGTTGTCATACGCAATGGCTGCACCTTCATTCTTAACAGGTGCTGCACCAAAGCCGGACAGCTTGGTTTCTTCTTCAAAAGAACGCTCTGAACTTTCAGTTTCAAAAATTTCAGCGTGCTCTTCACTATATTTCTCATACTCCATGCCAAATAGGGCATTTAGACCCGGTAGGAGTTCTTTGAGTAGTTGCGCTCTTGAAATAGCCATGTCTCAATACTCCTTATATACCAGTCTTATTGGTGTATGAATGCGAGTCAGGATTGAACTTAACGATCAAGTCCGTAAACGCATCACCAACGGTGGACTCTGGCCCGTCAACAAAATCAACGATTCTGAAGGCAAAACCAGAGGTTACAGCAGTTGTAGCAGTTACCGCACTAGTGGAATTACCAGTAGTGGTGCTTCCTGTGCTAGTAGACTGTACCGCAGCCAAGTGAGTATTCTGACCCAGATCGGCCTGAGTTACAGCGCCATCGGCCTGTACTTGGAACAAACAATCTGGATCGTCCACAACATAAGCTTTCGCATCAGCCGCTACAGTATTGGCAGGCCAACTCTGTCGGAATGTTAATTGCTGAGTGTTGGGGTCAGTGTAGACACAACCGACGAAAACGCCAATGGTGCCTGCTGGAAACACAGTTGAATTGTCTCCATTTGTGGTCACTATCTCGATTGTACCACCAGCAACAATGGACACTACGGAGCCATTGAATATATTGGTGTTATAACCGGAAGCGATCTTAATTTGACGGGTGGAACCAGCATAAGGCTGGCCTCCTATCAAATTCAACGGCTTTAAGCCGTAAGGGGCAGCAGAAGATGCCATGATAGACTCCTAGTTAACCTTTACCGAAAGATACCGTCGATTTCCTATCATTAAATATAGGCATACGAGGATCACTTTCTCGCATTAAGTTGTTGTCAACGGACTGCATCTGAGAATTAGTTTGTTGTTTATAATACTCATTGCGTTCGTTAACCATTTCTTCTGGGGCTTTGCACAGCATCAATCCACCAATCACGATATTGTCTTTAAATCTGTTGTCAGCAACAGTGTCTGCAAATATCTCAGGATGGACATCGGCCCGTACGGGTTCCCAGCCTTCACGTATTTTAGAAGAAACATTAGTAGCGTCAGAAACACCTCGTGTAGAAATACGAATCCAGCGATACACGTAACCATCTTCCGGCGTAGGGTTAGGCAAAACTTCTGGCCTTTCCCAAGCTTTTTTACGTGTAGTTGTTTCTCTATTTTCGCTTTCACGCGAAGCGCGTAATTCATTCTTAGCCATTCTGTTTCCTCGCTAAGTCAGCAACCTGTAAGGCGTATTTGTCCAGTGGAACTCCAAGTCTTTTTGCAATAGCAATTTCAGATTGCTTTAACCTAACCTTGTTAGGCGATGTGCTCCGCGTAGCGGGTGCAACCACATTGCTAGATTTTGACTTAGAACCCCCCTCTGGTTCGTTGTCTATCCCGTCATCAAACTGAGCGGGAAACACTTCTCGCATACGAGCATTAATATGCTCGTAGTATTCATCAGATTGAGGGTTTATACCCTCTTTCGTCAACTTGTTATGCAAACCCAAAGCAAGCGCGGTCATTTCATCGTCAGACCCAAACCAAGGATTTTCATCTCTCCAAGATTCAGCTTTTACGTCACGCTGCGGCTGCTCTGTAGGTGCAAGTTGTTGTGATTGAACAGTATTTTGTTGCGATTGTAAAGCAGTTTGCTGTTCTTCTATTTCTTTTGGTCTAAGCCCACTAACACGTTCCATCCGTATTTGAGCCGCATTGAGAAGTGTTTGAGCCTCCAGTACTGCATCAGGCTCGCCTGACTCATACGCTTCCCTATACTGCCGTTTAGCCATACCTAATTCGGCTTCAACTTGTTTCTTAGCAGATTGAATAAGAGCGTTGTGGCTTTCGTCCGTTTTACTTTTAAGTTGTTGATTTTCTTTAACCAACTGTTTAGCGTATTGTTCTAAAGCTTCACGCTCTCTTTCTGCGGTTTCTTTAGCTCTACGCTCGTCATGATATCTCTTTGATACTGACTTTAAGCGTTTTTGTACTTTCTTGCCGTAGGTCTGTAGTTCTTCATCAGTGACTTCCGCTGGTTCCGAAGGCGTTTTGCCCCTATCCGCAGGGGGTGTGTCGTCCTCAACCTCAATCTCTACTTCTCCAGCCTGTATTGTGTGTTGTTCTTTTTGCTTAGAAGGGAACTCTACTGTTTCACGACCTACAGCGTCCTCCACTTCTATCTTTAAATCTTCAGGCTCTTGCTCAGGTATTTCTACTTCTTGTGTAGCTTCCTCTTTATCTGGATCAGGAAACTCGTATTCTACTTGTTGTATTGGCATGGTTTAGTCCTCAAGCGCGAGTTAATTTACTCGGATCATCAATAACGGCCTCGATTGAATCATCGTTCATTAAACGATATTCCTCCTTACCGACTTTGAATCGCGTGCCTGTATTGGCACGAAACATCACATAGTCCCCTTCTTTGCACCACGGCCCATCAGGAAAACGCGCCTCGTCTTTATAGGCTTGGTCCCCCATATCAACCACTACCCCTGTCATAGACAGGATGTACTCTTCTCGCATGGTTGTGGCAGCTTTCGCAATGCCTCCCTCAAATGTATCCTCTATAGTAGGCAACGCAACAAGAACACGGTATCCGACAGGTTTAGGTACATGTTTGTCTAATACCACTTCTGCCTTTTCTTTATCTTCTATCTTTCGCTTACGCTTTGCTTCAAGCGCAGTCATTTCAATCGCTTCAGTCATCTGAGTCATCCATATAATTACGCGCAAGGTCTTCAATTTCACGGCGTGCAGCGGCTAGACCTCGTATCACTCCGCACGATTCCCTGTATTGGGCGAAGGAATTAGCTCCCCCCTCTGCAAGATACTCTTCTTGTTGCGCTTGCAGCTCTGCAAGTTTGTTGTTCAGCACGTCAAAGACGGTTTTTGCCATTACTTACTGCCTTCAAAATCTACAAATATAGGAGTTTGTTCCCCTACCCATGACCCGACTACATTAAATTCAAAAAACTCAATAGCTTCTTCTCGGGTCATTCCATCTCTTTTTTCTAAAACATCGATACATTTTTTTCGGTCATATACAGCAATTGTTGGTTGTCCACAACGCTCTCCAGTCCCTACAAAAGCATCCTCGAACCCTCCAGCAAGTAAAAGTTCTACTTCCATTACTTATTGCCTATTCTTCGCAAGGTCTAATATAGCTTTAGCCTCATCCAAATCTTGTTTAGCATTGGCTTGTTCTGTTTGTGCAGCAATACGTGCAGCTTCTATAGTAGCAGTATTGTTTGCCTTTTCCTTGTCTAATTTAATTCTTTCTGCATCCAAAACAGTCTCTGCTTGGTCTTTTTGAGCTTTGCGCTGTTGTTCTGCGACTTTAAGCTGCATTTCTTGTTGCTTCATCTGGAATACAGGGTCTTGCGCTTGTTGTTGCGCTTGTTGTTGTGCAGCAGCTTGTTGTTTTTGCTGCGTAAGTTGTTGTCCAGCTTGCGCCATACTTTGGGAGAGAAGTTTCTCCATTTCTTCCGGTATTTCTTCGTCCGGTGGTGGCAACTCCACGCCAAGCTTTGCCGCCATTTCCTCTCTATACAAGAAGGCCATATGCTCGCCAATATGAGCTTTAATTGCAGCGACTATCTGCTGTGCGGCTGGGTTTTGGCCTACAAACGCCATGATCTGAGGGTCTTGCAAAAAAGCTTCGTGTACAGCTATATGCGCTCTGTGATCTTGGTATATAAAAGCTTTTACCGGCTTGCCCACCAAGAACGCCATATTTTCACTTACAGGGTCAAGCGGTTTAATATCGTCTTTAGTAGGAACAAGTTTATCTGCGTCCTTGATACCCAAGACTTCTATCATTTGCCGGTGTAGTTGTGGCAAGTCATATATCTGCGGTGCGCCTTGCGCCATTTGCAGCACAGTTTGATACTGCACAACGCGCTGTGCCATTGTGCTGCTGTTAGGATCACTAACCGGAATAACTTCTACCGTATCGTAATCCATACGTCGAGCGCGAGGTTGAGCACGGTCCGGTGTATACATGTACTCATCAGGCGCATACTCCGCAATAATCGCCCTAAGCAGTTTGAACTCCTGCTTCATGGCGTAATGAACACGGGCTTGCACCGCAGCCATTGGCTTGAGCGTACGCTCCAGTAGAGCAAGTGTGGTGCCGACAGGCGCGTTGGCGCTCATGTCAGAGATGTTCATATCACTGATTGCGCCCAACCTACGGCCTTCTTCCGTAATCTGCTTTAGTAATGCCAGTAGAGTCTGACTTGGCTCCTTATAAGGGAGCGTCATTAAATTGTCTTTGATACTGCCACTAGGCACGTCTACGTCACGAAACTCACCGGGACCAATGGGAGTGTCATCGCCCTTAACCCGCAGACCACGAGACTTTAATCCCCCCGGCAGATTCGACAAAGTACCAGCGTCAACTAATTGACGGATTAGAGAAGTCCCGGCCCTAGCGTACCCACCAATAATATGAATTAAACCAAGACCATAGAAGCCAAAACCGGGTACATAAGAATAATGGACAAAATGTTGACGCTTGAGCGTCAAAGGATCGTCAGGATTCCAGTTACGACGAATAGCTAGAACTTTGCCAGAGCCTTGCTCTATGGTAACCACGTAAGGCTTTGCTATCTGTAGGGCACCTTCTTCCTGATCTACCTCATCTATGATCAGGTCTGCATGAACTTCTAAGACCGTGTAACGGTCATCAGCGTTGAGGGTGTACCCCCCTTCCTCTGCTTTTTTCTCTTCTATGTCGGTATGGTAAGCAGCAGGCTCGCCCAGTTCTTCTTCTTTATAGAAACCAGCCACCTGTAATTTTACTAAATCATTCTTGGTCTTACGCATCACATGCGTAACACGCTCTGCTGTCTCTATATTAGACGCGCCATAAGGAACGATGACATCTTCGGCGGGGATGTACACAGCCACTTGTCGGCCAAGGTTAGGATCAAAATAGACTTTTTTAAACGCAGACCCTGCAAGACCAAGAGAGTACAGTAACCGTTCATGTTCGGGACGATATTCAACCATGACATCCGTTAACTCATAGTTCATATCTGTCCGAACTCGAAGGGCAGCATCTTCTTTCTCTCTGGTTACTTCTCCTAATATCTTGGTCTTGACAGGGCCAGCGGCGGGAAAGGTTTCACTCATAGCCTCCGCTTGAAAGCGGATAGCTGCTTCAGCGAGCACGTTAGAATATACCCCACAGGCATCTTCCCACGGCTCCACTCGTTCTTCGTATTTAAAACCAAGTACATCCAGACCTTTAACAAAGGTATCTGCCCACTCTTTGCGGCTAGATGTATCAGCTTCTACATGACCTATAAGTTCTGACGATATTTCTGTCAACTGACGATCATCTAAATATTCTGCAAGGTTCGCATCAAATGGCGCACCCATAGTCTCTTCAAGCCCTTCTTCAGGGACTAGAGTAATCTCAACGCTACCATCGTCCATTGTCACCATGTCAGGATTGACAATGCCAAGTTCTAATTCTGCCATCTAACTAATCTCCTAAATACAAATCTACTGGCCTTGGTGGGCGATCTAGGAAGTTCGCTAGATACTCCATCAACACTTCAGGGCTATTAGTCATATTTTTAAGCGCGGCTAAACCGCTGGGAAGGTTTCTCTCCTTCCGATTAAAATCATACATGTCTTGTATACGCATCCCATCACCTTCATCTGTAGCAACATATTTACCTAGACTAGTGGCTACGTTGTATTCAGGGTTGGTAAATGATTTACCTAGCGAGGAAAAGTAGCCCTGATCCACTACTTCACGTTGCCTTTTATAAGGATTTATAGCGGTAGTGCCTCTAGTTCTGTCGTAGGTGCTCAAATCACTTAGCACCTCTTGGAGTTCTTTTTCGGGATTAGCCACTCTTATCCCAGAAGTTTGCCCAACTTGCCGTCGTAAAATGTCTGCTTGATCTCTAAAACTTTGTTCTTGCGTTGTATTTCGTTGCTGTTGCTGCGCTATTTGCTGACGAATAAATTCTAATTCTTCCGCTGTAAAATCTTTTTCAGTGATTGGTTTCTCTACACCCGCCATATACTCAGCGAATAAGCGCATGTTTGTTGGTAACGTACCATAAAGGCTTCCTATCCCTTGTTTAAACATGTCCAACATTA
>TARA_R100001460_G_scaffold25636_1_pt1 | contig 11867 bp, 29 predicted proteins | sample TARA_R100001460 | Tara Oceans TARA_R100001460 (sample SAMEA2622190) | marine metagenome | biome: marine biome (ENVO:00000447); feature: surface water layer (ENVO:00002042); material: "saline water (ENVO:00002010), including plankton (ENVO:xxxxxxxx)" | depth 5 m | reverse complement strand
AAAATTGATTACGAACTAGAAGCTAGTCATATACTAGAAGAACATAATATCGAAGAAGCATCAGAAAGTATGGTAAGGTCAGTTGATACTAATAAAAGTATTACTTGGTCGCACAATACTTTCGAACTGCGAAACGCTCATGCTGCACTATTGCATGCTGAGATAAGAGAGTATCATGCTCAAACTGAGTTGTTGACTGCTATAGATAACGACTTAGTTGATGCACGAATGGAAGGCTCTCACGACCAGGAAGGTATCTATGGCTTTGATAATCCTAATGAGATTATGGTACACAAGAAAGATTATATCATAAGAAGTCAAGAGTTCTTTCTTGATTCAGCTTTAGGTAAACTCAAGATGTTTTGGTTACGATATGGTTGTAGTCATGTATCTTGTTTGTTGTACACCAAGTCAGGTAAACTAGGATACAAGCAAACTCAAATTGCTAAGATAGCTAGTACTGGTTGGTACAATGAATTGATTAGACTTACTGATAACAAAGAACTTATCAGTGTCTATGATTCAGAAAGACAACAGTTGAGCTACAGAATCAATGGTAATATTGCTGCTCTCAAATCTGCTACTACACCAGCTGTAAAGCAGGGAAATTTGTTTGAGAAACAAGCCTTAACCCAATTGGTTCAAGTACAAGACCGTGAGAATAAACTCAATGCGTATCTTGATAAACAACCACTTGTGGTAAAAGAACAAGTAAACAAGTAAAATCCCCTGATGGGTTAGTCGGTTATACACTGGCTAACCTGTCAAATTTTTTTTTGTAGTCCAAGTCTGTCTACATAGGGTGTATAAAGAAATACATAGATATGTAGAATTATAAACAACACATAAGAGGTTAAAGAATAGATGATTCAAGTGTAGAAGAAGCTGGTAAAAAATAACTCCAGAGTAGTGCAACTACATAGAATATCTTAGGACTGTCGGTCACAGAAGGGGAGAAGTAATCAATAGGAACGAGATTGAGATTATTTCAAGAGTGGATTCTTGGCTCGACCAGCATGTTAGACAGTCCGCTTATATTAACAATCAACACATAGGAGGTAAAAATGTGGAGAGTACTAAAATCAATGAGTAATTTATTACTTATAGACAGAGTCGTGAAGAGAGTGAAAGACGTTGCTAACGTGGACCCATCTCTTGATGAAGCTCTTGAGCAGTACGAAAAAGCTCAGGAGAAAATAGGTAGATTAGAGCAAGTGATAGCTAGAAAGCATCAAAGGCTACAGTCTATCGTAATTCGTAACAAACAAAGCTAGGAGGATAATATGGCTATAGATACGAGTAAACAAGCAAGCATGTATGTTAAAGGTTACATGCAAAACATCTGGAAACGTGACGAGTCAGGTCAAGTGGTAAAACCATTTGAAAAGACTGGTGAACAGTTTAAGGTAATACAAACAATTAATATGCCTATAGATACTGTGCGACCAGGTGAAAGCATCACTGTTGAAACTCTTAACCAATTGGTAGAGAGAAACAATGTTGATGTTTCTATGGTAGAAGCACCAAGACCTAAAAACTAATACTGGGTAAGGTGGGGAAGTTGATGTTCAGTCGGCTTAAATCCCCACCCCCCTATTCAACAAAAGGAAAAGTTATGATAGAATTCGAAATATCTTCAATGCTAGACCAAGTCAGGTCTGGTAAAATGACAGCTGACACCTTTGTAAACAAGTGTGAAGCTATCGTTAATAATTTTAACAAAGAACTAGAAAAACAAGGACAAGCTGCTTATGAGGAGCAAGAGTCCAAAAGTATGTTGGAGGCAGAACTAAATGGAAACGATACGTGAACAGTTATTACTAAAACTCAATAATCATCTTGATATGTATCATGGCATTATGGCTGGTCAAGCAGTCGGATGCGAACATAGAGAGATGGAGCAAGCACAGCAATTAGCTGAAATATTACAAATTAACTTGGATACTTATGAGGAGGAACGTAATGGTTAAACACATTGCAACTAAACCACAAACTACTAATAATTATAGTATGTTTAAATTCAAACATGGTAATAGACCAGTAGATCAAGCTCATGTAAAAAAGCTGATTACATCTATGACCGAAGTATATGTACCGCAAACAATTTATGTCAACAAACGACACGAAATAACTGACGGTCAACATAGATTCACCGCAGCTAAAGCACTAGGTCTACCTATTACTTATATGGTTACAGATCATTCATTGGATGATATCCGTAGGATGAACCAGAACAATAAGAACTGGAGTATAGATGATTTTCTTAGCTCTTATGTAAGTATAGAAGCTAAAAAGAATCCTGAAACAGTTGGTCCATATGGTGTATTCAAACACTTTAAAGACATTACTGGTTTTGGTAATGCAACTTGTATCATGATGCTATCTGATGTAGCATCAAGTACTATTGGATTAGTTCATTCTAGTGTAATCAAAACATTCAAAAGCGGTGAGTTTGTTATACCCCCTGGTCAGTTTGAAAAAGCTAAACGCCAGGCTAAAATGATTAATTTAGTTGGTCATTTTTATGAAGGTAACAAACGTAGATCGTTCATTGCAGCGTTTATACAGGCACTAAATGATGAGAAGTTTGATTTTAAAAAGTTTATAAGAAAACTAGAATTAAATCGAAGTAAGCTATTTCATTGTACTAGTACTGATGAGTACCTAGAGGCTATACAAAAGCTGTACAATTGGGGTGATAAAAAGAAAACTAAACTAAGGAGATAATATGGAAAATAAATACAATGTTATGATACTACCTGCATCTGGTGGCATCATTGCACAAACTGTGCCAGGTGATGATGGTCCTAACTTTAAAGACATCAAAGAAATGCTTGGCATCAAAATGATTGAGATAACTGGTGCTACTATGGGTGGTAAAGATTACGATCTATACTTCGATGAAGAAGGTAGATACAGTAACAAAGCTATCATTAATGATTCTGCAACTGTATTCTTTTTAGCGTGGTTGGCTAAGGAAGGCAGAACTACTATGATACCTAATGTAGTTGGTAATGCAGCTCTTGTCCAAAGGGAGCCAGTCAATGTCAAATAACAATTCAATAATTAGTAAATATGATAATTACCAAAGTGAGCATGCAGATGTACCTGGTAGTGGTAACATTATTGGCATACTTGAGAATGAATCAATAGAAACTGTATTCAGAGTATTTGGCGGTACTATCGAAGATACCCCAAAACAAGTATGGTCTAATGTTTCTAATGCTGTTTACGAGTATTTAGGTAATCATAATATAATTGATCTACAAGTAAAAAGGACACTGCAATGAGTAAAAGAGATGACGATCTTCTTACTGTAATAAATTTTGATGATGAGCAACCACATCAAAAAATCCAATATTTAATGTCAGAAGGTAATCGTAGAATTATACAATCTTCTTATAGTAAAGAAGTTATAGAAGAAGCTGCTGCTTACTTGAATAATCTTAATGCAAAGTTTGAAGGTAAATACCGAGAGAAATTTTATAGGTTAAAGTAATATGGATAAATTTTCATTTATATTAGTACTAGCTGCATTAGCATTTTTTTATGTAGTTGGTAGTGTAACAATTGTTGGTTTTAAATCAGAAGCTTTAATTTCTGAGGTACATAATCAACTAGATACAATGTGGTCCGAAATAGAAATAGTTCGTGATCAAACATACTCTATATATACAGAGTGTAAATAATTCCCCGTTAGAGGTGAATGGGTGGTAGGTTTCTCTTGTTAATCTACCACTTTAAAATATTTGAGTACAGTCTCTTCCACCTGGAAAGTTCTGCAAACTAGGATGATCTCGTTTGAGTTGCGCATATACAACGAGAGCCCAAGCCTGTCACTGGTTACTTTAACCACCTGGTATATTGTACTGTATTCAATAGGTAGAGGGTATACAGCCAAGGATATCCGTATCCAGTTTAAACAATGTGGCTACTGGGTATGCTCTCTACTGCTTAATGAAAGGAAAATATATGACTACAACAATAGAAAAAAATAATACATTTGCTACATTTAAAACTCAAACTGAATTGTTTAAATATATTAATTCTATGACTGGTCCAGGTGAATCTTATAATATGGCACTTGGTGCAGGATTAATGTGGAATACAATAGCACATATATTACAGGAGGATAAAAATGACACATCCAAAGGATCCAAGACTAAACGGTTGGAAATATAAGAGCTTTAACTTAAATGATAAAGAACATGCAGCTGTCGTACAGATGTATGAAGATTGTAGCAAACGCTATGATCTCAAACAAAAAACTATATTCATGACATTAATAAAAATGTTACATGAGTATGGTACAAAAGATACATTCTTTGATGATGTATTAAAAACAATAACGAAAGGAAAAACCAATGGCTAAAATGAGTGAACGACAACGAGAGTATTTCTTATCAAGAGTAGATGATGAGATATACAATCACAAAAGATCATTAGAACTAAAAGAATCTAGTGCTAAAGAAAAGATGGTTAAGACATTATATCCTAAGTATGTAGAACAAGTAGGAATTAAGAAAGAACTAGCAGAGCTACAAGCATTAGAAACTAAATACAATAAGTTACTTAATCACATGGGAGGTACAATAAGTAGAATGTTCGATGCTGAAGATAATATGTACATGCATACTGATAATAATTCATATGCGAATGTAGTATCTAATCTAACTAGGTTAGCTAAGAAAACACTTGATCGTGAGTTTGTAAAATCACCTGAAGGTAAAGCTATGTTGCAGTTAGATCAGGCACATCAACGAGCTAAAGATATTATATGGTCAGCAGGTTCTGATTCTAATATCATGGAAGTAGTTGGTAATGTATTAAGTAAAGATGTTGGTATCAGCCTTAACTACAATCCATTACAAATAGAAAGTAAATAGATATTCAGGCGTACTGACGAGTACAAGTACAAGTCTGATAGAGATGACCAGTGTAAGCCTTCTGGAATTAGAATAGCGATATAATATTTATTCTTTACTAATTTATAGAGTTGAATCTCTCAGGTTTTATAGGATTGGCTTCCCTACATCTCGTTAAAAAAAGAAAGGATAAATATGTGGTATTTTATAATAGGACTTATTCTTGGTTGGATCTTTAGTAGATCTTACAAGAAACTAAAAGTAGATATGTCAGAGATACTTGATGATCTCAAATCACTTACTGGTCGTGCTGCGAATAAGCTTCGTGATATAGACGAGTAAGTTAGGGTTATCCATAAAGAATAATGGTTGTATTACATTAGCTGTATTAAGTACTACACGTTCTTCTGCAGTACCATCAGCTAGTGCCATACCTTCATTAGTCTCACCAATATATTTAAATACACAGTGTAGCAGCTCATGAATAATAGTATTCGCTTCTTCTTCTGGACTTAGTCCTGGTTGTATTTCTATTTTAGATTGTCTATCAAGATACTGTCCATAGCAGTCCGTCATATTATCTGAACGGAACTCAGGAGATGCATAAACAATATCTATTGTACGATAACCTACTTTTACTTTTAAAGGTAGTTTCATATGAGCACACCTATTCTAGTGTAGTAATAATTACTATACGAGTTGGAACTCATTTGCAAGATTTATTCCATAATAAAGCTGCATAAATTGTCGGTTCTAAACAGTAGTTTAACCAGAACTTACGTTCATTGCCATATTGTTGATGTAATTCCATATGGTGAAACATGCATAATGGTACAGTTTTAGAGTCACAAACCTTTAATCCCATAGCTGCATGTTGGGTAAATGTAAGATGATGTGCATGAATATCGTAATCTGTCTTACAAATACAGCAAGAAAGCTCTCTAATAAGCTTTAAATGCTTAGGAGAACGGTGTCTAGGCTCTATACTAGGGTCAAATAATGATTTATCTATGCGTTTGCGCTTAGCCACGTATGGTATTACCTTTGTTTTGTAGACCAAAATGAAATGCAGCTTCACCTAAAGCTTCTCTAAGTCTATGACCTCCATAGTATTTAGACCATTTCATTCTTCTATTTAAATCTGATATAGAATAACCTTCACCACAGACAAGATCAAGGACAATAGCTGATGTAGGACCAACTACAGAGTTGCATCTAGCTAGTTCTTGCATAGCATCTAATTTATGATCTGCTATATCACCTTTGCCTGTTACGTCTATTTTTTCAGATAAACCAGCAGTACGTGCACCTATTAGTGATATTTCAAATAATTTACGATATTTAAGACCAGCAGAGTATTGAATACTTGAAATTAAGTTACGATTACGTAAAGTATCAAGAGAACATTCACGAAGATTCATAACACGAACATAGCTGCCTTGTTTTAAAACTGGGGCTATATCTCGTTTATCTTCTTTGTCCATAAGTAAATATATAATATGATTTGTTGAATTTAATCAACGAATATGATTAATTAGAAAGTGAGTAATATGAAAAAAACCAATCCTATATTGAATGAGGAATATCGCCATAGTGCCAGTCGTGGTAATGATTATGTAGATAGTCCTGCATTATGGTTAATGCGTAACTATTTCCAACTTAAATCTGATACTAACTATAGTATGACTATGGGTAATGCATCAGAGCATGCAGCTCATGTAGGTCTTACAGCACCTGGTACAATTGATGTTAAACAAGTAGCTTATAATACATTTAGCCAGATGGCTGAAGATTTATTGCGTGAAGATCAAGGTGTAATACCAAAACAGCTAGATAAGGTTGGTGAAATAGCTCAACACTTTACAAATGTACTTATTAAAATACAACAAGATCAAAAGTTATTACACTATAACAAGAAATATATTGCTAAAGTCAGTGGGTTAAAACACAAAGTAACCTATGTACCAGACTTTGAGTTTGAAGATATAGTTGTTGATACTAAAGCAACAATGGCATTCCCAACAGATCCATACAAAACTAAGCTAGCTCATATAAGGCAAGCTTCATTGTATGGTGCGTTGTTGAATAAACGAACTGCTCTCTTATACGCTACAGATAAGAAGGTAGGGCTATTTGAGATACCACCTGAAGTAGTAGAGGAACAAAGTGCCTTTATGTTCAGTGTATTCAAGAAAATAGAAAAAACTAACAAACTGTTTAAAAATGCAAAAGAGTTCATTGAGTATACAGTATTAAACACAGATGGGTACAAATGGGATGTTGAAACTAAAAGACTCGCTAATAGGTATTGGTCTTAAATTAAAAGGAGGAAGTATGGCTTTTCAAGCACAATTAAAAAAAGATGCAAGGGATTACTCAGAAGGTTCTGAAGTAAAATTCTGGATTCCTGCAAAACTCAGTGGCAACGATATTGTTGTCTACTGGAATTCACCACTAATGAGTGATGGCGCTGATCCAATGACTTTGAAAGAAGGTTCATGGATTGAGTTCGATGGTTACAGTAAGAATGGTAAGTCTTATACAGCTAAACAACTTAAAGCTGTAGATGCTCTATCGGTCCTGGATGAAGATCCTATGGCTAATGATGCACCAAAGAAAGCTGCTACTAGTCATGGTAATGCGATAGATAATGCAATGCGTGATGCTGGTATGGTTAAAGTTAGAGCTGTAAATGATATTATGATAGCATCTCGAACTGAAGATATTTCATTTAGTGATCAAGTCAAATATGTACAACGTGCAGTAAATCTTTTACATGCATCTAATATGAACCAAGATGAGGTAGACGCTGAATATGACGACAAAGGACAGAAAATACCTTTCTGATTCTGAAATCATAGAACTGGATTCAGCTTTTTTTGACAGCTATCATGAGAATGTGTGCAAGGTAGCTGTTGAAAACTTTAAACTTGATGGTGAATTAGTGACTATAATTATAGGTCATGCAAAGGGTGAAGCTAAATTAACTAAAGTTATTGATAAAAACTTAACTGTAGAAGCTCCAAAGATTATGCAGCTACTAGAAGATTTAGAAATTACTAGCTATAGTTTTGTTAGTGAAGGTCGTATGCGTGTACCTAACAGACAAAGTAAAGTACCTGTAATAGTTATATCATCACATAATAGATCAGATGATTCCAGAACTACAATTTATAGAATACAATCAAGAAAGAATAAAAAGATTAGTTTGTTTGCTACTGGTGAACAAGATGATCATGTATGGAATTATTTATTTAAGAAGGAAAGAGTATTACAATGAACACTAATCATTTAGATATGTTAGATGCTAAAATGCGTTTACAAGACTATCAACAGAATGCGCCTAAACATTGGTTCATAGAAGCTAAGGACCAAAAAGGTAAAGTTGTTGATGCTCGTGTAGATGCACATACACTTGATGCTGCAAAAAGAATGTTTTTACGACAGTTTCCAATGCATGAGATAGTAAAATGTACCAGGCTAAAATCTTATATTGAAAAGAAAGGAGGCATAAATGCCTTATGATTTAAACAATTTTGAAAAGACTAAGAAGAATATTAAAATAGGACAAGAATCAATACTTGATGAATCTGCTGCTGAAAGAGCTTATAACTTTTGTATAAACAACTTAGACACACTTACTGAATACAACCAAGCTTATATACTAATGGATGGTTATACAAAGATACTACTTAATACAATTAAAAGCGAGTCAGATGAAAAGTCAGATGCTGCTCGTAACACAGAAGCTTATGCAGATAATCGTATGCTTACACATAATGATAACTTAGCATTTGCTAAAGCTAGATATGACCACTTAAAAGAACTTTATAGTCTTGCTAAAGAACGTATAGGTATGTGGCGTACTAAAGAAGCATCTTCTAGAATTTAATCTAAAATTTTATCACAGTGCTTAACACCAGTTTGATCAGTAGTCATTAAACATTGTTCTAAGCTACAAGTATATTGTACTTGATTACCTGAGTTTCTTTCTGCAGTTCTTTTTGCAGCTAAACATGTACTAAGATTGTCCTGGTGGTACCAACCTTCTATATTTTTATTTCCACCATCATATACATAGAGAGACAGTATGATTACTGTTTCAATGATTCCCATTCTTTCTTTCCTCTAAATCTATAATACGATCTTCATGAAACTGTATAATCATTTCATTTTTTAATATTAAAGGTATTTCACCTTCCATTTGCTCTTTAAGTTTTTCTGTACTTTCAGCAAGATATTCAACCAACATATACAATTCTTGTATTTGTGGACTAACCATATCGCCTTTGGGAACACCTTCAATAAAAGTATTTGCAGCTTCTAAATCTTTATTGATTAACTGCAATGTAGTTTCTATGCTGTTCAGTCTTTCAACAATAGTAAAGTAACTCATAGTACCTATAGCTACTGCAGCTAGTATAGCTAAAAGATTTCTTGCAGGTAAAGATATTTGTGTAGAGTCCGATAGTTTCATACTTCTGATCCATATCTAGACTCACAGTAAAACTCAAATCCTTTAAGTGAATCACCATATGTAATTATATGTGGACTTAATAATTCTATTTTATGTTCTGCAATATATTCATGACATTCCCAAGTATCTTTAAATGTTTCAGCTTTATATTCTCTACCAACAGTTAAGTCAGTATCATGAAATGTTAAAACTATTGTTATTATAAACCACATTATTTTTTACCAAAGAATTTAGTTGCTCCTTTAATACCAAATGATGCACTTACGATTACGCCTAATGTGTATTTATACCAATCAGGAGTCATTGCAAGAGCTGCAAAACCCCGTTCAACATACTCCACAGTAAAAGGCAAAAAGCACAAGAGCAGAGGAATTGAAAAAAGGATGGTGAGATATTCGTCTTTCCACGATTCTTTGCTGCCTTTGATTGCTTCCACATCCCAATCTATTTCCCCTTTTATTTGCTGTTTAACTATCTCAGTTTCAGCTTCTATTTTGACAAGTTTTTGTTGTGCTTTAGCTTTACGAGTATCTACGTATCCACTAATAGCATCACCAGCCACTCCTAGAAGAGGCTTGATTAACATTTGTAACATTTATAATAACCTTATGATATGTGATAGATTTAAAGCTCGTTCAAAGGTTTGATCAGCCCATCTGCTATCCATCATTTCGTCAGCAGCGGTATTAAAATCTCCTTGATTTAGAGCCTTAAACATTTTTTTAAATTTAGACACTCTTGGTCTACCCATTTGAAACACCATTTCAATCAAAATACCCTCTATTTTAGCTATAGCACTAGGAGGTATGTCTAATGTATATAAATTAGGCAAATACTGTTCTATGAGCTTTTTTGACCCTTTTACAGCGATTTCAAAATCTTTTTCAAATATCTCAGTTAGATACTCTTTAGAATACTTGCTGCCTATCTGTATGTTATCTTCAGGCAATATCATATGTCCATAGCCTATTGTAGCTATACCTAGAGTGTCATTATATGCAACATCACGGAAGCCTTCATGCTCCATGATACGTTTTTTTATTTCATTCATTATTTTATTGTATAGCCTTGTGGCTGTGTTGATAGGTTAGGTAGTTTATCTGGCTGATTGCCAGCTATAATATCTTCTAAATTTTTGTGTATATACCATACAGCAGAACCAATATAACTATCTCTAGTAAAGGTTTCTGAAATTTCTTTTAACGAACAACCAAACTGTAACAATAAAGACACAGCTTTGCCTGAGCTGCGTAACTCTCGGTCCAAAGTAGATTCAGACTTTTTAGTTTTAACCCATATAGCAACAGGGGTTACACCTTCTTCATTAATCATATAATCAATGGTTGATACGATTGGTTGGTTATCTATTAACATACGAACATTTATAGAACGCATTCTATTTGGTATTTCCATTCTTGCCACGTTATTCATATTTCTCTAGTAGCATCTGTAGGTAATGAATGGCTTTTTCTATATCTTTACTTTTACCTTTATCACGATGCCTGGTTACATATTTAATTACGTTACCTTCTATGTATGGTAGCTTGTTAGCTATTATATACTCAGTAGGTTGAATCTTTAACTTAGAATAATGTGTTCCATCAATTTGTTTTTTAAATGCACTCATGGACAGACTTTATTCCATTTGCCTCCTTTATTCAAGACCATTGGTAATAATTTTGGTTGACTATTTATAATGATACCACAGCCTATTACTGGTCGGTCTTTAAATATTTTATCATAAGCAAAAGCTAGAGCATCTTTATCTATTAAGCAGCCTACTTGCATAGCCCATAATAACGACATTGGATTACCCCAATAGGCAATAGAATATTTGGTATGAAAATGCCCTTGTACATAACAAGTTCCTTGTTTTTGCCCTACTGATAATATATTTGCAGATTTACCATGATGAAATGATACGCTGTTACCATCAGGTAGCTTTAATGTAAGTTCCTCATGCCATTTCCATTTAGGTCCTACCTCTAATACTTCGTTATAACCACGCATATAAGCTCTTGGTAGTCCTGCTTTAAACGATCTTCTGTATGCTAGGCTGCCATGATTACTATGAAGTAAGTCCATAGAAGGAAATAATGTTTCTAATTCTTTGATTACTTTTTTTGATTTAATAAGTTCATCACCAGCAGATGCTAAATCAGGATCCTGTCCATGCATGTTTAATCCATGTTTATCACATTCATCACCTATGTTTACAATTTTATCAGGTGAATATTTTTTCTTAATTGCTTTTAAAAAATCTAACGCATCAGGATGATGGTAAGGAATGTGTAAATCACTTATGACCAATATTGATTTATGCATAAGTTATATAAATCTTATTCATGCTATTTTGTCAAATAAGAGATCTTACTATTATATAGAGCATCTGAGCAAAGACAGTAGTACCAATAAACCACACTAAAGCACGCAGTTGACGCATATCTTTTTCAATATGAAATAGATGATTATCCTTAAGGGTGTTGAGCTTATTATCCATTAGCTCTAGTTTACCCTCAATGCGG
>TARA_R100001460_G_scaffold21190_1_pt1 | contig 11935 bp, 18 predicted proteins | sample TARA_R100001460 | Tara Oceans TARA_R100001460 (sample SAMEA2622190) | marine metagenome | biome: marine biome (ENVO:00000447); feature: surface water layer (ENVO:00002042); material: "saline water (ENVO:00002010), including plankton (ENVO:xxxxxxxx)" | depth 5 m | reverse complement strand
CAAACTGGAGACGTTTGACAAGCAGGTCGGCAGACCGCGCGGCGACTTCATGCGTCGGGCGCGTGGTCGCTTTACGTCTGCGATGGGCGAACGACGAAGATTTGAACAGGGCATGGCAACAATGAAACAAATGGCCCTCGGACACGGCATGGCATCGCCGGTCTCGGAGGGACAAGAAGCACTAATGCGAGGTCGACTCGGCAAGAAAGAAAAGGGAGCGAGGCAGGCGTATCGCCAGGCACAACGTGAACAGGTCATCAGTGGAATGCAAAGGCGGCAGAAGATGATGATGGGTGCGGCCCTGGGGGTTATTGGGCTCACGATTGGCGCTGCCACAATCATCGGACGAAAGGCACTTTCGCAAGTCAACGCGGCAAAGCAGGGTGTCGAGAAATTTCGATTTCTTGGTCCAAGCGCAGACCGAATTATTGCTGCCGAAGTTGGGATGCGTCTGAATTCAATTCAGACGGCAATGCGACCAGAAGTATCCGCAGCGCTTGCAGAAAAGGCTGAGGCTCAATTGTTAGCCCAACAGCAATCAAACGCTGGCGGCGGCACTGTAATGAGCCTGACAGTAGACACTTATTTTGAACGCATGGGCGAAGCAATGATTAACGCGGTGTCCGGGTTTTTCAATAATCCCGCCGCTGGCGTAACTGCGTTTATGACAAATAATCCAACCCTAAACACCGCTTTGAACGCGGCAGCAACTACCGGGCCGGTTTCAACAACAGGAAACACAGGCGGACCATGACCTGCATCCCAGACATCACTGTTTTAAAGAGTTCCAATGCCACCAGGACCGGCGGTCTGTTTCAGACCAGCACCGCGACGGTGACATTGGTCGTCAACTATTGCGGCGAATGCACTGGCGAGGGCGAGGCACCGCCGGACACGCCGTTTCAAGTTCTCGAAGATGTAAACGGGACGTATTGGGACATCGTGGTCGGGCGACCGCTTGCAGAGATTGACGGGTCAGGCAATCGAACTGCTTGGCTTGAGGCTTACAGTGCGGACATGACGCTCGGTGAAATCACCGATGTAAATAATGGAACGATTCCTTACGCTTACTATTACGTCAAAGATTACTCATGCAGGCAAATGCCGAGTGGTAACCCTGGTCTCTGGGAAATCACCGTAAATGTCGCGATGATGAAAATCGACAACAGTGAGCAATTCCCGCATTGCTCTGTCGATGTTCAGACGGGTTCAAGAATGGCGAGCGCGTGGCGTCTTGGACCTGGAGATGCAAATGACATCTTCAAGGTTCCAACAACCAACACCACCGGCACTGGACCCGCTCTAGGAACTATTGCGAACGGGTATTGGGAACCGAAGAACTGGCGAGGCCAAGTCGCTGCTTACCAAGACGTAGATGGATTCGACGTTGACGAAAACGGTAACCCGGTAAGCGTTGCTGTCGAACAGATCCGATATGTGATTTCGTTCGTTGTCCGTAGACCGTACTTGGAATTCATTCCAGCCACGGGAACCTCAACCTTTAAAACCAATGAGTCATACGTCGAATTTGTGACGAATGCCCAGTGCTACGTCAACAAGCGAAACGACATTGAGATGTTCGGTTTCCCCCCCGGCTCTTTGCTGTGCGAGTCAATCAATGTCTCGGCAATTGACGAGCAGTTCAGCAAGGTCGCCATGACTCTGACCTGGGACGAGTGGGGACACTTCGACCAGAACATTTGGGCAGAAGGTGGAAACGTCGGAGGTTTGTCGGATCAATGGTATTCTAAGGCTGGAACTAAAGACCGAGTTATGACCACTGCGTTCGCTGTTTTCTGGACGACCTCGTACCACGAAGCGTTCCGAGTCACCAGCATGTCAGACCTGATGCCTCAAGCGGTGTGGTCAGTTGCTTCTGCCGCAATCACGGCTCCGGTTTGTTATTACCCAGCGGAATGATCCATGTTTACGGGAATTTGGTACGGTCCCATCATGTGCAAGGTCCAGTCTTCGGTCAGGGTTTACCCTGACGGAGAAGACGATGGCGTGGACCGTGGCAAATGGGTTTACTCGATCAAGTCAATGGACTGGGGCGACGAGTACGCTTTTCCCGCTGGTGTGCAGACTGACTTGGGTTTCGAAAGTACGACTGCCTTGAACCTTTGGGAACTTGGCAACGACGCGACGACGCAGTATGGAATTACGGTCGCCAATCTTCCAGGAACTTACGAACTAAAGCCGGTTCCGGACGGGGCCTACGTCATGGCTTGGACTTCGACCGCAAAGCCTGACACGCAAGACTTTCAACTTGTTGTCTTCCAGTACCCCAACCAGTTCGATGGGGCCTGCACATGACGCTTGCGCGGCTTTGCTGCTGTTCGGATTACGTCTATTTCCGTCCGTGTTACTTTACGACCGGGCAAGTTCTTCGTATGCCTGCAACAGACTTTGAAACGTGCGGGTTTGACCAAAGCAAGGTCTACAAATACACCGGGGGAAGCAACAATTTCTGCGGACACTGGGGGGACTTTTCAAGCAGTTACGACGTAGAGGTAACGACTTGCACGGACTTTTCGACTGCGTTCGATGATTGTTGCGATTGCATCACCGACATTTTCCCGAATGATTGCTGCGGGTTTGACGAGTGCATGAAATACAAGTACGACAATTCGCTCTCTCCTGGGTTCCAAATCACTGGGTACAGCGGTGGCGGGGCTTTGGTTGTCAGCAGCAACGCCGGAGTCGACCAATACCAGTGGCGTGTAGACGGCATTAGCGCAGGCAACTATTCGATCGTGTCAGTGGGATCTGGCAAATACGAAATCGAGGTTGACCTTACGATTAGTTTCAGTGTTTACAACTATCTCGACAGCGGCACAACAACGTGCGACGGCTCAAGGCTTCCGAAGAACTCTTGGGCTTGGTCGTGGTCAGAAACAAAGACTTACCGTCTGGGGTGCGGATGGACGTTTACTCGAACAGACGAAGGCGGCGACTGCCGTGGCGATCTGATTTGCGACGGGGACGTTGAGGTCGGGCAGACCCTGATCGGTGCGGTTTGCGATCGCTGGCAGTCGGGGGCAGGAACGGCCACATCCACAACAGTCAACTACACGCCTGGAACGGATTGCACCCAGACCGGCACGTTCTCTGCCACGATTCCGGTAGACGTTCGGCCTGACCGATTTCCGCCAGCCAGCACCAACCCGTGCTGTAGTGGGTTTGACGCGACTGGCACGCTGGATCAAATTTGGATCAATGCCCAGACCACCAGAGAGCAAGACATCACTTTGACCGGGAGTTTCGTATGAAACCGCTGAAGAAAATGGACGGACTTGGCGACCTGGTGGAGAGGATCACCGAGAAGACCGGCATCAAGGCCGTGGTCGAGAAGGTGGCCGAGAAGACGGGAAAGGATTGCGGATGCGGGAAAAGGCGTGATAAACTGAACAAGGCAATGCCATTCGGGGACAAATCGTGAGTTGCAATCCAACCAGAATCCTTCTGTCGAACAGCGGTGCGACCACCATGAACGTCACGGTGTCTCCGGACCCCGGCGACGGCGTTAGCGTCACGTTCCAGGTCGATGGGCTGACCATCAGCGACTCCGAGCCTACCAGCGGCGGCACGGCGGCCTTTTCTATCGCCACGGTCGTTGCCACCAATAACTCGATTTGGGATGCCACCCTCCAGATCGGATCCAACACCCCGGTCGAGGCAGAGGTCCAGGTGGTCGAGAGCAACGGCTCGCAGACCATCGGTGTGACCCTGACGGACTCCGAGGTGACGTACTGCTCCCCGACCTCCACGGGCGGCAGTGGGTCGGTTACAGAGGTCACCGGCGTCACCCCCATCTCGGTCGCGAACGGCACCACCACTCCGGCGGTGTCGCTGGACGACGCCGGCATCACAACGGCAAAGATCGCCGACGATGCGGTAACCGCTGACAAGATCGCGGACACCGCAGTCACGCCCGGCTCGTACACCACAGCAGACATCACGGTCGATGCCCAGGGTCGCATTACCTCCGCGTCTACAGGATCCCCCCCCGCCGGTACGGTCACGTCTGTGACAGCAGGTTCCGGGCTGACCGGCGGCACGATTACCAGCAGCGGCACGATCGCCCACGGGCCGGGTACGTTCGTCGGATCCGAGGAGTACCCCGTCAAGATCGTGGTGGACTCGTTCGGCCACGTCCAGGTCAACGAGTCGGAATCGACGGCTGCCGATTACCGCAACGCGGTGGGGGCCAACGACGCAGACAACCTGACCTCCGGGACAGTGGCAATTGCAAGGGGCGGAACAGGATCTGCAACTGCTCCCATGATCGGAGTAGTTACGGCGGCAAACGAAACCGCAGCCCGATCTGTCTTGCAACTTGGTACGGCTGCGACTGAAGACGTTGGTACGAGTGGACAGAACATCGTCCAGTTGGACAACGCTTCCAGGCTTCCGGCGGTGGACGGTTCGCAGTTGACGAACCTACCAAGCAGCGGTGGCGGCGGAAACGAATGGGGCGGCGGAAATCCCGACGCAACTACCGTTCGGTATTTCGATGATGTTCTTTACACCGGACCCGATGATCTGGGAAGCGGTCATAACGGCGTGTTTCTCCGCACCGGACAATCTGGAATTACATACGAATCAGCCGTAAAAGCGGGCGCAATGGGGCCGGTTCTGATGACGATCAACGGACAATATGATCGTGCAAACTGGTGGGGTCCAACGATGTTCGAGACTTCTGACCTTGCAGACGGACACGAAATACTTATCGAAGCAAGGGGAAGGATTGACAACGCTGACAGTTCCCAGGACATGATGACTCTATTTACGGTTGGGTTCATTGAGTGGACTTCGGACTTTGGAGAAAACGTGACTCCTCCGAACACGTTTTACTCCAGTGGCAAGCACGCCCTTATGAGGCACGCAAACCCCCACAGCACAGATAGTCAAGCCTACTCAAACGTCATTGGGTATGTGAAAGATGTCACAGCCGCCGGAAGTTCCACCGTCGACTCAACCACGATTACGAACGCTTCCGTGTTGAACAACTGGGTCCGACTCGCCGTCAAGATGGTTTACGACAACTCGAATAGTAGGTGGGACATCACCGGGTACGTCGATGGCACGATTCGATGGAATGATTCTCGCACGCTCACACAAGGCTCCGGTACAGCATTGATGCCGTTGGTCAGTTTTAGTGGCGGAGGACGCGGCGGAAGTGGGACGTTCAGTACATACCTCGATTGGGTTTCGCTGCAATTCAAGCGTCCGTCCGCAACGAGTTATGTGAGCATCTAAAAGATGACTCGCGTCCTCGTCATCGGCGACGTTCACGAACCTGCTTGTCATCCGGGGTACATGGCATTCTGCCAGTCCCTTGCTGAGAAGTGGGAAACCGATCGCGTCGTTTTCATCGGTGACATCCTGGACATGCACTGCATCTCGTTCCACGCCAAGGAACCGGATGCACCAGGGGCCGAGGACGAAGCAGCGGAGACGTTCGAGCGAGTCCGCAGGTGGCACGATGCGTTCAGTCCAGCGACTGTCACGATCGGAAACCATGACGCACGGGTCTACCGACTCGGCGCGTCTGTTTCTATCCCCCCCCGGTTCATCAAGGGTTACTCGGAAGCATGGGACACCCCCGAATGGAAGTGGGTTCAGGACGTGACCATCGACAAGGTAAAATATGTTCATCAGGGCGGGGGCGGCATGGCACCGGCCCTCTCTGCCGTGAAGAAAGCACTGGTCAGTGTGGTTTGCGGACACAACCATTGCGCGGGAGGCGTTCACTACATTTCCGGGCCAAATGGGGTCCGGCTTTTCGGCCTAGACACCGGCTGCGGTATCGACGAAGAACATGCCGCAATGCGCTACGGTAAGGGGTTGTGGCAGCGTCCCAATCTAGGTGCTGGCATTGTGATCGACGGAGTGGGATACTATGAACCGATGCCTTCTGGAAGGGGCGAGCCATTCCACCGTTCCAAATTCAAGGGCAAGCGATGACGCCGAAGCAACGCGACCAGGCCGTGCTACGAATCCAGAACCAACTGATCGAAGAGGTTTCCGCTGACGCGGTGCTGATCGTCTACTCGCGCACCAACCGCCGAGGGACCAAGGTTTTCATGACTGCTTGGGGGAACGACCTTGCCTGCGAGGGGCTGGCGAAGCACGCCTTCGCCCATTACGTCGAAATGGAAACCGAGGAGATCGAAGAGGAAGAGGAGGAGGAGACCGATGAATGACTTTATCATCACCGTCGCTTCGACCCTGACGCCGGCGGCAATCTGCTATGTCGCGTTCAAACTGGAAAAGGTCACCCATGAGATTCACTCCCTTTCTGCTCGCGTTGCCAATCTTGAGCGGATGCTCGGTCAAGGGTTTCCCCCAACTGGAGGGAGATTTCCATTCCCCGGGGCAACTGAGGTCCGCGGCGGCTATCGCCAAGGCCCAGGGGCAGGCCCTGGAGGAGATCGCCGACCAGCAGCAGGGGATGATGCAGTCGGTTCTCCAGACTGCTGAGGGGGTCGCGGGATCCCTTGGGGCGCCTGCGGTCCTCACGGGCCTTCTGGGGGCCGCTGGGGGCTTTCTGGTGCCGACACCCGGCCAGAGGCGTCGAGAGGCTCTAAAGCGGTCTGAAGGGCTTGCCGAGGGCGTGGCTGGGAAGGCTGGATTCGATTCAAGTCAGGTCGAGGCATAGGGGTCTGACCAGATTGACCAGAAACAACAACCCTCCCGGTGAGGGGAGGGCTGTCGGACGTTTCTCGGCGAAAGGGGACCGAGGCGTCTCGCTGGCTCTACATGGCTCCATTCCATTCCTGGAAAGGCGGGGGCTTGGGCTTCAGGCGTCCAGCGTCGAGGAGTCGGTGACACTCTCTGCAACATGGTAGCAAGTTCGACTGATCGAATGCAAGATCAGGCCGGCGGACGATCGGTTCGATGTGGTGAACCGTCTCCGAAAGCCGGTCGCACTGGCGGCACCTCGGCTCCCGCTTCAACATCATGTCCCGGATTGCCCGCCACCTTCTGGTGCCTCGCGGGTCGCGTCCTGATCCGAAGACATCTCGGAATCTCGCCATTGTTTATCCCAGTTCTTGGCTTGCTGGTCGGGTGTGGGGTAGAAGCGTTCGCCGTTGACGGCATCCCAGTCGGGTGATCCTGGTCGGTAGTCTTTCAAAACGGCACTCCGTTGTAATCTGCGAAGGGCTTGGCGTGAATGTCGCACGTTCCGGGTTGTCCGGTGAAGATGTCCGGGTCCGCGTCCTCGCGGTGGACGATCAGCGAACGGATATAAGAGTCGTCGGCGATGAACCCGTTTCTGACGATGAGGTCCAGGAGAGGCTTCACCGGTCCGTCGATGTCCCGCTTTCGCTTGTCCGGCCACCGAATGGTGATCTTGACGTGCAGTTCCTTGTCGTCGGTCATCGGGTCGCAGGCGTTCCGGATGTATACCGCTGCATCCTTCTCCCACTTCCTGAACTTCGGTGACTTGATGAGGCGTCCGCGGCCCTGCATGCACATCGGCATCAGCCGGTGGTTCGATGTAGGCGGCAGCGGAATTTCGTACAGATTGATGTGGTTCAGATACGTCATACCAGGTAATACCTTGTGTTTCGGGTGTTGCCGTCTCGACGGACGGCGTTCTTGGATACGAGCGTTCTCATCGCTCTCTGGAATCGACTTCCCTTCATTTCGACGCCCTCCATGATTTCTGACTTCTCGAATCCACCGAACTGATCGTCTTCGATGGTTCCGGGGATCGGAGTGTTCATCTTTACCCATTGCAGGATGCGGTCGGCATCATCACCCTGCGGGTTCATGGGTCGAACGGCACCGACGTGATCGGTTCCGTGGTACTGGGCGTCTTCGTACCAAAGTCCCATGCGGTGAACGATCTCGTCGAACCGCCCGGTTCCCTCCAGGACTCGCACGGTTTCGGGGTTCGATGCCTCGTCAACTTCCTCCCCATCGCGTGGCTTCCGCAGCGTCAGGATCACGTCTACGTTCTGAAGGAACGCACTGGCACCGCGAGCCTGACCGCCTGCCTTGCCGGTGTGGTGCAACATCAGCAGGGCGCAGTTCCCCTCGGTGGCGATCCGTTCCATCTCCATCATGGCGGAAAGAACCTCCATGTTGTCGTTCTCGGATGTCAACGCGAGGAACCGCGTCACCGGGTCAACGACCACCATGTCGATATTGTGCAATTTCACGATCTCGATAACCGCATCAACCCAATACTTTCGTTCGTCCGCACGCACGGGTGCGATCCCGGTGTGCCTCCGATCGTAGAGTTGAAACCAATCGAAATCCGACTGCGGCTCTCGGTCGGCGGACCAAGAGGAGCGGCACACCTCATCCTCCTGCAACCCCGCGAAAAACGCATTCCACGCGAACGGGTTTTCCTCCGAGAAATAAAGCACTTTCGCAGCCTTCACCAGCCGGTCGGGCAGAACGAAGTGCGAGTGCATGTTCTCGTTGAAGTGTGCGAGTCCGATGCGGCGGATCCAGTCGCGGATCAGCGTGGACTTGCCCGCCTTCGGTGCGCCCGAAAGCAGGGTGGTGTGTCCTCGCCACGCCACACCTGGGAGTATCGACTCCGGTGGCGTCGGGTCATCAACTGCGGCGTCCGTCCCGGTGATCGGAACCGGGAACGTGAACCGCGTCGTGGTGACGCCCTTGTTGTCTTTGATGTCTTCGAGCGGCATTCGCTCCCTTTCTTACATGAGTCCCAGCAGACTCAGAAATTCGTACTCGGTCAGAATACCCGCCAAGATCATTTCGGTGAAGACCGCGACGAGGTATTCCGCGTCCTCTTCTCCGATCCGCGCCTTGAGGTCTTCAAACGCTCGGTCCAGATCCCGATGGAATTCCGTTCGTTCTTCCATGCTTCTAGGAACTCCTTTCTTGCGGCGTTTCCCTGCTCCCCGCCCAGCGAACAGTAGAACGGATGCAGTTCCTTCATCGCTTGCCAGCGTAACGAGGCCACGGCGTAAGTGCCACTTCCGACTCCGGTTCCTCGCAGGATTTGATCTCGACCCTGGAACATACGTTGCGCTTTCCCGACGATTACCGCGAAGCAATCCGCACGTTCTTCCGGGGTGGTCTGATCGAAATGGTCGGGGATGTTGTAGGTTGAAACCGATGGTTTCCTGGTGACGTAAGAACAATTCCCGTCAACGGCCCGCCACCAGTATGGTGGCAGACCGAAGACGGGCGCGGTTTCGCGGATGATGCGATCGACGATAGACATCAGAACGGTATGTCCACGGGCTCGGTGACGACCTGCACGTCCTTGAGGTTCACAAACCTGCCGTCCTTGGAGGTCTGGAGAATGCCCTTGATCTTGGTGTTCGGTGGCATCCCCCGCACCGCGTCGGCCGCCTTGTCCCACGCGGATACCCACTGCGATCGCTCGCCGTTGGATGCAACCGAGACGCGGCAATACTTGCCCTTGTCTTCCACCTGGCCGACGACCATGTCGGTCACGTCACCCCGCCCCCCCGCCGGTTTGGCGTGTGGAGTTGAGTACCCACCCGGATTCTCGGTGGCGGGTCCAGCCACGCGGTCGATCATCTGGATAAACTGCTTCAACGTCACCTCGAACGAGTCGTCGGGGACACTGTAATTCCCTGACTCAATCATGCTTTTCATTACCGCGAGTGCGGTGATCCTGGCATCCTTACTCATGAATCGGCTCCTTTTCTGCCGTTTCTGGACTTCGTGAAATTCGTCACGATGTCCTAACTGTTATTTCGGACCTCGGGGTCGTTGTTAGCATCGCGCGGTCCGATAACGCGCTGCCGTCTGTTAGTTCGCTCCGATAGTTTCCATCGGTTCTGGAATCGCGGGATCATGCTCTCCGTCCGGATCCGCGAGAATCTCCATCAGGACGAGCGCGCCGCGTTGGCATTGAACGATGCCGGACATCGGGCGTAGCGGCGAGCGGGCAACCTCATAGCCTGCGGCGCGAGCGCTGCGATATCGGTTCGCCAGTCCGTGTCGGCATCGGGACCGGCTTCCGACGTACTGGAATGAATGGATCGCCTCGTCGTCGCTAGGGCGTCCGATCGTGATTCGGAGAATGTAGTTCATGGTGGTCCAATCGAGACGGGCCCGAGAACGCCTGGTGAGACGTTGACGGGCCCGCATGGGGTTTGGGATGGAAAACGGGCCCGCGCCGTCCAGAGACGAACACGGGCCCGCATGGGGTTTGGATTGTCGCGCTAGGCTACGCGGGCTCCGATTTGATCCGGATGGACCGGCGCCCGTACTGCTGGATCAATCTCCGGACATATTCGGCCGCTTCAAATCGTGGAAGCCGAACCGATCCGGACTGGCCGGACGTCGTCGACCACGATATGCGAACGTGGTCGATCATCGGCAAGCCCTCCACGTACCATCGGGGCGCGTTTCGTACTTCGTCCCGTTTCCATCACAACCGGTTCGATACTTGAAACGGGATCCAGAATTGTGAGTCGGCACTAGGCGCGTCGATGTCCAAACGACAATCCGGACATCCCGCGCCGGTCCGTGCGGCGGGCGGAATTTGATCATCATGCGATCACCGTCCATTCATGCGCGTGATTCCGTTTGATTTGCGCCGGGGTCCGATCCGAATCGTATACGCGGCACAATTCGCGCGCGGTTTCGCGGCATCGATCCGGGTTGATGTCTTCGATTTCTCGAATCGTCCGACATTTGTCGATCGGTTTCGTGGGCGGCCATGTCCGCGCGAATATCTTAATTCTCATGAGGTTGATCCAATCGTTAGAGGTTGAATTGTGACGCGCTTCCGCGCTTTCCCGTGCGCATGAATTGAAACGGAACGAACCCGTTCGTAATGCTCGGATGGAACTCCCGCGCATAGCCTGCAATTCGCGCAGGTTTTTTTTCGTCCCGATTCTTCGGACGCAGGGCATGGAATATCCCCTTCGGCATGTTCGGCGCCGACTGGGATTACCGAAAATGTCCGCCACCCGCGCCGGACCGCTTCGATCCGATCGGATTCATCGTCGCATGAAGCCATGCATACGGATTTCAGACTCGGAAACCGGCGCCACTGGTGGGTATAGCCGGTATGACCGGACGCGGCGCGGGCGAGCGTTTTCCAAACCTTAACCGGCACCGCTCCGGGATCGCCGTATGATCCGATCCGAAGCGCGCGCCCGCCGATCATGCTCGCGATTTTATGGGGCGGCACGAATGGGTAAATTCCGCGCCGGAATCCGTCGAACACGGAATTGAATGCGAATGGAAGAACGTAGCACGTTCGGATCCCGCTTCCGGGTTGCGCCCGGTGTGGGCAGTTACCGCATATGGCCGAATCCGCGCCGGTCCGAATCGCATCCGTGGGATGGATGTCCGATCGAATGATCCACGTTTGTAGCATATCTCCGGTTTTCGGATTCGATGACGCTGTACGCAATCCCGTTATGATCGCGACGATAGGCGAGCCGTCCAGGCGCGAGGGTCCGCGCCACAGCACGGCGCCGTTGAATTTCGGCCGTTTCACCTTCATGATGCATATCCCATAATCAGTAATTCGGGCGCGCCGTAGACAGTCGGCGTTTGACACTCCTCGCAAATGTATTTGCGGGCGTCCGGCTCGATTCCATAGTGCTCCTCTCCGCATCCGATACAAAACCCGATCGGTTCATCGGATTCCAGAACCGAGATCAAATATTCTGGATCTATCATCGGTGCTTCCTTCCATTGTGAGGCGCGGCCAGCGTGGCCGCGCGGGTGAGTCAATAACGCGCGTTCGGTCCGTATTGAATCACGACGCATTCGCGAACTCGTCGCGGCGCAAAATAATCCTTCTGGAATTCGACGCGGCCAGTCTCGACCCTACTTAGGGTCGAGGGATTCTCCTCGGGATCGCCGATGACGACATGCTTCGAACCGTTTCCCCAGCGCTGCTGATCCTGCAATTCCCGTACGAGATCGTTCACGGTCATATAAAGATTCTTGC